>PDWI01008372.1_pt1 | contig 15280 bp, 8 predicted proteins | sample 1430891 | NCBI WGS metagenome assembly PDWI01 (sample SAMN01162508, study PRJNA174530) | Oral metagenome, whole genome shotgun sequencing project. | biome: Marine environment; feature: Marine mammal; material: Swab sample of the gingival sulcus; isolation source: swab sample of gingival sulcus... | reverse complement strand
TTGCAGATGGGGCTGGGGGTCTGGTGGCTGATCGCCCTGCGCCCCGAGGCCATGAAACTTTTCATGGGCGGCAACATGGTGGCGACCATGGCCTTCGGGCTGGGTTTCGGGCTGTCCATCGTGGCCCTGCTTTGCGGTTTCCTGAAGAAGGTCTGGCTGTCGGTGGGGGCCACGGTCGCCACGTTGCTGGCCATGGCCGTCATGCGGGAGTATGTGCGCTACGGCTACCTGAAGGCATACTTCACGCCAGCGGACCTGGAGGTGGATCCGCAGGTCTCGCCACTGATCCTTTTCCTGGTATCCCTTGCGGTGGGGATCGGCTGTATCTGGTACATGCTGAAACTCGCGCTCAACGCCGGAAAGGAGGCCTGAAATGAATTACCCGGTTTGGGATCTTTTCACCACCGGCGGCGGTTTCTGGATCGCCTTCATGGCCGTGGTCCATGTCTTCGTGTCGCACTTCGCGGTGGGCGGGGGCCTGTGGTTGGTGCTGACCGAGCGCAAGGCCTTGCGTGAGAACGACCGCGATCTTTACCGCTACGTCAAGGGGCACAGCAAGTTCTTCCTGTTGCTGACCATGGTCTTCGGCGGCATGACGGGCGTGGGTATCTGGTGGACCATCGCCCTGCTGAATCCGGGCGGCACCTCGGTGCTGATCCACAACTTCGTGTTCGGTTGGGCCACCGAGTGGGTCTGCTTCCTGGGCGAGATCGTCGCCCTGTTCATCTACTACTACACCTTCGGCAAGATGCGGGATCGGGAGCACCAGATCATCGGCTGGTTCTACTTCGTCTTCGCCTGGCTCAGCCTCTTCCTGATCAACGGCATCATCGGCTTCATGCTGACGCCGGGCGGCTGGCTGGAAACGGGCAGCTTCTGGCAGGGCTTTTTCAATCCCAGCTTCTGGCCCAGCGTTTTCTTCCGCACCTTCCTGTCCCTGATGATCGCCGGCATGTTCGGCCTGGTCACCGGGGCTTACCAGCGGGACGCGGATTTCCGGGAGCGGGTGGTGCGCTACAGCGCCATGTGGATCGTGGGCCCCTTCGTGCTGATGGCGGCTTCGGCCTGGTGGTACGTGCAGGCCCTGCCCCAGGCCCAGCAGACCATGATCCTGCACAAGGCCACGGAGCTGGCGCCCTTCCTGCGGGCTTTCCTGATCCTGTCGCCGTTGCTGCTGATCGGCGGCCTGATCGCCGCGGTGAAGATGCCGCCGGCCCTGAAGAAACCGGTAGTCTGGTTGGTGCTGCTGATCGGCTTCACGCACATGGGCAGCTTCGAGTTCATCCGCGAAGGCGGCCGGCGCCCCTTCGTGATCCACGACCACATGTATTCCAACGCCATCCTCACCGCCGAGGTGGATCTGATCAACGCGCAGGGCATCCTGAAGGCGGCCAAGTGGACCCAATTCACTGAAATCACCCCGGAAAACGAACTGCGGGCCGGCGAGGAGATCTTCCGCATCGAGTGCAGCGCCTGCCACAGCCGGGGCGGGATGCTGAACGACATCCTGCCCTTGACGGCCAACTACCCGCTGCTGGGCATGGATTGCCAACTTGCGGGGCAGGGGAAGCTGGTGGACTACATGCCGCCTTTCCTGGGCACGCCCGAGGAACGCCACGCCCTGGCCCGCTACATCACCGAAGGCCTGCACGGCAAGGTGGAGGAGGAACCCGTCTTCCAGCCGAAGGATATCCGGATCGAGATCCCGCCCTTCGATGCGCAGGACGATGAGTACGTGCTCCTGGCCTGGAACAACCTGGGCATGCACTGCCTGAGCGACAGCGATCCCCACTTCGTGATCCTGCCGCCGGCCAACGAGATCCAGGCCCAGCTGATCCTGCGCGGGGACACCCCCGAGGTGGTCACCGAAGGCGTCACCATCACCTACGCCGCGCCCGAGGGATTCCGGAACCCGGCCGGCGAGGTGAGATTCTGGGACTTCGAGGACCAGAACTTCGGCGTGGAACTGGAGAAGAACGTGGGCCTGAAGGGCATGCCCATGAGCGGCGAGCTGCACCTGATGGAAGATCACGGCTACTTCGAGGCGGCCATGGTGCCGGTGGCCCCGTACGAGAACGGGCACTACAACCCGTACCCGCTGTTCACCATCGAAGCCAAGGACAGCGAGACGGGCGAGGTGTTGGCCCGGACCCGGACGGTGGTGCCCACGGCCACGGAAATGGGCTGCAAGAATTGCCACGGCGGACGGTGGCGGGTGGATGGTGTGGCCGGTTTCTCCGATGCCACCAGCGCCGCGGTCCTGGCCGTGCACGACAAGCATAGCCGCACCCGGCTGCTGGCCATGGCCGAGGCGGGCCGGCCCCGCTTGTGCTCCAGTTGCCACGAGGACCCGGCCACCGGCACAGGGGCCTACTCCGGCAAGGAAGATTTCGAGCACGGCGATCTGCTGAATCTGCCCGCGGCGATACACGGCTGGCACGCCAACTACCTGAGCGGCCGCGGCGCCGAGGCCTGCGCCTTCTGCCATCCGTCCAATCCCGCCGGCGCCACCAAATGCCTGCGGGGCGGGCACAGCCGGAATCTGGACTGCACCAACTGCCACGGCACCATGGAGGACCACGCCCTGGGCCTGCTGCAGGCCGAGCACGACAAGGGCAAGCCCGGGGCCGCGCGCCTCATGGCCCATCTGCAGCCGGTGGCGGTGGACAGCAAGGATGAGATCGTGGGCCGTGTGCCCTGGCTCCAGGAACCGGACTGCTACGCCTGCCACGAGGATTACGAACACCCGGACCCGTCCGAGGCTTCGGCCGTGTACCAGTGGGTGGAAGGCCCCTCCGAACTGTACCGCTTCTCCATGGATGAGTCCGAAATGCTCAAGTGCAGCGCGTGCCACGGCCCGCCCCACGCCACTTTCCCGACGGATAACGACAAGTACGGGGCGGATCGGGACAACATCCAGCCGTTGCAGTACCAGAACAACCGTCGCCCCATGGGGGCGGGGGGAAACTGCAAGGTCTGCCATATTGAAGATATGGAGGACAGCGTCCATCACGAGAACATGGAACGGCCTTGATTGTCTGTTGGTTTTATAGGCGCCCCTTCTCGTTGGAGGAGGGGCGCTGCGGGCGGAGACCAGCGCCTCTTGACGAAGAAAACTCTGGGTTTAGATTTGGATCATGGGAGGAGGCGACGCTTGGAACACCCCACGCAGCCCGGTCTGACGCCGGCCCTGGAAGACTATCTGGAAACCATCTATCGCCTCATCAGCGAAGAAGGCATGGCCCGCGTGGGCGATATCGCCCGGGAGCGCGGGGTTCGGCCCGGTTCCGTGACGCCGGCCATGAAGCGCCTGGACCAAATGGGGCTGATCATCTATCAGCAGCGGGACCATGTGGGGCTGACGCCCACGGGCGAGGCCGTGGCCCGCAAGGTTTACGCGCGGCACCAGGTTCTGACCCGTTTCTTCACCAACATCTTGAATTTGCCGCTGGATATTGCGGAAGCCGATGCCTGCGCCGCCGAGCACAGCCTCTCTTCCCAGGCGTTGGACCAGCTGGTGCGTCTTTTCGAGTACATGGAAATCTGCCCCGAAGGGCGTGAACAGATGGGGCGTTTCCTGGCTTGCTCCGCCGTGCATCCCGACATCTCTGATTGCGCGCACGACTGCCCCCCGCCGTCCCTGAAAACCTTGGACCTGCGGACCAGCATGAGTGTGGCCGACCTGAAGCCCGGTCAGTTGGGGCGTGTCCAGCATGTGGACTGCGAAGGGGCGGCGCGCCGGCGCCTGCTGGACATGGGGGTTCTGCCGGATACCCAGTTGACGGTGTCCCGAGTGGCTCCCGCCGGCGATCCGATCTGGATCCAGCTGGACGGTTACGAACTGGCCTTGCGCGTGACCGAAGCCCGCTCGGTTATCGTTGAATTGCAGATCTGAGTTTCTTGCCGTTGCCCGCGCCTGGGTTTTTTGTGCCTGAATCGTGACCAATTTCCCCGATCTGTGTAGATATATGATATCAAAACAGTGCTCTCTGGTGAAAAAACACCAGGGAATGGTAAGCTGCCCTGGCCCCTTCCCATGATCATATGTTATAATTGTTTACCATGCTTTGGTGCGCCGTTTTCGACTCGGGAGGAAAACGGGCGTCTGCTTCTTGTCCCCGAAAACCCTCCGGAAGGATAATGACAATGCTGGGATTCAATGGACTTTCCCGGCGGTGGGCCCTGGCGCCCCTGACCGCCCTGCTGCTGGTTGCTTTGGCGATGCCTGCTCTCGCCGCCGACGCGCCGGCCATTCCTCTGGATGAGAACGGGCTGCCGGCCTGGTCCATCGTCCAGTGGGAGAATTTCCCCGTCGAGATCACGCTGCCGGACCACGCCGATCTGGACCGCCTGTTGCAGGCCGTGCCCCTCAAGGCGTTCGACCGTGAGCAGGTCTCCGTCCAGTTCGAAGATCCCAAGCACTATCATCTGGTCTTCCGGCCCCGTGTGACCGAGGACGAAGTCGCGGCTCTGGAAGCTGCCGGCTACGCCTGCAAGCGCGTTTTCGATGAAGAACGGGCGGCGCGCGAGGCGGCGGAAAAGGCCTGGGCCCAGAACTACCCCATGTCGGGCCGCGCCCTGCGCGAAGGCATCAAGACCTTCAACTACTGGCCCACCGAACCGGAGGTGGGGACCTTCCTGCAGGATCTGGCCAACGACTACCCGAACCTGGCTCGCCACTTCACCTACGGCACCTCGGTGCAGGGGCGTGACCTGGAGGGGATCGTCATCAGCGACAACGTCAACGACACGGAGCCCGAACCCGAGGTGCGTCTGGCCGCCACCATCCACGGCAACGAGCCTCCCGGCCTGATCATGCAACTCAATTTCGCCGAGTACCTGCTGTCCAATTACGGCCAGCCCGGCCACGAGGATGTGACCGACCTGGTGGACAACTACGAAATCCACATCATGCCGCTGCACAACCCCGACGGCTACGTCGCTGACCAGCGCTACAACGCCAACGGCGTGGACCTGAACCGGAACTTCCCCGAGCCCGATCCCCTGCACGACGTTCAGGAAATCGAAACCGTCAACTTCATGAACTACGGTGAGAACCACCATTTCGTCCTCAGCACCATGAGCCATTCCGGCGCCCTGGTGATGAATTACGAGTGGGACCACACGTACACCCTGGCCCCCGACGATGCCGGCCTGCAGTTGCTGAGCCTGGAGTACAGCACATACAATTTGCCCATGTACAACGGCAACTTCCCCCAGGGCATCACCAATGGCGCGGCCTGGTACCTGATTTCCGGCTCCCTGCAGGATTGGGTCTATGACCAGACCGGCTGCTGGGACATCACGTCCGAACTGTCCAACATCAAATGGCCCAGCGCCGGGGCGTTGGCCGGTCTCTGGGATGACAACCGCGAAAGCCTGATGCACTTCACCAAGGCCGCTCGCTATGGCGTCAACGGCGTGGTGACGGGTTCGGACACCGGTTTGCCGCTGGATGCCACCGTGACCGTGACCGGCATCGACAAAAGCGTTTCCACCGATCCGGAGCATGGCGACTACTACAAGCTGCTGCACACCGGCACCTTCGACATCACCTTCGAGGCCGAAGGCTACATCACGCGCACCATCCAGGGCGTGAGCACCACCTGGGGCACCCCCACCGTGCTGAACGTGGTTCTGGACCCGCTGGCCCACGGCGACGTGGCCGGCACCGTGACCAACAACCAGGGCGAGGGCCTGACCGCCAGCGTCAACTTCTACACCTATCCTCTGGGTGAGTACGTGACCACCGTCGCGACCGGCGCCGGCAACGGCGGCGCCTACACGGCCCACCTGGTCTACGGCGCCTACACCGCCGAGGCCGTGGCCAACGGCTACGTGACGCAGAGCGCCGTCATCACCATCGGCGAGGAACCGATCACCCAGGACTTCAGCCTGGCGGCCGCCGAGAACGTGGTGCTGGTCAGCGACGACTTCGAGTCCGGCCTGGGCCTGTGGACCGGCGGCTGGGGTCTGAGCGATCCGGCCGAGGGCTACAACTCCGCCAACAGCCTGAACGACAGCCCGGGCTCCACCTACCCGGACAACAGCAACAACACCATGACCCTGGCCGAGAGCCTGGACCTGAGCGACGCCATGGAAGGCACCATCAGCTTCATGGCCAAGTGGCATCTGGAGAGCGACTGGGACGGCTGCTTCTTCGAGATCAGCACCGACGGCGGCACCGAATGGACCCCGCTGGCCACCGGCTTTACCAGCGGCTCCAGCGGCATGGGCGGCCAGTTGCCGGGCGGCTTCCCCATCTTCGAGGGTGAACGCGCCAACTGGGTGGCCAACGAGGTGGATCTGGCCCCGTACCTGGGTCAGCAGAACGTGCTGCTGCGCTTCCGTCTGGTCAGCGATTCCAGCGTGCACTACAGCGGCTTCTACCTGGATGACTTCGAGGTCATGGTCGTGCGCGAGGAAAGCTCCCTGTCGCCCGTGCCCGGCGCCGAGGTCCTGGCGGCCGCCGTGGAGGCTTGGCCCAACCCCTTCAACCCCCAGACCACCGTCAAGTTCACCAACCCCGTGGCCGGCCCGGTCAACGTGGGCATCTACGACGTGCAGGGGCGGTTGATCCGCACCCTGGTGCGCGCGGACCTGGCGGCCGGCGACCACAGCCGTGTCTGGGACGGCCGCGCCGCTGACGGCGGCCGCGCCGCCAGCGGTGTCTACTTCGCCCGCATGATGGCCGGTGACAAGGTGGCGGGCACCAAGCTGCTGATGGTCAAGTAACAACCCTTGCCCGCCACCGCGGGACAGCAAAAGGCCCCCTCCCGTGCAAGGAGGGGGCCTTGGCGTACCGGGGCCGGGTGTGTCAGTCCACACACCAGCCTTCCTGCTGGATGACCTTCTCGGCGATGGCATCGTGCAGCTTGGCCCGATTCACCGGGTGGTGTTTGGTCAGACGCCGCAGGCCGGCCGCGTAGGTGCGCAGCTCATCGCCCTCGACGGTGTTGGCCAGCACACGGCGCGCGAAGATGGCCACCTGGTCCATGCTGTCGTGCACGGCCAGGGTGACCATGTCGGCCATGTGGGCGGCGGCCTCCCGGCCGTCCTGGTCGGCCTTCTTCAGGGTGCGCAGCAGGGCGCTTTCACAGGCGTAGGCCTCCATGCAGATGTCCGCCACATCGGCCAGCACCTCCTGCTGGTCCTTGAGGGCCAGGCCGAATTTCTGGGCGGCCAGCCCCAGGCCCGCCAGCACGGTCTTCTTCATGTTGCGGACCAGCTTCAGCTCTTCTTCCAGGAAGGCGGGCTCGCCCGGCTCCTCGAACGAAGGCAGCCCCGTCAGTTCCTCGCCCACGGCCTGGGCGGCCTGCAGGAAGGGCAGCTCGCCCTTCAGGGCCTTCTTCATGATCATGCCCGGCACCAGCATGCGGTTGATCTCGTTGGTGCCTTCGAAGATGCGGTTGATGCGTTCGTCCCGGTAGTAGCGCTCCAGGGGGTACTCGCTGCAGAAGCCGTAGCCACCCAGCATCTGCACGCCTTCCTCGGCGGCCAGGGCCATGGCCTCGCTGGCGAAGACCTTGATCATGGAGCACTCGATGCTGAAATCCTCCACCTTGCGGATGCTTTGCCGGTCGTAATCCGGCGCGCCTTTGTCCAGGGTGCCGATGGCCGCGTCCAGCAGCCCGGCCGTGCGGTAGACCATGCTTTCGGCCAGGAAGCCGCGGGTCTGGACCTGGGCGATCTTGCGCCGGATCAGACCGAAGCTGCACAGGGGGCGGCCGAACTGATGGCGCTGCTTGGTGTAGGGCACGGCGTCGCGCAGCGCGGTCTTGATGCCGCCGGTGGTGCTGGCGCCCAGCTTGAAACGCCCCACGTTCAGGATGTTGAAGGCGATGTGGTGGCCCTTGCCGATCTCGCCCAGCACGTTCTCCACGGGCACCTGGACGTCTTCCAGGGTGATGGCGCAGGTGCTGCTGCCTTTGATGCCCATCTTCTTCTCCTCGGCGCCGATGGTCACGCCGTCGGCGTGCAGGTCCACGATGAAGGCCGTGAACTGCTCGCCGTCGATCTTGGCGAAGAGGATGGAGATGTCGCTGAAGCCGGCGTTGGTGATGTACTGCTTGGTGCCGTTCAGCACGTAGTGCCGGCCGTCGTCGCTCAACTTGGCGGTGGTGGCGGCGGCCAAGGCGTCGCTGCCGCTGCCGGGCTCGGTCAGGGCGTAGCAGCTCATGATCTGGCCCGAGGCGATGCCGGGCAGGTATTTCTGCTTCTGCTCCTCGGTGCCGAAGTAGACGATGGGCAGGGTGCCGATGCCCGACTGCGCGCCGTGGGTCACGGCGAAGCTGCCGGCATCGGCCATGCGCTCGCAGACCAGCATGATGGTGGCCTTGTTGCTGCCCAGGCCGCCGTAGGCCTCGGGGATGTCCACCATCAGCAGACCCATCTCGGCGGCCTTCTGGAGCAGGGGCTTGCCCAGTTCCACCTTGCCGTGATGCTCCAGGTCTTCGCGCAGGGGCACGATTTCCTGCTGCACGAAACCATCCACCGTGCTGGAGAACATGCGCTGGTTCTCGTCGAAATCCTCAGGCGTGAAAATATCTTCCGGGGCGGCGTCCTTCAGCAGGAACTCGCCGCCGGTGGGGTGTTGCTGTTCGCTCATGGTGGTCTCCTTTTGCTGACTGGCGGCTCCTACAGGCGTTCGAAGATGCCGGCGGCGCCCATGCCCGTGCCGATGCACATGGTCACCAGGGCGTAGCGGCCGCCGCGGCGCTTGAGCTCGTGCAGGGCGGTGGCCGTCAGCTTGGCGCCGGTGCAGCCCAGGGGATGGCCCAGGGCCACGGCCCCGCCGTTGACGTTCAGGCGCTCATCCCGCGCATCCAGGTTCAGGTGCTTGAGCACGGCCAGGCTTTGGGCGGCGAAGGCTTCGTTCAACTCGATGATGTCCATCTGCTCCAGGCTGAGCCCGGTGCGTTCCAGGACCTTGGGCACGGCCCGCACCGGTCCGATGCCCATGATCTCCGGCTCCACGCCGGCCACGGCGTAGCCCACGAAACGGGCCAGGGGCCGGGCGCCGATCCGGGTGGCCAGCTCCGGGGTCATCAGCAGGACGGCGGCGGCGCCGTCGCTCATCTGGGAGCTGTTGCCGGCGGTGACGGTGCCGCCCTGCTTGAAGGCGGGGCGCAGCTTGCTCAGACCCTCGATGGTGGTGTCGGGGCGAGGGCCTTCGTCCACCTTGTGCTGCACCTCCCGGCTGCCGGCGCGGCCGCTTTTGGTCTTGGCGGGCAGCAGGGCCTTCACCGGGACGATCTCGTCCTCGAAGCGGCCCTCCTGGATGGCCGCCACGGCCTTCATATGGCTGTGGTAGGCGAAGGCGTCCTGGTCCTCACGCGTGATTTGGTCCCGCGCCACCAGGTTCTCCGCCGTCAACCCCATGTTGGTCAGGGTCTGGGGCGTGTCGTGGGCCAGGGTGGGGTTGGGCAGGTAGCGCAGCCCGCCCATGGGGATCATGGTCATGCTCTCCACGCCCCCGGCGATGGCCGCGTCGTGCATGCCGGTGGCGATCTGCATGGCCGCCAGGTTGATGGCTTCCAGGCCGCTGGAGCAGAACCGGTTCACGGTCATGCCCGGCACCGTGACCGGCAGGCCGGCCAGCAGAGCGATGTTCCGGCCCACGTTCATGCCCTGCTCGCCTTCGGGCATGGCGCAGCCCATGATCACGTCGCCCACCAGGGCGGGGTCCAGGTTCGGGTGTGTTTCCAGCAGGTTCTTCACCACGGCCGCGCCCAGATCATCGGGGCGGGTGTGCCGCAGCGTCCCTTTCAGGGCCTTGCCCACGGCGGTGCGGCGGGCGGCGGCGACGACGACTTCTCTCATCTCTGATCCTCCCATCTGGTTCCGCGGGGCTAATTCCGCAAGGGTTTGCCCGTTTTCAGGATGTATTGCATGCGCTCCAGGGTCTTGCGTTCGCCCAGCAGGCGCATGAAACCCTCGCGCTCGTGATCCAGCATGTCCTTTTCCGTCACGGTGGTCCCGGGCGGCACCTTGCCGCCGGCCAGGGTGTTGGCCAACTCCAGGCCTATTTTCATGTCGTGTTCGGAGATGGCGTTGCCCTCTTTCATGTTGAAAAGCACGTTCTCGGCCAGGGCGATGCCCGCCGTACCCATCACCGGAATGGCCATGTCCGCGCCGGGGCTGACGTGGTGGCCGCGGGCCAGGGCCAGGGCCAGGTCCTTGGCGTCGGCCGCCAGATGGTCCCGATTCATGGACCAGCTGTCGCCCGGCCGCAGGAAGCCCAGCTCCTGGGCCTCGGCGCAACTGGTGGCCACCTTGGCCATGCCGATGGTCTCGAAGGCCGCCCGGAAGGCGGGCTGCAGGTCTTTCTTGTCCAGCAGGTTGGCCACCTGGCGCTGGTACAGGCGCAGGCAGCCGCCGCCGGCGGGGATCAGACCCGCGCCGAACTCCACCAGACCGATGTAGGTCTCCGCCGCGCACCGCACCGCGTTGCCGCCCAGGGTCATCTCGCAACCGCCGCCCAGGGTCAGGCCGTGGGGCGCCACCACCACGGGCACGCCGCAGTGCTCCAGGCGCCCGGTGGCGGTCTGGAAGGCGTGGATGATCAGGTTGATGTCCTCCCAGTTGCCTTCGGCCGCCTCCATCATCAGCATCATCAGGTTGGCCCCCACGGAGAAGTTCTCCGCGCCGTTGGTCACCACCAGGGCTTCCCAGTTCCGCTCCGCCTCCTTGCAGGCGGTCATCACCATGTTCAGGGTGTCCTGGCCGATGGCGTTCATCTTGGAGTGGAACTCCAGCCCCAGCACGCCGTCACCCAGGTCCATGAGGCTGGCGCCGGGGTTGCGTTTCACTTCTTTTTCCTGGCGGCGCAGGATGTCGAAGTCGAAGGCCCGCGGGTCCGTGGGCACGGGGGCGAAGACGCCCGGCGTGGCGGTGGGACTGTGGCGCGTGTCGCCTTCCAGACGGTAAATGGTTTCGGCGCCGCCGGCGTACAGGGCGTCCACCCAGGCGGGCAGGGGACGGTTCTCGGCGCGCATGCGCTCGACGACCTTGCGGAAGCCCAGGGCCTCCCACACCTCGAAGGGGCCGATCTCCCAGTTGAACCCCCAGCACACGGCCCGATCGATGTCGGCCACCTGGTCGCATATCTCACCCACGCGCATGGCGCTGTAGCTGAAGCTGGCCGCCAGCAGTTTCCAGATGGCCTCGCCGACCCGGCCCGGTCCCCAGGCCAGGGTCCGCAGGCGGGTGGGCAGGTCCTCGATGTTCTTGGCGGCCTCAAGTTCGGGGAACTTGGCTTTGGCCTTCTCCCGGTATTCCAGGGTTGCCAGGTCCAGGGTGTAGAATTTCTTCTCGGGCTTCTTTTCCAGCTTGTAGAAACCGGCTCCGCTTTTGCGCCCCAGCAAGCCCTTGCGGACCATACCCTTCAGCCAGTCGGGAATGACGAAGGTTTCGCGCGCTTCGTCATCCGGAATCAGCGGGTAGATGTTCTGCGCCACGTGCACGAAGGTGTCCAGGCCCACCAGGTCGGCCAGCTTGAAGGTGGCCGTCTTGGGGCGGCCCACGGCCGGGCCCGTCAGCGCGTCGATTTCCTCGATGCTGAGGCCCATCTCGTCCATCACCTGCAGGGTGGCCAGCATGGCGTGCACGCCCACGCGGTTGGCGATGAAGTTGGGCGTGTCCTTGGCCGGCACGATACCCTTGCCCAGCCGGTCCCGCGCAAAGTCGGACACGAATTGCAGAATTTCCGGATCCGTGTCCCGGGTGGGGATGACCTCGAAAAGTTTCATGTAGCGCGGGGGATTGAAGAAGTGCGTGCCCAGGAATCGGGAGCGCAGGTCCGCGGGCAGGTCGGCGGCCATCTCGGACAGGGACAGACCGGAGGTGTTGCTGCTGAAGATGGCGTCCGGTCCCAGGTGGTCGGCGGCGCTTGCCAGCACGATCTTCTTGATCCGCATGTCCTCCTTGACCACCTCGATGACCCAGTCCGCTTCCCGGATACGGGGCATGTCGTCCTCGAAGTTGCCCGTCTGGATCAGGGCCAGGTTCTCCATGGAGAACAGGGGCGAGGGCTTGGTCTGGCGAAATGGGCGGCGATGGCGCTGCCCATGACCCCGGAACCGAGTACGGCCACTTGGCGGATCTGCCTGCGCATGTTCCCTGCCTTTCTTGGGCGCCCCGCCGGAGCCGGGCGCGGATGTCGCTGCTGAATAAATGAATAGTAATTCAGTATGGTAAGGCAGGATGCCGGATGTGTCAACGACTTTGGGGATGCGTGTTTCGCCTTGTTAGGGGCCGTGATTCATAGTATAATGGCCAAAAGGCACCTGCTCGTGAAGCTGCCCAAAGCCCACTGTTAGCGGCTATTTTGAATGGTTACTCAGCCATTTCTGAATGATTGCTCAGTCATTATGGCCGTCTGTTCCAGGGAGATGCCGTCATGGCCCGTCCCAGCGAAGGCAACAAGAGGGAACGCATTCTCGACGCCGCCGTCGTGGAAATTGCCCGCACCGGTTACAACCAGACCACCGTGGCGCGCATCGCCAAGCGCGCCGGTGTGGCCGACGGCACCATCTATCTCTATTTCAAGAACAAGGAAGAAATTCTCCTCAGCATTTTCGAGCGCACCATGGCCCGTTTCATCACCGAGGGCCGAGCCCAGCTGGCGGGTCTTGACGGAGCTTGTGAAAAGTTGCGACGCATCGTGGAGTGGCACCTGGCTCTGGTGGGGGCGGATCGCGACCAGGCCATCATCAACCAGGTGGAGCTACGCCACAGCCTGCACTTTCTGGGGCAACTGAGCCGGGCTCAGGTCGGCGAGTACCTGAGCATCATCGCCGAGGTCATCCGCCAGGGTCAGCAGGAGGGCGTCTTCCGTGCTGATCAGGACCCTGTTTTCGCGGCGAAGGCCGTGTTCGGTGTTCTGGACGAGATGGCGACGGACTGGGTGCTCTCCACGCGAAATACCCGACTGGAAAGCCAGGCGGGCCGTGTTTACCAGTTCCTGTTGGGGGGGCTGCGGGCCTGATTCCGGGCCGTTTTTCATGAACACGTCGCGGAAGGAAAACCTATACTTTTTCTGAACCCTATCTTGACTTTCCCTTTCGGTGCTTTCCATCTTTCTTGCCTGTAGCATGACCGCCACCGAAGCCATCAACCGGAAGGCACAAAATGAGCACAACGGACCCCGGCGCCCAGAAGCGCGAGCCGTTGCTGGACGTCTTCGAGACGCCCTCCAACGAGGAATGGAAAACCGAGGTCGAGCGCCTGCTGAGGGGGGCCCCGTTCGCCAAAAAGATGTTCACCAAGACCCTGGAGAACATCACCATTTCCCCCAACTACAGGGGAGAGGACACCCGCGATCTGCCCGGTGTCGATTCGGCGCCCGGTCAATGGCCGTACCTGCGGGGCACCCGCCCCAAAGCCGGCTGGTTGGTGGCCCAGGAAATTCTTCTGCCCACGGCCGAGGAATTCAACAACGCCCTGCGCTCGGATTTGAAGCGCGGGCAGACGGCGGTGAACCTGGTTCTGGACCGGGCCGGCCTGAAGGGCCGGGACCCTGACCAGGCCCAGACCGAGGATGTGGGCGCTCACGGCACCTCCATCGCCTCCTTATCGGATCTGATGACGGCTCTGGACGGCGTTCATCTGGAGGCGGCCCCCTTGTTCGTGCAGGCCGGGTCCGCGGCCCTGCCGGTGCTCGGCCTGCTGCTGGCCCTGCTCAAAAAGCGCGGCGCTTCCCCTGCGGATCTGCGCGGCTGCCTGGGCAGCGATCCCGCCTACGGTCTGGCCCAGATGGGGAAACTGCCCCTGGAGCTGGACCGGCTGTATGACGAACTGGCGGTCATTTCCCGCTGGGCCGCGACCCATGCCCCCCAGCTGAAGACCCTGCCCGTGCACGAAGATCCCTGGCACGATGGTGGCGCCGACAGCGCCCTGAGCCTGGGGCTGACCCTGGCTTCGGCCGTGGCCAAGCTGCGGGCCATGGAGGAGCGGGGCATCGCGCCGGAGCAGGCGGCCGAGCGTGTGCAGTTCCATCTTTGCATGGGGTCGGATTTCTTCATGGAACTGTCCAAGGTGCGCGCCCTGCGCGTGCTGTGGGCCCAGGTCCTGGCCGCGGCGGGTTGCCCGACCAAGGCGGCGGCCGCGAACATCCACGCCCGGACCAGCCGCCGTGTCCAGACCCTGCTGGACGCCCACGTGAACATGCTGCGCGTGACCACCCAGGCCATGAGCGCGGTGCTGGGCGGGGTGGACAGCCTGCATGTCTCGCCCTTCGACGAGGTGGACAGCGTGCCGGACGAATTCAGCCGCCGCATCGCCCGCAACGTGCATCTGCTGCTGGCGCACGAGTGCCACTTCGACCAGGTCCAGGATCCGGCCGGCGGTTCCTGGTACGTGGAGACGCTGACCCACGAACTGGGTGAAAAGGCCTGGGGTTATTTCCAGGAGATCGAGAAGGAAGGCGGCATCATCGCCGCCCTGGAAAAGGGCAAGGTGCAGGAGATGGTGGCCGCCGTGGTGGCCAAGCGCACCGCCCGTCTGGCCACGCGCCGGGATGTGCTGATCGGCACCAACCAGTTCGCCAACCCGGTGGAGAAGGCGCGCACGCCCCGTGTGGTGGATCATGCCCTGCTGCAGCGCAAGCGCGGCGCGGCCATGACGCGCCAGCGCACCAGCGGTGCCCACCATGAGCACCGGGTGGTCCTGGGCCATCTGGAGAAAATCATCACCGCGGATCAGGACGCGCTGCTGGACGCCCTGGTGGAAGCCGCCGCGGCGGGCGCCACTCTGGGCGAACTCTGCGGTATCTTGCGCCACGACACCAACGGTGTGCGCGCGATCACGCCCATTCCCCTGCGGCGCGACGCCGAACCTTTCGAGCAGTTGCGCGCCCAGGTGACGGATCTGGGCGAGAAGAACCGCGTGTTCGCCTGCTGCCTGGGCGATGTGGCCCGCTACATGCCGCGCCTGGACTTCACGCGCGGCTTCTTCCAGGCCGGAGGCTTCACCATGGTGGAAGAGGGTTTTTATACCGAGGCTTCCGCCGCCGCCGAAGCCGCCGCGGCCAGCGGCGCCCCCACCGTGGTGCTGGTCGGACTGGACGGTACGTACGAGGAACTGGCCGGTCCGGTGGTCGATAAGCTGAGCGCCGGCGACGGGGCCCCGCGGATCATCCTGGCCGGCGGTGCTCCCGAGGTCATTGCCGACCTGGAGAGCCGCGGCCTGGACCGGAGCATCAACCTGCGCAGCGACGTCCTGGACGTGCTGGGTGTCATCGCCAACGAACTGGGGGTGCAGGCATGACCCGCTTGCCCGA
>PDWI01006098.1_pt1 | contig 15283 bp, 13 predicted proteins | sample 1430891 | NCBI WGS metagenome assembly PDWI01 (sample SAMN01162508, study PRJNA174530) | Oral metagenome, whole genome shotgun sequencing project. | biome: Marine environment; feature: Marine mammal; material: Swab sample of the gingival sulcus; isolation source: swab sample of gingival sulcus... | reverse complement strand
ATGTGCGTTTGACAACGATTACTCTTTAATGTAAAATGTTTAAGTCAATTAAAAACGTTATTCTTGAAATGTGAGGGAAAATAGTGAAAAAGAGAAATGTATTTTTTATAGTTTTATTAACTATTATAATAACATCAGTTTCAACATATGCATTGATTACAAAATCTGGATTGTCGGTAAGTGATAGAGTGACCATTTCTTCTGATGAATACAATTTACTTAAAGCCACTGAAAAAAGGTTTAAAAAAGTAATAGATTTAGAAAGAAGAATTAAAGATGAATATTATCTTGATGTATCGGACGTTGACTTTGAAGACGCTATACTAAAAGGATTGGTTGAAGGCCTTGATGATCCATATTCTGAGTACATGAATAAAGAAGACTATAAGAAGTATATGGATAGTATCAATGGAAGTTATAGTGGTATAGGCGTCTATATCAACACAAAAGACAAAGCTGGATACATAAAGATAAAAGAAGTAATGGAGAATTCGCCAGCTATGAAGTCGAAATTACTTGCGGATGATATCATACTTAAAGTCAACGGAGAAGAAGTATTTGTTGAGGAAATTGATGACGCTATTGCTAAGATTAAAGGCGAGAGTGGCACAAAAGTCACCCTTACGATAAGAAGAGGTGAAAAAGAGTTTGATGTCGATGTTACTAGAGAAACGATAAATGTGCCATCCGTTAAAAGCGAAATTAAAGACACTGATGTCGGATACATTAAACTAAACGCATTTCAACAAGATAGCGCGAAAGAGTTTACAGAAGCATTAGATGGATTGTTAGAGAAAAATGTGAAGTCATTAATTATTGACTTACGATTTAATCCTGGTGGCTCTCTATATGAAGTAAACAAAATAGCCGATAGATTATTAGGGGAACAAATAATAGAAACAGTTGTGGATAGAAAAGAAAACAGTGAAGTCTTTTCAAGTGATGAAGCAAATAAAGTTTCCATTCCTATAGTGGTTTTAGTAAACGAATACTCTGCTTCTGCATCCGAAATACTTACGGCAGCTATTAAAGACACTAGCAGCGGAACGATAATCGGTGAAAAAACGTTTGGAAAGGGAATTGTTCAGACAATTAAACCACTTGGCGATGGAACGTATTATAAGATTACTACTGCAAATTATCTAACACCGAACGGCTCAAACATACACAAAAAAGGGGTAGAAGTAGACATTGATAAAAAAGAAATTGAGTCGAAAGGATATACAATCACAAATGATAATGATGGCGTGTTAAAGTATGCGATAGATTTTTTAAAAAATAGAATTAAATAGTGCAACTGATAAGATACTTCCAAAGTAGACAGAAAAAGATAATCTGTCTACTAAGGGAGTTTTTTTCATGTGTTATTTATAGAAAAATCGTGCAAAAAATAATTGTAAAAGCAGATTTTATAGTATAATATTACTGTATATAAGCAGTTAAGGAAAGGGTTTATGAAGAAGATAAAATATTTAGAATTTATACCTATCATTTTAATAACAATCGCATTATATTTACTGATATCTAATTATACGATTATACTCAATTTGTTTAAGATACTAACCCCGGTTTTATGGGGATTTGCCATAGCCTATTTGTTAAACTCACCGTCTAAATATATTTCGAAACGATTTAACATTAGTTGGGGTTATAGTGTTTTAATATCATATATTATTGGATTTGTTATTCTATCTCTTGCGATGTTAATTATTTTCCCAGCAATTATTAACAATATAACCGAACTTGTATCCAATTTACCTGATCTGATTAATCGGTTAGGAGAAATACTCAATAGCTGGCAAAATGAATTGAATAAAAATAAAGCGATTGCTCAATTACTTAATAAAGTGAATGTGTCTGAGTTTATTAATAAGTTTACTAACTTATTAAAAGAATACATTATTATGTTTTCGAATCAAGTATTATGGGTTATTGGTGGATTACTAAAGTTTATTATTGGTGTGATCATTTCGGTATATTTACTACTTAGTAAAAATAAATATGTTCGAACAGCAAAGAATACTATTGAAGTGTCTTTTATGGAAAATACTATCCATAAACTTTACAGGATTCTTCGAAAAGCGGATTACTATTTTAGTAAATTTTTAGTGGGTAAGATTATTGATTCGGCTATCATTGGGTTAATTGCTTTTGTCGGCCTATACCTAATTAAAGCACCATACTATCCATTGATAGCACTTATTATTGGAATTACGAACATAATACCTTATTTTGGTCCATTTATTGGTGCTGTTCCCGCCTTATTTGTCACCGTTCTTAGTGATCCAGCAAAAGCCATTTGGGTTTTAGTGTTTATCTTTTTACTTCAACAGGTTGATGGATATTTTATAGGACCTAAAATACTTGGTGATCATGTTGGTGTTTCTGCTATATGGATCATATTAGGGGTTATCATCGGCGGAGGTCTCTTTGGTGTAATCGGCATGATACTTGGTGTTCCAATGATTGCACTTATTAATTCAGAAGTAAGTGATTATGTTGATAAACGGCATTCAATGGTGATTCATAAACAAAATATAGATAGTCAATAAATAAGTTTTTGGAAAAAATCCAAAAACTTATTTATCTTTCGCTTCATTTAATGCTTTCCAAAACTCTTTTTTCTCAATCCTATTGATACCGGAATGTTCTACATCGGTATTCGGGTCTATTGTTGGAAATAGTTCTAATACTCTGCTTTTACAGAATGATCCTTGACAAAAACCCATTCCAGCTCTTGTTCGTCTCTTAATAGCATCAATGGAGTTAATCTCTATTTTTCTTGAAGCAGCATCTAGTATTGTTCGTTTGTCCACCTGTTCACATCGGCATATTATCCTATCGTCAGTATCTACCTCTAGCAGTGGTGTTATCTCTTTCATTGGTTTTAGTTTTTTCTTAACGATAATCGGCTCTCTATAGGCTTCAAAATGTTTTTTTTCTTTGAACTCTAGTCTATCCGATAGGATATCTAATACCATATCAGCGATTGCTGGTGCGGACGTTAAGCCAGGAGATTGTATGCCACTAACTTGAACAAATCCTTTTATTTCCGATTCTTCAATTAAAAAATCATTTATTGTGTTAACCGCTCTTAGGCCAGTGAATGATCGTATAAATAGTTTTTCATTGATCTTATCGGTTGTTTTTTGTGCTTTCATAAATATATCTACTAATCGTTTTGTATGCGTGCTCTTATCTTCATTTTCAATATCAATAGCATCCGGGCCTATCATAAGATTATTATGATACGTTGGTGTTATAAGGACGCCTTTGCCCATTTTTGTTGGCATTTGAAAGAGAACATGATTGATAAGACTACCAGAATCTCTACCAAATATTATGTACTCACCACTCCTTGGTGTTATCTTGTACTTATCTATTCCAAGCATCATAGAAATAGTGTAAGCATTTATACCAGAAGCGTTTACAACCGTCTTTGTTTGGAACGTGCCATTATTTGTCTTTACATAGAACACTTCTTTTATTTTTTGAATATCCATAACAGTGGTATTTAGCTTTAGTTGAACACCGTTGGTAATGGCGTTTTCAGCCATTGCAATTGCCATTTCATAAGGGGAACATATTCCTGCCCCTTTGCAGTATAAAGCGCTAATGACATTTTTATTCACGTTTGGTTCTATGGTTAAGATTTGTTTTCTATCTATTAGTTCAAGATCATTAAGGCCATTTAGTAGGCCATTCTCATATAATTTTTTTAGCGTGTGATCGCCATCTTTGCTAAAATTAAGCACTAGTGACCCGATGGTGGAGAAACCAAAGTTCAGCTCTTTATTCAATTTGTCATATTGCATTCTGCCTTTGTAGCAGAGTCTCCCTTTTCGTTTGCTATGACTTTCTGCATACCCACCATGAACGATTGCTGAATTAGATTTAGTAGCCCCCATCGATACATCGTTTTCTTTATCTAAAAGAAGAACCTTTAAATCATAGCGACTAAGTTTTCTTGCAATGGTTGTACCAGTTATACCACTACCAATTATAATAACATCATACATGTTTCCTCCTGTAGTGAAATAAAAAAGCCCATAAAGGGCTTTTTAAATATATTACTTAATCACTTCTTTTAAACCAGATGCAAGTGCTGCCATACCTTGAATCTCACTTGGTATAATAAGTTTAGTTGATTCGCTCTTACTCATTTCAGTCATTGCTTCTAGTCCCTTTAACTTCACGATAGTATCATTATCGGCGCTAGCAAGCAATAGTTTGATACCTTCGGCAGTTGCTCTTTGAATGAGAAGTACTTTCTCGCTCTCACCTTCAGCCTTTTTGATTGTTGAAATTCTGTAAGCTTCCGCTTCTAGTATCTTCGCTTCTTTTTGACCTTCTGCAAGTAAGATTGCTGATTTTTTAGCACCTTCTGCTTTAAGGATAGATTCTCTTCTCTCCCTCTCTGCTCTCATCTGTTTTTCCATCGCTTCTTGTATATCTTTAGGAGGAAGTATATTCTTCACCTCAACCCTGTTTACTTTAATTCCCCATGGATCGGTTGCTTCATCTAAGATTGCTCTCATTTTCACATTGATGATATCTCTACTAGTAAGCGATTCATCAAGCTCTAAATCACCGATAATATTCCTTAATGTAGTAGCTGTTAAATTTTCTATTGCGCTTAAAGGGTTTTCAACACCATAAGCAAATAGCTTAGGGTCTGTAATCTGAAAATATACAACGGTATCAATCATCATTGTAACGTTATCCTTTGTGATAACGGGTTGTGGTGGGAAGTCAATAACCCTTTCTTTTAATGAAACTTTTGCTGCTATTGTTTCAATAAAAGGAATTTTCACATGAAGACCAGTTCCCCAACTTTGTTTGTAAGCTCCGAGCCTTTCAATTACATAAGCATTTGCCTGAGGCACGATTCTTATGTTTGCTATAATTAAATATAATATTACTAATAATATAACTATACCGCCAATTAATGCACCCATATTAGTTTTCCTCCTTCGTTTTTTCTACTATTAATTTTACACCTTCTACTGAGACCACTCTAATCTCATCACCTATGTCCAATTCTTCATTATTAGAACTTTTTATCGTCCATACTTGTGACATCACTTTGGCCTGTCCTGTTTCAAACTTTTTGGCAGGAGATGTAACAAAACCTGTTTTTCCAATTAAGCTATCCACATTTGTTTTGATTTTTTGTTTATCTATGTTTTTGCTGAGCATCGGCTTTGTAAATATAAGCAGTAAGGTAGAGGATATAATCCAAAATACTACTTGAATCGTAAATGAATCAACAAAAAAAGATAAAACAACTGTTAATATTGCACCACCTGCAAACCAGATAGTTACTAAAGAAACGGTTAGTGCTTCTATAATCAAAAATATGACAGTCATTACTATCCAAAAGATAGTTAGATTTTGATAAATTACTTCCATATAAACCTCTCTTATAGTGATAATATACCCTTTTAGATTATAAATAAATATCTTTTTTATTATTATATCATAAACGTTAAATAATTAATAATATATTAATAATACGTTGAAAAATAGACTTTAAACGTATATAATAGTATTTGACAAAGTTTGTGTATAGAGAGGTAAATATAGAATGGGTTTAGAATTTAAAATTGGTGACTTTAAAACGGGTAAGCGAAATCTTATTACGGATGTAAAAGGATTAAAAGTTGGACATAAAACGATCACTAGAAATGGATTAAATACAGGAGTGACGGCCATCATACCTGCAGAAGACAATATATTTGATAACAAAATCGTTGCGGGAGCTCACGTCATAAATGGGTTTGCTAAATGTGCCGGTGTGATACAGATAGGTGAACTTGGAAATATTGAAACACCTATTATCATGACGAGCACACTGTCGTTAGGAACCGCTATGGTTGCCCTTAGTAAATATGGTGTCGAACGTTCAAAATGGCTTAAAGAAGATGGAATGACAATAAGCCCAATGGTGCTCGAATGTAATGATGCTTATCTATCGGACACTTACAGTTTTCCTATTACGGAAGAGGATGTATATGAAGCGCTAAATAATGTCGATGAGGAATTTGACGAAGGGGATGTTGGCGCTGGAAAAGGAATGAGCGCCTATTCTCTAAAAGGTGGTATAGGTTCTTCATCACGAATTGTTGAAATTGATGGCTGCGAGTATACACTTGGATGTATTTTAAATTCAAACTTTGGCACATTTGATGATTTAACGCTTCAAGGCAAGAGAGTTAAGAATTATGTTGATGAAGAGATCGAAAAAAGTGTAGATAAGGGTAGTATTGTAATCTTAATTGCTACCGATATACCTCTAACAAGTAGTCAGTTAAATAGAGTATCAAGAAGAGCTCAAAGCTCGATTGCAAGAACGGGTTCATACTCAGCACATAATAGTGGTGAAATCGTGGTGTCGATCAGCACCGCAAATAGGGTAAATGCTAGGAGCAAAACCGGAATATATCAACAGGGTTATCTTAACCCAATATACATGGACATCATTTTTAAAGCGACGGTTGAAATGGTAGAAGAGGCGATTATTAGTTCAATGGTTCATGCAAAAGAAGTGAGTGGAAATTCAAATACAAGAAGAGCAATAAAAGACATAATAAATTTAGAAGAATTTATGGAAAGAGAATAAAATGAAAATATATGACGAATTAGTAGCAAGAGGCTTTTTAGCTGATACAACACATGAAGCAGAAATAAAAGAAAAACTGAACAATGAAAAACTAAATTTTTACTGGGGAATAGATGCTACAGCAGATTCTCTTACAGCAGGGCATTTTTTGAATCTTATTGCCATAAAACGATTACAAAATGCTGGTCATAGGCCAGTAATACTAGTTGGTGGAGGCACCACCTTAATTGGAGACCCTTCTGGTAGAAATGATATGCGTAAAATGATGACAAGGGAGAAAATAGATCATAATGCAGAGTGTATAAAAGCTCAATTATCAAAAATAATTGATTTTGGCGATGACAAAGCGATTATGGTCAATAATGCAGATTGGTTAACAAAGCTTAACTATATCGAGTTTTTAAGAGATTATGCTCCCCATTTTTCTATCAATAGAATGATTCAAATGGAAAGTTATAAGACTAGAATGAAGGATGGACTTACCTTACTAGAATTTAACTATATGCCAATGCAGGCTTATGATTTTCTACATTTGTATAAAACATATAACTGCAATCTTCAAGTAGGTGGTAGTGATCAATGGAGTAATATTATAGGTGGTGTGGAGCTGATAAGAAAGCTAGAAAAAGGCGAAGCGTATGGTCTTACCTTTAGCCTACTTACCACATCAAATGGTGTAAAGATGGGTAAAACAGCAGAAGGTGCTGTATGGTTAGACCCTAAAAAGACATCACCATATGAGTTTTTCCAATACTGGAGAAATGTTGAAGATGTAATGGTGAAGACATATTTATTAAGACTGACGCTGCTTGATATTGATAAAATAGAAGAAATAACAAAGGTAGAGGGGTCTGAAATTAACAAGGCTAAGGAAGTTCTTGCATATGAGATTACATCTATGATTCATGGAAAAGAAGAGGCTGACAAGGCACTAGAAGCTTCAAAAGCGCTTTTCTCAACGGGTAGCAATTTTGATAATGCGCCGTCAACAGTAGTAAATGAAGCGGATTTGGGTATAGAATGGTTAGAGCTATTGTTAAGAGCGGGGTTAATAGCTACCAAGAGTGAAGGAAGACGGCTTATAAAACAAAATGGGCTCTCACTTAATGGGAAGAAAATAAATGATCCATACTTGAAGGTAAGAGAAGAGGATTTTGAAGAGTCCTATGCAATGGTAAAAAAAGGGAAAAAAGTATTTCATAAGTTTGAAATAAAAAATTAATACTATACGAATAGTCATAAACGTGATAACATAGTATTGTTTTATATAATGTATAAGAAGAATAGGAGGGAAAATGAAGAAAATGATGAAAACGCTTGATGGTAACACAGCGGCAGCTCATGTTGCTTATGCGTTTACTGAAGTTGCTGCTATCTATCCGATAACGCCTTCATCACCAATGGCAGAGCATGTTGATGAGTGGAGTGCGCATGGAAGGAAAAATATATTTGGGCAACCTGTAATTGTTACTGAAATGCAAGCGGAAGGTGGCGCAGCTGGTGCAGTTCACGGCTCACTTCAGGCCGGAGCTCTAACCACAACATTTACGGCGTCTCAAGGATTATTACTTATGGTGCCAAATATGTACAAGATGGCTGGAGAACTTCTTCCAGGAGTTTTCCATGTATCGGCAAGAGCGATTGCTACACATGCATTAAGTATATTTGGCGATCATTCAGACGTTATGGCTGCTAGACAAACGGGCTTTACTATGCTTGCTTCTGGTTCAGTCCAAGAAGTTGTTGATTTAGCTGCAGTAGCTCATTTAACAGCTATTAAGTCTAGCTTACCAGTATTGCACTTCTTTGATGGTTTTAGGACTTCTCACGAAATCCAAAAAGTTGAATTAGTGGAGTATGATGAATATAAGAAGTTTTTAGATTATGATGCACTAGAGGCATGGAAGGCGAAAGCGCTTAGACCAGAAAATCCATTAACAAGGGGTACGGCACAGAATCCTGATATATTCTTCCAGGCTAGAGAATCAATCAACCCATATTATGATAGAGTTCCTGAAATTATGAAGGGATATCTAGAAGATATCAGTAAATTAACGGGAAGAGAGTACAAACCATTTAACTATCACGGAGCGAAAGACGCAGAGTACGTTATCGTCGCAATGGGGTCTGTTACAGAAACAATAGAAGAAACCGTGGATTACTTAAATGCTAGGGGAGAAAAATACGGTGTTATAAAAGTTCATTTATATAGACCGTTTGTTTCTGAGTATTTATTTGACGTGTTGCCAAAAACGGTTAAGAAGATTGCTGTTCTTGATAGAACAAAAGAACCTGGAGCACCTGGAGAACCTTTATATTTAGATATTCAGAGTGCTTTCTATGGAAGAGAAAATGCTCCTGAAATATTCTCAGGTAGATATGGTCTTGGTTCAAAAGATACAAAACCATCTCATATTTTAAGTGTCTTTAATAACTTAAAAGAAAAAGAACCTAAAAATCACTTTACAATATCAATCATTGATGATGTTACTTTCCACTCACTGGAACAAAAAGAACATATTGTAACAGAAAATGAAGGAACTGTACGATGTAAGTTCTGGGGACTTGGTTCTGATGGAACGGTTGGAGCAAACAAGGATGCTATTAAGATTATTGGTGATAATACAGATATGTATGCTCAAGGGTATTTCTCTTATGACTCTAAGAAGAGTGGTGGTATTACAATAAGCCACTTACGATTTGGGGATAAGCCAATTAAGTCAACCTATCTAATTGACGAAGCAGATTACATTGCTTGTCATAATCAATCATATGTATTCCAATATGACTTATTAAAAGGTCTTAAAAAAGGTGGTACTTTTGTTCTTAACTGTCAGTGGAATAGAGATGAATTAGAAAAGTATTTACCTGCTAAGATTAAAAATTATATAGCAAAGAACGACATTAAGTTCTATACCGTTAATGCAACTAAGATCGCTATGGAAGTTGGTCTTGGTGGAAGAATTAACATGGTAATGCAGACAGCATTCTTTAAGTTAGCAGAGGTAATTGAATTTAATAAAGCCGTTGATTTACTCAAGAAAGCAATTAAGAAAACATATGGTAAAAAAGGTGATGAGATTGTTGCGATGAACCATGCAGCAGTGGATAAATCTCTTGAGAGTTTAGTGAAGATCGATGTTCCTGCTAGTTGGGCTGAGGAAGTAGAAGAAGAGAAAAAAACAGAGTCTAACGATCCTGATTTTATCAAAAATGTTTTAAGACCAGTTAACAAACAAGAAGGCGACAATCTTCCTGTAAGTGCTTTTGTTGGTAGAGAAGATGGTTCTTTCCCACCAGGAACAGCAGCATATGAGAAGAGGGGAATAGCAGTTAATGTACCTGAGTGGCAAAGTGAATTCTGTATACAGTGTAATCAGTGTTCGTTTGTATGTCCTCACGCAGCAATTAGACCTTTCCTTGCAACAGAAGAAGAGTTAAAAGATGCGCCTGAGTCATACAATACCATTAAACCAATGGGTAAGGGTATGGAAACATACAAGTACAAGATTCAAGTTTCTACACTTGACTGTACTGGTTGTGGAAACTGTGCGGATGTATGTCCTGCTCCTAAGAGTAAGGCACTTGTGATGAAACCACTAAGTGAACAAGTGGAAAAACAAATTCCAAATTGGGATTTTGCAATTGCTTTATCAGAGAAGAAAGATATAATGAATAAATTCTCTGTAAAAGGTTCACAGTTTAATAAACCATTATTTGAATTCTCTGGGGCATGTGCTGGTTGTGGAGAGACACCATACATGAAAGCCATTACTCAACTATTTGGCGATAGAATGGTTATCGCTAACGCTACAGGTTGTTCATCAATTTGGGGTGGTTCAGCACCAGCTACACCATATACTAAAGGCTCAAATGGTAAGGGTCCTGCTTGGGCAAACTCACTATTTGAAGATAATGCTGAATATGGTTTTGGTATGGCTACAGCAATTAAGAGCAACAGAGAGTTATTGGCAAAGAGCTTGGATTGTTTATTAGAGGAAAACCTTTGGGTTGAGACTAGAAATAGCATTGAGGAGTGGATTAAAACCAAAGATGATTTTGAGGCGTCTAAGCCACATGCACTTGAGATTATGAGATTCCTTGAATCGGATGTCACATTTGAGAATGAAGAAATCAACAGTTGTTTAGAAACAGCAAGACAATACAAAGATTATCTACTTAAAAAATCAGTTTGGATTGTTGGTGGCGACGGTTGGGCTTATGATATTGGATATGGTGGATTAGATCATGTTTTAGCATCAGGCGAAAACATCAATGTAATCGTATTTGATACAGAAGTTTATTCAAATACTGGTGGTCAATCATCAAAAGCAACACCAATTGCTGCAGTAGCAAAATTTGCTGCATCAGGAAAGAAAGTGAAGAAAAAAGACTTAGGTATGATTGCTACTACTTATGGTAATATCTATGTGGCACAAGTTGCTATGGGATCAAACCAGGCGCAATATATTAAAGCGCTTCAAGAAGCAGAGAGTTACGATGGACCATCACTAATCATTGCCTATGCACCATGTATTGCTCACGGACTTAAAAATGGTATGGGTAGAAGTCAGAAACAGGAAAAATTAGCTGTTGAAGCTGGTTACTGGCATTTATGGAGATTTGATCCAAGAAAAGCAGAGCAAAAGAAAAATCCATTTGTTCTTGATTCAAAAGAGCCTAAGGGAGACTTTGTTGAGTTCTTAAGAAGTGAAAGAAGATACACTATCTTAGAGAATACATTCCCTGAAGAAGCAAAACTGTTATTTGAAGAAGCTAGAGTTAGCGCAAGACAACGATATCTTAGTTATGTAAGAATGACTCAGATGGATTATACATTAGAGTAATAAAAAGCAGCCCATTGGCTGCTTTTTCATTTAGGAAACTTTCATGATTTTTCGACTACTTTCAATATAAAGATGTTATCTTTTAGATGGGAGGTGGTGATGAAATATAAAATACTTATACTTGTTATTATCATTTTGATGGTTTTATTATTCATATTTAGAGGTCGTGAAACGGTAAATGATGAGGAGATCGTAAAAACAGAGATAACAAAACCAGCAAGCGTTAAACATGATGTAAAAACAAACAAGAAAGAAAAGTACGAACCAATACCCATCATTGAAAATAGTGGGATGTTATTTGAAACCTATGAAGAAGCAGAACAATGGGTGAAAGCAAAAAATATCAGTGAATTTGAAATAATGAAGTGCGAGTGGAAATGGGAGAATGGTTATAAAACTCATGGCATTAATGGCTTAGAGTATTATACAGTAAAAATAATAGAGTAAAAAAAAAAGCAGTTAACCTGCTATTTTTATTCGAACGTATCCGTTCCATAGTATTCTTCTAGTGTTATCCCTTTATTTTTTATCTCCGTTGCGATGTCCACGCCAACATATCTGTAATGCCATGACTCATACTTATAGTTTGTTATTTCTTCTTTTCCTTCTGGATATCTTAAAATAAATCCATATTTATGGGCGTTATTTTTTAAGAATATCCCATGTTCTGTGGAATAGAAGTCATCTGGGAAATCCTCATTGTAGCTAATGTCTATAGCAAGTCCACTGCTATGTTCGCTAGATCCTGGGTAGGCAATACTTCTAATGGCATCGTCGGGGTTTGCATTATACGCACTAGTATATAGTTCGTTTTGAAGATCATACGATCGATAAGCACTAAATACCACGAATGTTAAGCCTTCTTTTTCGGCATCGTTTATCATATTCTCATAGGCCTCTGCAGCTTCTTTTCTTAGATACTCTTCATACCCCGTATTTGACGTTATCTCTACTAAGTCATCCGGAACATAGCCGTCAGGTAGCCAGTTATACTTATTGATGAGGGACTCTTTTGTTACCTCGTTCAGTATGGTTGGATTATTTATTGTATTTGCTTCAATGAAGCCATCGACATTTACCATTCCAGGTGTATCAAGAGGTTGGTTGTGTTTGTAATTATTACTTTGTGTCGGTGTTTCTTGATTCTTTTTATTCTCTTTTTCCAGATTCTTAACTTTTTCTTTTAGTTCCTCAATTTGCTGTTCTTTCTCTTTTATTAAGTTCGCATTCGATTCACTTTGCTCGTTTGCGTTCTCAAATGCTTTCAGTTTTTCTTTTAGTTCGTTGATCTCATTGTTCTTTGATTCGAGTTTTGCTGTTAACTCATCTATTTGTTGTTGATAATTCGAATTATCAACACATGATGTTACAACAAATATCAAGGTAATGAAAGTCAATATAATTATCAGCTTTTTCATAAAACCTCCTTATAAAAAGCTTTTTAAGCTTGACATAATAATACCCAGTAATAAGAAAAACAAAAACATAACGATGGAAGTCTTTATGACTTTTTTCGTGCCGTGTTTATTAATATCTAGGAAATCATAGGGGTATTTCGAATCTCTATCCGGTATATTCGTGCTTCCTTGCGCTCTAATTAACATTATCGATGTATAAACAAAGGGGTAGATTAACCAAATCGCTGATTCGGTAATACTTATATGCTCTTTCGAATAGAGGATATAGTAAAGCGTAGCTAAAAAAGGAGTAATGTAATGTACTAGCCTATTTTCTACGCTATTGTAATCTTTCATTTCTTCAGGATCTTTTCTTTTCCTAGTATCTTTAGATATGACAAAGTGATATATTATAAATGTAATTAATATACTCATTGTTATTGTGAAATGAATATACTTGTTTCCTACAGGGTTTCTTGGTAATAACTCAAATAGGTAATATAGAGCAACTAATGTGTTGCTTATGTTCGTAAAGTAATAAAAAAAATCTTTTCTTCTAAAAAATTTTGAATTAAGTAGCACACCAGCAGTGGCAGATACATTTAATAATATCAGAAATATATATTCCATAACACTCTCCTAATAATTATTATAAATTAGAAAGGATAAAAAGAAAAGAGAATATATTCGTTGCTTCATAGTATAAAAAAGGGTATTATGTATTTATGGGAGGCTAAAATGAAGAAATATATTTGTGTAGCATGTGACTACATTTACGATCCTGCAGAAGGAGATTTAGACGGCGGAATAGCACCAGGAACTGCTTTTGAAGATATACCAGATGATTGGGTATGTCCAGTTTGTGGCGTAGGTAAAGATATGTTTGAGGTATATGAATAATGGTAAATAAAAAAATGCTAAAGGCGTTTAGTGACCAAGTTAATAAAGAATTTTATTCAGCTTATTATTATTTATCAATGGTAAGTTTTTTTGAAAAGAAAAGTTTAACTGGTTTTGCTAGTTGGATGAGAATTCAAGCTGAAGAAGAATTAGGACATGGTTATAAGATATACAACTATCTCATCAGTAGAGGTGGTGAGATGGAGTTTGAAACAATTGAAGCGCCAACAGAAAAATGGGAAACTGTACTAGATGTTGTAAAAGCTCTTTACGAGCATGAGCAGTTTGTTACTAAATCTATCCATCATTTAATGGATCTTGCAATGGAAGAAAAAGACCATGCTAGCAGAAGTTTTATTCAATGGTTTGTAGACGAACAAGTGGAAGAGGAAGATCATGCATCATCACTTGTCGATAAAGTAGAATTTGCAAATGGTGATCCAAGAGCTATATTGTTTATAGATAAAGAATTATCTGCAAGAACGTCTGAGTAATTAAAAATAGTGCCGTAAAGGCACTTTTTTACTGTCTAATGGAAATGATTTAAAAATAGAGTGCTATCTTCCGATTGGTTATCGGAGCGGAGCACTCTATTTAATATGGTTTTATTTAATAAAAACCGATTTCTTTTTTAATAATGCTAGTCCAAATGTGATAGCTATTAAACCAATGATTTGATAATAAGTTCCGCTACCAACACCGGTCTTAGGTAGTGTCTCTTTTTCATATACTCCTAAGTCAAGCGTCATGTTATCAGCGTCTTTTATCATTACATCTGCTTCTAAACCATCTGAATCTTTTGAATCATCGCTTCCAACATCTGTCTTTGTTACTACGTATCCTTCTGGAAGATGAGAGAATGTTACTGTATACTCTCCATTTACTAATCCGTCAAATACATAATATCCATTTTCATTTGTTGTTGTCTCTTCTGTTGTTCCATCCGAATGTGTAAGCGTTACCTTGATGCCAGCTAATCCCTTCTCATCGTCATCTTGGATACCATCTTTGTTCGAATCAACCCATACAAAATCACCAAGCTTATACGTAGGTGCTGGTTGGACTTCTTTCTTTACTAAGCCAAGCGCAACCGTTAAGTTATCAGCATCTTTAATCTCTATTAATGAATCTAATCCATTGGAGTCTATTGTTCTATCATTCCCTTCATTGGTTTTTGTTGCTTTATAACCTTCTGGTAGGTTAGAAAATACTACTCTATATATACCATTCTTAAGATTCTTAAATAAATACATGCCATTTTCGTCTGTTGTTGTTTCTGAAAGCAGATTACCTTTTGGATCAAATAATTCTACTTTCACACCTTGTACACCCATAGAATCTTTGTCTTGTAGTCCATCACCATTATTGTCATACCATACAAAATCACCAAGTTTATACGTAGGAGCTGGTTCTTCTTTTTTAATTATCCCAAGGTCAATTGAAAAATCGTCATGATCAGCAATTGTGACATCTACGCTTAACCCATCTGAATCAACACTATCATCTGAACCTGCGTT
>PDWI01006097.1_pt1 | contig 15284 bp, 14 predicted proteins | sample 1430891 | NCBI WGS metagenome assembly PDWI01 (sample SAMN01162508, study PRJNA174530) | Oral metagenome, whole genome shotgun sequencing project. | biome: Marine environment; feature: Marine mammal; material: Swab sample of the gingival sulcus; isolation source: swab sample of gingival sulcus... | reverse complement strand
TCTATCTTTGAACATAGTACAAGGGGTAGGTCTCTCTACCTCCTTTACTTCAACTACTGTTTCCTTCTTTTCTTCCTTTACCTGCGTTTGTTCTATCATTTTAGGAGTACAGGAGAGTGCATAGAAAGACAGTATAATCGTTGCTAAAGATAGTTTTTGTAGCATTTTCATTTGTAGCATTTTTCTTGATGTTGATAAATAATAAAGTACAAAAATATAAGAAACCTTTGAATAACTCAAAATATTTGGGTGTTTATAAGGTATGGGATTAAATATCACTAAGACCCAATTATATTTATTTTTAATTTTTCAATTAATTTTAGTATATTTGCGTTGAGTGTTATAATAACTATACCGACTTATATTTGAATTTACAATAAAAGAAACTTAGGGTAAAGCATGTATCAAGTCTGTATAGTATATGATTTAAAATAAAAAATAGAAAAATGAAAAAAATAGTTTTGATTCGTCACGGACAAAGCGTTTGGAATAAGCAAAACCGCTTCACCGGTTGGACTGATGTTGATTTATCTGAAAAAGGTGTGCAAGAAGCGCACGAAGCAGGTCAATTACTAAAAAAAGAAGGATTCCATTTTGAAAAAGCATTTACTTCATACTTAAAGAGAGCTATAAAAACGCTAAATATAGTACTAGATGAAATGGATTTGGATTGGATTCCCGTTGAAAAATGCTGGAGGCTTAACGAGAAACATTATGGCAATTTGCAAGGATTGAACAAAGCAGAGACTGCCGAAAAATTTGGCAATGAACAAGTACATATTTGGCGAAGAAGCTATGACATTCCACCGGCAGAATTGAAGAAAGACGAAGAGCGTTCTCCGTTTTCAGATCCGAGATACAAAGGTGTTGATGAAAAAGATTTACCGCTAACTGAATCATTAAAAGATACTGTAGCTCGTATATTACCCTATTGGAACGATACTATCTTGCCAAGCCTTAATAAGTATGATGAAGTAATTGTAGCAGCTCACGGCAATAGCTTGAGAGGTATCGTTAAGCATCTAAAAAATATTTCCGATGAAGATATTCCGGGATTAAATTTACCTACCGGTATTCCTTACGTGTTTGAATTTGATGATGATTTGAACGTGGTTAAAGATTACTTTTTAGGCGACCCGGAAGTTATTAAAAAATTGATGGAAGCTGTAGCTAATCAAGGAAAGAAGAAATAACATACAATAAATCAGAGGAGAGTTGTTTTACAGGCTCTCCTCTTATCCTACCTCAACACTTATAAGTGTACCTCTAATTTTTAATGTTTTTTAAAGAACTTGTAACTTTTTACGGAACGGCTCGTATTAGAGGTATAATACTGTAAATACATGACTACGACGGAGTATAATAAATGTGTTGATTGCTATTCTGACAATATATACCGTTTTGTTCTAAAACAAATCAGGGACGACAGTGCTGCTCAAGATGTAGTTCAAGACACGTTTTTAAGGGTTTGGAGACGTGTAGATGATGTAGATTTCAAAACTGCCAAGTCATATCTTTTCAAGATAGCTAACAATCTTATAGTAGATAGATTTAGAAGCAAAAAAAATGTTGTTGACCTTGATGATGTCGTAGAATTGGGTGCATACTCGGAAGATTATAGCGACGTTATGGAACAAGTTGAATCGGCATTGCAGCAATTGCCTCAAGTGCAGAAATCCGTTTTAATGTTAAGAGATTATGAAGGGTACTCTTATCAAGAAATTGGAGAAATTATAAATCTGAGCCAATCGCAAGTAAAAGTTTATTTGTTCAGAGCGAGAAAAAAAATGAAAGATTACCTAATAAAAATCGGTGTGGAGCTATGATAAACGCAAGCAACTATGAGGAGTGGTTTTTGGATTACTTAGAGGGTAATCTCAATCAGGTGCAGCTTGATGAGTTGAAGCAATTCCTTGATAAAAACCCTGAATTAAGAGAAGAGTTTCAAGAATTGGAATTTGTAAAACTGGAGAAAGTTCAAGTGCCATTTCCTAATAAAAGTCTACTAAAAAAATCATTAGACATCGAAAAAATAAAAGGGTTGAGTGATTTTGAAGTTTTGGTGATTAGGAAATTAGAAGGCGAAATATCATCAAAAGAAGAAAAAGAACTTAGTGATATATTGAAATACAACCCACATCTCCGGAAAGAATACGACTTATTTTTGAGTACTAAATTGGTACCGGAACTTGAGATAACTTATGATGATAAACAAAAACTAAAAAAGAAATCAACTCTTATCATCCCTCTTTGGGTAAAATATGCGGCTTCCATCGCAGCTATGTTTATATTGGTGATTTTTGGTGCAAAAATATTTATGTCTAAAAAAACAGAACAAATTATTGTCAAGCAAGATAAAACAAAAACAGAATCCCCAAGTATAAAAACAGAAATTGTAAAAAATAATAAAAGGGAAATTAAAAGTATAGACTTAATAACTAATAACAAAAGTCTTAGCAAGGAAATACAACATATAAAACCGGCTACTCAAAAAACTATATTTTCAAAAGGAAATGGCGTAAAAAAATCAAAAGCGGATAAAAGGATAATAGAAAACAGATTAAAAAGAATGGAACTGGCGACAGTTGATAAAATAGAAGCAAAAAACACCGGTATTTCACAACGATACAACGCAAATCATAAAATCATAATAAATAGAAAACCCATTGTATTCACACCTACGGAGGAGCATGAGAGTGAGTTTGCTTACAACGACATAGATGCCTTAACACCTAAACAACTTTTTATAAAGGCGATGAAAAAAAGGCTTGATATAGACGATAAAAACTACGATAAAATAGATATTATCCCGACTATTTCCACAGTGATAAATAAAACTGAGTTTGCGTCTGTCAAAGTGGAAGAAAAAAATAATAGAAAAGAGATAGCATTTAGCATTGGCTCATTTAGTTTTAGCAGGAAATATCAAATCGATTAATCTCTGATTTTCCATCATTTTTCAAGATATAATCAGCTTCTACTCCAATTATTCTTTTTGTTTTCAAACAAATTCTATAATTTTACTGTTCCATGTTCACGAAGTTATTTGAAAGCAGTATTGATCGAGAGTAATTATAGAGACCATTTTAGATAAGTTCGTATCAAATTATCTCACAAAAAATAAAAGAAATGTCAAAATTTGAATTTAAAGAATTGCCATACGCATTTGATGCTTTAGAGCCTCATATTGATGCACAAACAATGGAAGTACACTATGAAAAACACCATAAAGGTTATTATGCTAAATTTTTGAAAGCTATAGAGGGAACTGAATTTGAGGGAATGAGTTGTATGCACAAAGTATTTGAGAACATAGATAAAGGTAATGCCGGTGTTAGAAATAACGGTGGTGGATACTTTAATCACGATTTATTTTGGGGCAGTATGAGTCCTAATGGTGGTGGAGAACCTAAGGCTAAGGTATTGGAAGCTATCAATAAGGCTTTTGGTTCTTTTGATGCATTCAAAGAGAAGTTTTCCGATGCTGCCGCTACAAGATTTGGAAGTGGTTGGGCTTGGCTTATCGTGAATAAAGCAGGTGAATTGGAGGTTTGCTCTACGCCTAACCAAGACAATCCTCTTATGAAAGGTGCAGAAAATGTAGGAGAGCCTATCTTAGGATTAGACGTTTGGGAACACGCATATTATTTGAAGTATCAAAATCGTCGTCCTGACTATATCGGAGCATTTTGGAATGTGGTAAATTGGGATGCTGTAGAAGCTGCTTATGAAAAAGCACTTAGCAAGTAAAATTTCTTGTGTAAGAAAAAGAAAAGGGGGCACAGCTATGGTTGTGCTCCCTTTTTTAATAGATAATTTATAGTCCAAATGGTATTAGTAACTATTCGTCTTTAGCCCTTTTCCAAATTAAAAATTAAGAATGAAAAATTAAAAGTTAAAACTTGCGCTCTAACTCGGTTTAACCGCAAAGCGCACGAAGAAATTCCTCTGCACTCGCCCTACACGCATTTTCAATTAATATCAGCTATTTGCCTTTAGCCGTTTGCTTGCAATGTTTTAATAAAGATAATTATTCCCTTAAATCATTGCCTCATTGAAACATTAGCTCATTAACTCAATGTTCCCTTAAAATAAGCTAAAAGCCAAAGGCTAATCGCCAAAAGCCAAAAATCATTAACCATTAAAAAAACATTTTCAATTAATCTACTTCCCAATTTCATTGTCGAATAAATCTCTGTTTACGGCTATACTTGCATTAAGTTCATAACCTATAATAAGAGCTAATGAATTTATTTGAATCCAAATCATTGTGATTATTATAGCTCCAAGAGAACCATATATTTCGTTATAACTACTGAAATTATTGACATAGTAAGAAAATCCTAATGAACTGGAAACCCCCAGAAAAGTAGCTATCCCGGCTCCGGGACTCATAAATTTAATTTTCTTCTTCATTGCCGGACCGTACCGATACACCATAGATATAATTGAATAGATAATGGAGGTTACAACAATCCACCTCAAAAATTCAATCGAAATTCTATAAAATCCACTCAAATTAAGATTATCGAATATAGCCTCCAACCACAGGTTTCCGACAATTACTAATCCTGTAGAGAAAAATAACAGTAAAAATAGCAGAAATGTAATTTGTAATGCTTTGAATTTATGCTCAAAATAATTTCTCGTTCTATATGTCAATTGATACGACTTACTAAATCCTGCAAGCATGGAAGATACGCCGTTAGACGTAAAATAAAGCATCAATATCAAAGATAAAATCTGAGAACCTACTCGCGTCTTTTTTCCCAGACTATCCATGATATCAAAAATATAATTCTCTGCTTGAATGGGTAAAAAACCCGACATCGAACTTTTCCAAGTATCGACATATTGAGCGGTAAATGGAAAGTAAGGAAAGAGGGTAAGCAAAAATATAATACCCGGAAAAAGTGCCAGAAAAAAGCTAAAGGACATGGCTTTCGCTCTTATTAATATATCATCTTTCATCGCTTCGTCATAGACAAAAACAACCGAAGAATATATGGGTACACCGTCAAAACCGGGCAATACGGTACGCTTTGACCAATCTATTATGCTCTTTACTATCGGTAATTCCAGAAACTTAATCCAAATATCTTCTGCATTAATTTTCAAAGTACGGAGCCAGTTTGTTAGCAAATATTTCAGGTGCAGAAACTCTCTTACCTGTCTTCATTTCTACAAAAAATAACTTTATAATTCCCTTGTTTATCAACTCTTCATTGGGGTTGTATATATCGCACCGAAATTCAATCATCTTAGAAGGTATAAATGGAATAGTGGTATCTATTGTAATCAAATCATCATAAAATGCCGGTTTGATATACCTCGATTCCATTTTTACCACGGGCAATATTATCCCCATTTTATCTTCCAAATCTTTGTACGAAAAACCAAGAGAGCGAATAGTCTCCACTCTGCCTATTTCGTAATATTTGGCATAGTTGCCATAGTACGCAAATTTCATTTGGTCGACATCGGCGTACCTGATCCTATGTTTAGTCTTAAACGAATACATAATTTATTCCCTTATTATCGGACACGTCATACAATGAGAACCGCCTCTACCTCTAGACAATTCATTGGATGGTAGTGTTATAATTGTTTTTTCAACTTTATCGACATCAATCTTACCGGCTTCTACTCCTTCTATCAATTCCGTTGCCGATACTATTGAGTATCCGGCACTCATTAAAGCTTCTTCGGTCTTAGGGTTTCTATCATAAGTAAGAGCGATCCCGGGTTTTACTGCCACCAAATTACTGCCGTCTGTCCATTGTTCTCGCTCCTGATAAGGATACAGCCCTTTTCCACAGTGGATAAAATTCATGTCCGGATTTATCTCTTTTGCAAACAAATCTTTTACCGACAAATATTGCTTTATCTTGCCCGATTTATTGTAAACAGTTACGTGAGACCCCTTTCCATCGTATACTATCGGTTTAAAATTGACAATATCGTTGGTGTTTATCTGTGTGAAAATAGTATCTATGTGCATATAGTTTCTCTCGTGAGGGATTTCTATAGATACGACATTCTCTATAATATTTCTCTTAAAAAGATAATCTTTCAGCAAATTGATTGCGTGTTGAGAGGTTCTTTCGCTGTGTCCTATCAATAAGTAATTTTCGTGAATCATCATAACGTCTCCTCCTTCCATCGAAGCCGGTTTTCCTCTGTCAGACCTTGGGAACAAATCGATGTCATTCAAATCTATCAATTTGTTTACCTTTCTGGCTTCAAGAAACATTGGATGAGTATTTATGATAAATCTCGTAAGTATATTTTCTCGGTATCGCGCTTCTTTTGCAGCCTTGGTAATCAGTATATAGTCTTTGATTGTTACTGCTATATCTCTTGTGAAAATAAAATTAGGGATAGCGTCAAACAAATTTTTATTCTGTTCTTTACAATATCCGGTCATCAACACCCTTGTAAGCCTTTTGTTATCCATATTCAAAAGGAAAGGCTTTTGGTTGTTTGGAATTTCCTCAAATAAAGCGATATCGTTGATGAGCTTTTCTTTGCTCACGCGAGAATAATCCAAGGATTCTTCCAAAAGCTGTTGAGTATCCAATACATTTTCTTCTCCTACAAATAGCTTTAGAACTTTTGTAAAAATATCATGTTCTTTTTGCATTGATGGCAAATATATAATATCATCAAAAAGTAATTCCTCTGCTTTTTGAGGTGTAATTTTAGATAAACCTAAGTCCGGTCTGTGAACTATTACTTTTTTTAAATTTCCGATTTCAGAATATACGTTCGGGCTCATGTTCCAACTTTTTTAGTCTGTTAACTATACTTTTGTACTTATTTAAAAGTTTCTTGTATAGAAGTTATTTAAAATAATATCCGCAAAGATACAAAACTTATACCATTTTTACGATTATCTATCGTGTTTGCCGCATTTCTTAAAGCAAGAGCCAGTTTGTTTGAGCCTTTAGGTGTTTGACTTGAAATGACTTTGCCCCCGCTTATTCTGTCATTTGGTGCAAGACGAATAAATGATGTGAATTGTTTGGATTCAGCAATTTCTTGCTTTAATTTTCTTACCCTGCTATCAGCCAATAAAGAAAGAGCTTTCCCATCACGTTCTCCGCCTAATATAACTGTAATTATTGCCATACCTGATTTTCCGGTTATATCGGAAATAATATTGTCTAATCGCAGGTTCATCAGTCTTAAGGCTTTGTTCATTTTATTGCTCATCTTAGCGGCTTCTTCCACTAAGGAACTACGGTGTCTGTACAATATTCGCAAGCGTTTGGTTTGTTCTGATGGTAAAAAAGAACCTCTGAGCAAGCCCAAAGAATGTAATTTCTGTATCCATTGACTGCCTTTTACATCTGTTTTAGCTCTCACATTTTTTGTCTGGTGTCCGGAAACCAATATAACTTCAAAACCGGCTTCTTGTAGTGCGAAAAATAATGTTTGCCAATAACTACCGGTGCTTTCCATAGCAATAGTTTCTATACCATGTGCGTGTAAAAAATCTATTAGTGTCTCATGGTCTTTGGTAAAAACGCCAAATTCAAAAACATCTTCTTTTTCTCGTCCTAAGGCTACTAAATGACTTTTTGAACCCACATCAATTCCGCCTGCATTAGGATTTACAATTTTCATTTTTTCAAATTTCATAGTATCTTTGCTTTTTATCAGAATGCAGAAGGAAATGTATTTTTAATTTAAAACTATTCCATGCGGGATTATCTCTAAGATATCACCAATTGGTTTTTCAAAGGAGACCGAGAGGATAAAGCTCGATCTCTTTAACATTTCTACCAAAATGTGGGAAGGAATAGACCTCACCATTAAATTTACAGGCTTTTGCTTCTGTAATGGTAAAGTTAGTGCTTTGGTTTTACTTTACAAAAAGTCTCGAAATGTGGGTTAATAATAGTATTCTTTCGTTTGATTTTATATAGAGTTTTTCTGCAATATTCCGGCCGTATTTTTGATGATTTGCAGATAAAGAATATACTTTTTCAAGAGATTCATAATCAATTTATTCTATAATTGTATCTTCTATTACTAAAATGTAAAATTTTGAAGGTTCTCTTTTTAAAAATGAAACATAAGAACTGAAAAATGAGTTTCCAATACAAAAGTTAGTATAAATTTCATTTCCACCATGATACGTAAGGACTGCAACACATCCTTTTATTATAAATGAAAGATGGTTTTCAATTGTACCTTGTTCTATAATTTTTTCTTTTTTTTAATTCTTTAATAGTAGAAAGCTCTCCAAATATTTTACTATAACCTTTCATTTTCTGTAAATTATTGCCAACGGTCTGGCGATATGGAGAGGCTCGACGTTACTTATATCACTTGTTATGATGCTTAATTCTACTCGTTAATAATGTACTTATAGTATTCTTGTTTTAAGTTGCAATCAAATTCAATTATCTGATTTTCCTCACTATATTCACCCCATTGAGCGACGATGATGTTCGGTTTAGATATATCCCAATTGAAATAGACTAATGGAGTTGTGAAATCTGCTGAGAGCACATCTCCATCTCTATATTTTCCCCACTGACTGCCCATGTCTTGAAAATCAAATTGGACGTTTGTGACCAACAACGAATCATTTAACGAACGGCAAACTAAACTGGTGGCAACGCTATCAAATTGTTCTTTAAAGTCAGAATAGTTGAACACAAAATATCTTCTATGTAAACTAAATAGTTCCTTGTTGTATCGAAAAGTATCCTGCCTATATTGGGGTTCCATGTATCTTGTATCTCTAATAATAAGGAATCTATCTTCACCTATACAGGAGGAAACTGTCATTATTAATAAAATGCAAATAATTCTCATTACAAATCAATTTTTCCTTTTAGGGTTATTACCAAACGTAATCTTGTTCGAAATGGCATATAAGCTCTTTGGTGTTGTAAAATCCACCACGCAGCAAAACCATTATGTAAAAACAACTTATTCCCTATTTCATAATCAACAAAAAAGCATTATGTTTGTGCTACATTGGAATAAATAACGCACTTTTTTAGACAGAACAATTTTGCGGGTAATTACAATTTTTGAAGATTGATAAACTTATAATAAAGTCCTTTTTTCTCCATAAGTTCTTTAGGGCTGCCCATTTCTACAATTTGACCTTTATCCAAAACCACAACATTATCTACCTCGCTTATGGTAGACAATCGATGGGCTATGATAATGGAAGTTTTATTTTTCATAACTTGGTCAAGGGCTATCTTCACCTTTTTCTCCGATTCAGAATCTAAAGCTGATGTCGCTTCATCAAGTACCAATATTGGAGCATTTTTATATATCGCACGCGCAATGGCTATTCTTTGTTTTTGACCGCCACTCAGCTTGGTTCCTTGGTCTCCTATTACTGTAGATTCCGCCTCTTTCAAGTTTGGCACAAACTCCACCACAGAAGATATTTCTATTGATTTTTTGAGTCTTTCTTCACTATAATTTTTATCTGAAAATACTATGTTTTTAATGATATTATCGTGGAAAAGCAAGCTATCCTGAGAGACTATTCCTATTATATTTCTCAAGCTATTGATATTGATGTCTCTAATATCAATACCATCTACCAAAATTTGCCCCTTATCTATATCGTAAAATCTCGATAGTAAATCTGCTAAAGTCGTTTTACCTGCGCCTGATGTTCCGATAAAAGCTACTTTTTGTCCCTTTTCTATTTTCAAAGATATATTTTTCAAAACATATTCATTGGAATCGGGATATTTGAACCAAACATCTTTAAATTCTATCGTACTATCAAAAGACTCTTTAAGCACTGCATTTTCACTATTCTTTATATCATTTTCTATGCTTAATACTTCATCTATACGCTCTAAAGCCGCAGAACCTTTTTGAAATGCATAATAGGCGGAAGAAAATGATTTTGATGGTTCTATGATCAAAAAGAATGCGTAAATAAATGATATAAATTCGGAAGAATTAATCTCTCCATCATATATCAACATGCCGGAGTACCACATAAGAACAGACACTATCAATATACCGAGTATTTCTGCCAATGGCGAACCCGCATCCCTTCTCCAATACAATTTTGTAAGAATATTTTTGTAGGCATTATTGGTTTCGCTAAAGTTTTTCTCGGACATGTTCGTCGCATTAAAACTCTTGATTACCTTCAAACTACCAATGGTTTCTTCCAAAATAGATAACAAAGAACCGAGATAACCTTGTGCGGAAGACGATTGTGTTTTCATTTTCTTTGAAACGCCCCCTATTAATAGTACCGTGAGTGGCAAAAGTATGAATACAAATAAAGTCAATTTAGGACTCATAAACAACATCATGCCCAACGCACCCAATATCATGAACGGTGCCTTTATCAAAGCCTCTATACCATTCATTATACTATTTTCCACCTCTTGCATATCCATACTCATCCTCGACAATAAATCCCCCCTTTTTCTATTCTTGAAAAAAGATAAGGGCAAACTCACCAAATGACTGTATAATTTCATTCGTAAGTCCCTTATATATCCTGTTCTAAGTGGACTTATAAAAAATGCTGCTGCGTATCTGAATACATTTTTTAACAAAAACGAAATAAAAAATGCGAGAATAATATATATCAAAGCAGTTTCAAAGTCTTTACCTTCTATAAATCTCGCCAATTGGTAATTCAATTGATCTCTAAAGTCGGGATTCTCGGGCAAAACAGGTTTGCTGAAAGAAGCATATTTTTCAGGTTCAGATAACAGCTCAAAAAACGGCTTAAATAACGGCACACCCAGAATGGTGAATAAAGACATCAAAATATTGGAAACAATACTCGCTATCAACCAAAACTTATAAGGCTTAACGCCTTTCAGAATACTCCAAAACCACTTCATAAGATGACGTTATTTTTAGGCTTTTACCAAATAATTTAAGCCGACTAAACACTCTTTATTTCTTTTCTTCCAATTCAAAATCGTCCATAAACCCGGTATCAAATTTACCGGAAATAAACCTTTTGTCATTCATCAATTGAATATGGAAAGGAATAGTTGTCTTTATTCCCTCAATAATATACTCATTAAGAGCTCTCTTCATCTTTGATATCGCCTCTTCCCTTGTTCTTGCCGTAGCTATAAGCTTCGATATCATAGAATCGTAATAAGGCGGCACCAAATATCCGGCATAAATATGAGAATCGACTCTAACACCGTGTCCACTTGGAGAGTGATAAGATGTTATTTTACCCGGATTGGGCGCAAAATTCTTAAAAGGATTTTCAGCATTTATTCTACATTCTATTGAATGCATTTTAGGAAAATGATTTTTTCCTGTAATTGGTATACCGGCAGCAATTTTTATTTGCTCTTTTATTAGGTCATACTCTATTACTTCCTCTGTTACGGTATGTTCCACTTGAATTCTTGTATTCATTTCCATAAAATAGAAATTTTTGTTCTTATCTACAAGAAATTCAACGGTACCCAACCCCTCATAATTTATGGCTTTTCCGGCATTTATTGCGGCTTCTCCCATTTTATCTCTAAGATCCTTTGTCAAAAACGGGGAAGGACTTTCTTCTACAAGTTTCTGATGTCTTCTCTGAATCGAACATTCACGCTCCGATAAATGAGCCACGTTGCCAAATTGGTCTCCTACTATTTGAAACTCTATGTGTCTTGGATTTTCTATAAATTTTTCAACATACAGACCATCATTCGAAAATGATACTTTTGCTTCTTTTTTCGCAGAATTCCAGTTTTCTTCAAAGTCTTCGGGTTTTCTTACAATTCTCATTCCCTTTCCGCCACCTCCTGCAGTAGCTTTAAGGATAACAGGGTATCCTATCTCTTCCGCTATTTCGAGTCCTCTTTTTATATCTTTCAACAGACCTTTTGATCCCGGCACTACAGGCACTCCTACCTTTATCATAGTATCCTTTGCCGTTATTTTATCTCCCATTTTCCTAATCATTTCAGGAGTAGGTCCTATAAACTTTATATTATGCTGTTCACATACTTCAGCAAAATCTGCATTTTCTGCCATAAAACCATATCCGGGATGTACAGCATCCGAATTGGTAAGCTCCACGGCAGACATAATTCTAGCAGGATCCAAATATGACTGAGAAGAATCAGGAGGTCCTATGCAAACAGCTTCATCTGCAAACTTCACATGCAAACTCTCCCTATCGGCAGTTGAGTACACCGCTACTGTCTTTACCCCTATTTCCTTACAAGTTCGTATTACCCTTAGAGCAATCTCTCCCCTATTTGCAATGAGAATCTTTTTAAACATCTATGTTTATTTTAATTTGTTAGATAACTAAATCGGTCAAATACCATCAATAAATATTACCCCTTGGGATCTACTATAAAAAGCAATTGATCATACTCGATAGGTGTTGCATCTTCAACAAGTATGTCTATAATCTTCCCACTTACTTCCGCCTCTATCTCATTAAACAATTTCATAGCTTCCACTATACAAACAACGCTTTCTTCATTGACAACATCTCCAACTTTAACATAAGGGTCTTTGTCCGGACCTGATGCCCTATAAAATGTACCCACTATAGGAGATCTTATCTCCAAATAGTCATTATTTTTATCATTGGCTCCTCCTTCGGCAGGTGCACTAACTTTAGCAGCTACAGGAGGCGCACTTATTTCAGGTTTAGCAATAACCTCTGTAATAGGCTGAGGCACACTAATTGGTATAGAGGGTTGCCCTATAACCGTTTCCTTTACCGGTAACACAGATGCCTTGTGATATTCTTTTGTTCTAATAGTTAACCTAAGGTCTCCGTCTTTCAGTTTGAATTCGGATATATTAGAATCATTTATCAACTTTATTAAACTTTGAATTTCTTTCTTGTCCATAACTTTTTTTTATTGTAAGTCGCGAATTACTCTTTAACTCTTTCCATATATTCACCTGTTTCGGTGAGTATCTTTACTTTGTCTCCAATGTTAATAAACAAAGGAACCCTTATTTCAGCACCTGTCTCGACAGTAGCAGATTTAAGAGCATTGGTAGCCGTATTACCCTTTTGACCGGGCTCGGTATATGTTATTTCCAATACAGTGTGTTGTGGCATTTCAGCCAATATAGGTTGTTCGTTTTCTGCATGAAACAAAATATCAATACTGTCACCTTCTTTCAAAAACTGAGGACTTGACAACATATTCTCATTCAACCATGTCTGCTCGTAAGTATCATTATTCATAAAATGATACCCGGCATCATCTTTGTACAAAAATTGATGCGCCCTGCGCTCAACTCTAACCGTATCAATTTTATGACCGGCAGAAAAAGTAACATCGATTACTTTCCCGGTAGAAATACTCTTTAATTTAGTCCTAACGAATGCAGCCCCTTTACCGGGCTTAACGTGCTGAAACTTAGAAACTACATATATATCATTGTTATAATCTAAACACAATCCGTTTCTAATATCTGAAGTTGTAGCCATTTATTTATCTTTTACTTAAATCGCAAAAGTAAACAACTATTGTCTATAATGATAATTTATCCAAAGGAAAATACACAACAAAAAATACATTAAAGGACTAAGCAATATAAAATAGAGCCTTAAAAAAAGTAAAACTCAACAAACTTTACATCTTTACCTCGCTTATAATTTAAAGAATAGATAAGAAGGAAATTACAATCTTTTTTATTCGTCAGAATCAAAGTTTCCTCCAAAATTATCTTTACTATAATCCTCTTCCGGTTCTTCCAAATCGCTCAAATATTCCAAATCAGAATACTCCTCCTCGTATTTTTCTTTTATATCCATTTTCAAGAAGCCTTCTTCGTCGAAATCGTCATCCTGCTCGATGATAGCTTTGGCTTTTTGGAATGTCATTCTGATAAGGTAGATTTTCTCATCAGTTTCAAATCTGAGTGTTTTTATTCTTTCACCTTTTGGAGTAGTATACTCGACTAGATGATTGTGGTAACCATGCGGATAAACCAATTTGACCTGTTCTTTGAGTTCGCTGCTCAATTTTTCATAATCTTGAATTACCCTTATCTTATTTTTTTCCATATTTTATATAAAAGTATTTTGATGAAAAAACCAATAATACAATCCAATTCAGGCTAGTAAAATACCATTGGGTTATTTTTGTAAATCTATTTGGCAAATTTATCTATGTTTTTGAATTTAAAAATATTTTTGAAACAATATTTTTCAGTAAAACTATAATTTTTTTTTCTAACCGTTTTGAATCTAATATTCATCAAGTCTTAATGGTGAAGCGGAGACGCTTTTTTGACTTTTATCTTAACCCATAAAATTATAAGAAGCCTTTGAATAACCCTGCTGAGTATTTTTTTTCTAACTACCCAAATCATATCAAGGTTTTCTATAGTTATAACTTCTTATATTACAATACACAAACCTTTTTCATCCAATTCCAAAGAGCCTATTTCATCAATTACAAGAATATTTGCATGATTTATGGTCTTGTTTAGAACTTCTTCGCCAAAATATGTTGTTTTACCGTTACGAGTTGAACCGATAATCACTGTATTTTTTTTATTTTCCTCTAAGTGTTCTTTAATCAGATATTTTTGACACTCGTTCGCCTATTGTACAAATTACAATTTTGCACAAACAGGAATAGCAAAGTAATATTAGCTTGATTTTTTACAAAAAAAAATCATATCTTTGTAACAGGTGGTTGGATAACTTGTAGTGTCCGAGTTAATTTAGGTATACTTCTTGGACGATTTGTTATGTCGTTTCACGTTTTTTACGAATTATTACTTGCTAAAAGGGAACATATAAAACTCAAAAAATGTCAAAAAAGAAAAGAATAAATCTTGGTTGTTCCGATTTTAAAGAAGTCATAGAATCGAATTCATATTATGTTGATAAAAGTCTATTTATTGAGGAAGTGATAGTGTCTAATAGCCATGTCATGCTAATTCCACGTCCACGTAGATTTGGAAAAACTCTTAACCTATCTATGTTGCGCTACTTTTTTGACATACGAGAACCGGAAAACCGGAAGCTTTTTGAGAGTTTAAAAGTTTGGCAGTGTGATGAGGAAATAAAATCAAAACAAGGTAAATATCCCATTATTTATACCAGTTTTAGAAATGCAAAGGGCAATACTTGGAAAGATTGCTATGATTTAATAAAAATTGAAATAATTGATTTATTTCAAGACCACATATACTTGTTGGAAAGTGAAATCTTATATGAGCACGAGATAGAAGAGTATAATAAGATACTTAGGGGAACTGCTTCTTTAGCGACTTATAAAAGTAGTTTTAAATTTATGAGTAATTATTTGTATCGTTATCAC
>PDWI01006204.1_pt1 | contig 15285 bp, 13 predicted proteins | sample 1430891 | NCBI WGS metagenome assembly PDWI01 (sample SAMN01162508, study PRJNA174530) | Oral metagenome, whole genome shotgun sequencing project. | biome: Marine environment; feature: Marine mammal; material: Swab sample of the gingival sulcus; isolation source: swab sample of gingival sulcus... | reverse complement strand
AATTCGCTGTTTAATAATTCTTCTTTGTCCATAAAGTGTAATTTAAATTGTTATAAAAATAATAAAAAGTTCTGATTTCAGCGTTGAACTAGTTCAACGATGAAATCAGAACTTACACACTTTATGAGATACTACCTCTTAAATTTTTGTAATCATGTGTTATAGGGTTGTATGGAAAGTATGTTTACACTATCAAATAGTTGTTGGAAATGGGTGACAATTTTACGCTCTTCTATTTTTAGGTTGTCAGAACTGATGTGGTTGTATATGACCATTCCATGATTAGCTGTAGCATGATACAAAGCTTGAATAAAACTTTTATGGCTGAATTTTTTTTCCGTCCACAAGTCTACAAACACATCAAATATAATAAGATCGTAGGTGTTTTCTTGTATTTGGGGTACAAATTCAAAAGCATCCTGAATGTATATTTTATCTGCAGCGGCAAAGCCTTTTGGAAAATGTTTTTTTGAGATTTCAATCATTTTTGGGTCTAATTCTACGCCATTAATCATGCCGGAGAAACGATATTTCTCTCTAAGCAATGCCGCTACACCGCCTACAGCATATCCTAATATTAATACGTTATTAATAGATTGAGGGGTTAAATTAATTTTTTGAAAGGTCTGATTAAAAACGTCATTGAGATTTCCAAATGAATAATTGGCATGATAACAGTTTAATACTTTTCTGCCATTTACCCAGCTCACTTCCAGATAATCACTCACATCGCTGTTGTAAGTTTCTTCTTTTATTTCCTTAAGATAAGATAGCCATTTTTTTATCATGTTATTTGTAATTCTGAATTATCATGTAAAGTTAATAAAAGATATTGGGTGTGCATCAAAAGAAGGAGATAAAAAATTTAAATGAGTTCATTAAAAAAAGCCACCTTATAAATAAGATGGCTTTTTTATAAATTATTCTCCGAGATAGGCCTTTAATAAGCGACTTCTCGATGTGTTTTTTAATTTTCGAATGGCTTTTTCTTTGATTTGTCTAACTCTTTCCCGGGTTAGCTCAAATTGAGCTCCAATTTCATCTAATGTCATGGCATGACTATATCCAATACCGTAGAATAAGTTTAGGATACTTCTTTCTTTTTCACTTAAAGTGGATAATGAGCGCTGTATCTCTTTTGATAAAGATTCGTGCATTAAGCCACCATCAGTTTCCGGCATGTCGTCACTCACAAAAACATCTAAGAATTTACTATCTTCATCATGGGTAAGAGGAGCATCCATTGAAACGTACTTGGTGTTAATCCGCATGGCATTTTTTACTTTATCACGCGACATGTCCATTTCATTGGCAATCTCATCGGTTGAAGGCAATCGCTCATATTTTTGCTCTAATCGAGAGATGGTTTTGCGCATTTTATTTAACGAGCCTACTTGATTGAGCGGCAAACGAACAATACGAGATTGCTCTGCCAATGCTTGCAAGATAGACTGGCGAATCCACCATACCGCGTACGAAATAAACTTAAATCCTCGCGTTTCATCAAAACGCTTTGCGGCTTTTATTAAGCCCAAATTTCCTTCATTAATTAAATCGGACAAGCTTAAGCCTTGATTTTGATACTGTTTAGCAACAGAAACCACAAAGCGTAAATTTGCTTTACAAAGCTTTTCTAATGCAATTTGATCGCCTTGTTTGATTCTTTTTGCTAATGTTACCTCTTCATCTGCGGTGATAAGATCTTCTTTTCCAATGTCTTGTAGATACTTATCCAGCGAAGCTGTATCTCTATTTGTAATTGATTTGGTGATTTTTAATTGTCTCAAAACGCCTCTTTTTTATTTAAAAATATAATGCCCACATAATAATAATTAATTAAACATCATTTTGTTCATTAATTATAACGATAATATTTAAAAAGTATTATAATCCAAAGCCATAATATGCCGTTATCCCATTTGGATATACGCCTTCAACTAATACGCCACCCTTTTTCCCTTGTAAGATGGCTTTAATGTCAGCAGGTTTTGAAACCATTTTTTTGTCAATTCTTGTAATAATAAATCTTTCTTTGATTCCACTACCGGACAATTTGCTGTTTTTTTGGATGTCAATAACCTGAACTCCATTATCAAGATTTAACTTTTGCAATAAATCATTATTGACTGAAGCAAATGTTGTGCCTAAGAAATGTTCCTCTGCATTTTTTTCTTCTTTCACTAACTCGGTATTTCCATAGGCATCCGTTAGTTCCAGTCTAAAAGTTTTTTGTTTATTATTTCTTTTTACATTTACATTGATAAAATCTCCTGGTCTGTACTGACCTACCAAGCCGATAAGTTCGGAAGTTGTATTCACAGGTTTTCCTTCAATAGAGATAATGATATCGCCTTCTTGTATGCCGGCTTTTTTAGCGGAACCATTATCGCTTAATCCCGCAACATATACACCATTCATATCTTCAATACCTTCTTCTTCTGCTAATTGGGCGTCTAATTCTCTGATTTGAACACCAATGTATCCGCGTTGTACTTTCCCATATTGTAATAAATCATCAACCACTTTTTTTGCAATATTCACCGGAATTGCAAAAGAATATCCGGCATAGTATCCTGTTCCGGACGCAATAGCTGCATTAATCCCGATTAATTGCCCTTTGGTATTTACCAGAGCCCCTCCACTATTTCCTTTATTTACAGCTGCATCTGTTTGAATAAAAGACTCAATGGCATTGCCGCCTCCAAAAGCATTACCTAAGATGTTAATGTCTCTGGCTTTTGCACTTACAATACCGGCAGTTACTGTTGAGGTTAAGTTAAAAGGATTACCTACGGCAAGTACCCATTCCCCGATTTTTACCTGATCAGAGTCTCCGTAAATTAAAAACGGTAGGTCTTCTTCTTCAATTTTTATAAGGGCTAAGTCTGTGCTTGGGTCTGTACCAATAATAGATGCAGTATAAGTTCGCTTATCATTTAATGTAACGGTGATTTTTTCGGCGCCTTCCACCACGTGATTGTTAGTTACAATATAACCGTCGTCGGAAATAATAACACCGGAACCGGAAGCTACAACGGCATTAGAGCGAGGATTGCCTCTTTCAAAAAAGTCTCTGTGATTGTAGAAGAAATCGTACATGGAAGGTTTTCTTATATATTCTGTCCTGATGTGAACAACGGCATGGATACTCTCTTCCGCAGAGAATGTAAAGTCAGGATAGTTTCCAACATTCCCTTGCGAAAAGTTGACATGCTGCGCTATGTTTTGTGAGGTTTGCAATGTTTTGACATTTGAAACTTGATGATTTGTATGTTTATTCTTTTTTTGAGTAAATCCAAAAGATGAGATTAAAATAATGGTAAGAAAACTACCCAATAAAATTGATAATGCTGTTTTTTTGTTCATTTTCATGTTTGTTATTTTTTAAATTCCTAAAAAATTAAGGTGTGTTTTTATATTGTTAAATTTATATTTGAAATATGAGCAAAAACGCATTGTTTGAAAAAAATATTATCTGATATGTTGTTAATTATTGTTAAGCATCTATTTGGTTAACATATGTTTATTAATTTTCGTGAAAAAGTACTGAGTTGATAATTGCCAATTATATTGAAAGATTTTAGATGAGTTTATACATAGAATCCGCAAAATTCTAGGTTAAATGTTAAATCTTCATGATGTATAGGTGAAAATAAAATTATTTTTTGAATTCTATATTTAGAATTTCTAAAAATAATCTTACCTTTGAAAGAGAAAAAAGATTCATAAAAAATATGCGATGAAAACCATTAAATATATTACAGCAGCAGAAGCTGTAAAAGTAGTAAAGTCAAATGACAGAGTACATTTAAGTAGTGTGGCAGTAACGCCGCATATTCTTATAAAAGCTTTAGTAGAGCGAGGGAGAAATAAAGAGTTTGAAAATGTAAGGATACAGCATATCCATATTGAGGATGAGGTAGAATTTGCCAATCCGGAGTTTGAAGGTATTTTTGTGTCCGAACAATTTTTTGTAGGAGCAAATCTTCGTAAACAAACACAAGCGGGATATGCGGATTATATTCCGGTTTTTTTGAGTGAAACACAGAAATTAATCCGTGAAGGCTATCTCAAAGTAAATGTAGCTATGGTAATGACCTCTGTGCCTGATAAGCATGGATTTGTGTCTTTAGGAACATCGGTAGATGCTACATTAGCTGCAATAGAGAGTGCTGATGTTGTTATTGCAGCTGTAAACCCTAATGTTCCCAGAGCTTGGGGGGATGCGATGATTCCAATTAGTATGATTGATTATTTTGTGGAAGATGATGCTGCATTATATTCTCATCCGGCATCACCACTTACCGAAATGGATATTAAAATTGGGAAAAATGTGGCCGAATTGATTAATGATGGAGATTGTTTGCAAATGGGGATAGGCGGCATTCCTAATGCGGTATTGGCGCAACTGGGAAACCATAAAGATCTTGGAGTACATACAGAAATGTTTGCGGAAGGAATTTTACCTTTAGTGAAAAAAGGGGTGGTAAACGGACAAAAGAAGCAGATTGATAAAGGTAAAATGGTTGCTTCATTCTTAATGGGAACGCAGGAGTTATATGATTTTATAGATGATAACCCTATGGTGGCCATGATGGATGTTAGGCATACTAACTGTGTGGGTGTTATAGCTCAAAATGATAATGTGGTTGCCATAAATTCAGCTTTGGCGATTGATTTAACAGGACAGATTAGTGCCGATTCTATTGGAGTAAGACATTACTCGGGAGTAGGAGGGCAGATTGACTTTATTCGAGGAGCGGCAGCTTCTAAAGGAGGAAAGCCTATTATAGCCATGCCTTCGGTTACGGCAAAAGGTGTGTCGAAGATATCTTCTACATTAATGCAGGGCTCTGGAGTGGTGACTACACGGGCTAATATGCATTGGTTTGTTACAGAATATGGTGCTGTTGATCTTTATGGAAAAACGTTACAAGAGCGTGCAAAATTAGTGATTAGTGTTGCCCATCCTGATTATAGAGAAGAATTAGATCAGGCTGCTTTTGAAAGATTTGGTTCTCATTTTCATTTTGTAAAAAAATAAGAACGATAAATATTTTATACCTAAAATCTGCAAAGATATTTCTATTACAAAGCGCAACTGCACGCCATTAAAAAGAATGCTCAATTTTCGGTTCTCACCATAACTACGGCTATGTTTGCGAGCCTCAAGCCTGCGCTTCCCTTTACTGTCATACATTTGCGCTTTTCATGACGAAAATCCCTGCGGATTTTAGGTTATAATAAAAAAGGCACCCGTTTTGGATGCCTTTTTTATTAAATATAATTATTCTGTTTTTTAAAGCAATGAAAAAGCTACGGTTAAACCGGCCATAACCACAGAAACCATGGTCATTAATTTGATTAAGATGTTGAGTGATGGTCCTGATGTGTCTTTAAACGGATCGCCAACAGTATCACCAACTACACCGGCTTTATGAGCTTCACTCCCTTTTCCACCGTGATTTCCTTTTTCAATATATTTCTTGGCATTATCCCAAGCTCCTCCGGCATTATTTAACATTACTGCTAAGGTAAATCCGGCTGTTAATCCTCCGGCTAATAATCCCAGAATACCGGCAACACCCAAAATAACACCAACTAAGATTGGTACGGCAATGGCAATCAAAGAAGGAACAATCATCTCTTTCTGAGCGCCTTTAGTTGAAATTTCAACACAACGGGCATAATCAGGCGTGCCTGAACCATCCATAATTCCGGTAATTTCTTTAAACTGGCGACGTACCTCCTCAACCATTGCACCGGCAGCACGTCCTACCGCTTTCATGGTCATGGCACAGAATAAGAACGCCATCATAGCACCAATAAATAATCCGCCCAATAACATTGGATTGAAAATGGATAAATCATAATATGCTACAAAATCTTTGATTCCGGCTTCTGATAAGGAGTGTAATCCGGTAACCTGTAAGAATTCATCTCCTTTTGCAGGAATTTTTGACAACCATAATCTAATTTCTTCCATGTAAGCGGCTAATAATGCCATTGCGGTAAGCGCAGCAGAACCAATAGCAAATCCTTTTCCTGTAGCAGCTGTTGTGTTTCCAAGCATATCCAATGCGTCTGTACGTTCTCTTACTTCTTTGGGTAAGTGTGCCATCTCGGCATTTCCTCCGGCATTGTCTGCAATAGGACCAAAAGCATCAGTAGCTAATGTAATTCCCAAAGTAGATAACATACCCACAGCGGCAAATCCTATACCATATACACCTTGAGCAAAATGTTCAAACCCTCCGGCAAATCCAAAGGCTGCAATAATTCCAATTACAATGGTTACTACCGGAATCCAGGTGCTGAACATTCCTACGGCAATACCGTCAATGATGGTGGTGGCAGGGCCTTGAAGGGCTTGTTGGGCAATTCCTTTAGTAGGTTTGTATTCATCAGATGTAAAATATTCTGTTCCTTGTCCGATGATTACGCCGGCAGCTAACCCAGCAACTACAGCGCCAAAGATACCCCAGGAAATCCAATCCAGATATACCAATCCAACTAAAGCTGCTAATACCAAAATAGAACTTCCTAATGTTCCGGTTAAAAGAGCGTTTAAAAGGTTTTTCTGAGAAGCAGATTCTTTGGTTCTTACCATGAAAATCCCAACTATGGAAAGGATGATGCCAATGGCAGCAACTAACATCGGAGCCATAACGGCTTTCACCTGTGCTTCACTGGAAAGGTTTGGAAGGGCAGCTCCCAATGCAGCTGTAGCTAATATAGAACCGCAATAAGACTCATAAAGGTCAGCGCCCATTCCGGCAACATCTCCTACATTGTCTCCTACATTATCTGCAATTGTAGCCGGATTACGAGGGTCATCTTCAGGAATTCCCGCTTCAACTTTTCCAACCAAATCGGCTCCCACATCGGCAGCTTTGGTATAAATACCACCACCCACACGGGCAAACAAAGCTTGTGTAGATGCGCCCATACCAAAGGTAAGCATGGTAGCGGTAATTTCAATCATTTTATGATGGTCTGTTGTGCCGGCATGCACAAACTTTAATCCCAAAAATTCCAAGCCATGCTGCATATGCTCAGGAGAGAAGATAATGTCGTTCAAAAACCAAAACCAAGCAGCGATATCAATCAATCCAAACCCTACAACTACCAATCCCATCACAGCGCCACTTCTAAAAGCTACTTTCAAGCCTTTATTTAACGATTGTGATGCACCGTGAGCAGTTCTTGCAGAAGCAAATGTAGCGGTTTTCATTCCTAAGAAACCACTTAAGCCGGAAAAGAAACCTCCGGTTAAAAATGCTACGGGAACAAAAGGATTTTGTACGCCTAAATAAGCCAATATGGCTAAAAGGATAACTAAAATCACAAAAACTTTACCTACTACACGATATTGACTCCTTAAATACGCCATGGCGCCTTCGCGAACATATTGCGCAATTTCTTTCATCCTATCGGTACCTTCCGATTCGTTTTTCATTGAACGGAAAAAACCCCATGCTACCATTAATGCAATGATAGACATAATGGGAATAACCCAAAAAATAGTGTTTATCATAACTTTTACATTTTAATTAGTATATTCTTAACTTTTCTTAAAAAGATGTACGAATATACATTTTTTTTAGGAATGATAGGGGTGTTTTTTGGTTATTTATTTCTATTAAAATAATATATATTTGATAAACAGTGAGTTATTTTTAAAAAAGTCTGCTACTTATGAGGGTTCGATTGAAAGTTTTTTATGCTTTTGATGGTTTCTTTCCCCAATATCCATAAACAAATAAACTAATTGCGGTAAAAATTCCAATAGCGAATAATACCATCCAAATATGTTCCGGATGATGATTGTTCCATAACAGGGTGGTGATTTGCTCTTCATTCATGTTGAGTTTTTCCATACTGTTTTTGAGAAACTCTGTTTTGGTATAACTATCAGAAATTTCAGGTAATGTGATGTTTCTGGACAACAGTTCTTTTCTCAGTAAGTATGTTTTATCGGATAAGCGACCATATACACTCCCTGAGATAATCCCAGCCAAATAATTTCCACCTGAAAGGGGTAAAAATGAAGCGCCGATATATAATCCTACTTTATCCGGAGGAGCAATGGTTTTGCCAATATATTCCGTAATTTTAGGTGAAGCGCTCATTTCTCCCACGGCAAAAACAAGTATTGCGGGAAGAATAAACATTACATTATTGGTAAGAAAGATTAACCCGATACCTATGGCAGAAATGATAATTCCCGAAATCATTGCATTTAAAGGTTTGTAACGCATGACAACGCTTGAAATCAATACTTGAAACAATACAATATATAAGGCGTCAACATTGGTAATCATTTCCGGATTTACTGTTTGTTGGGCGGTTCCTATGGTTTCAGCTAAAGCAGGAGAAATAGAAGCTATAGCATGGTATAATACAGAGGTATCAACCCATTGGTCAATGAATACGGGCAACGTAAAGAAAAGCTGTAAATACATAGACCAAAATCCAACAATGAGAATCAGAAATATTAAAAACCGAAAGTCTTTTACTGCAATGAAAATATTGGTTATGGCCTGTTTTATGGTTTCTTTTGTTGAAGCTGTATTGGGTTTTCTGTCAGGTTCTTTATAGAAGAAGAGGACTAAAATAAAATTGATGAGAATAATGCCTGACGACATATAGAAAACATAAATCCAGTCTAATTCTCTTAGTTTTGAAGCAAATATAGGACCTAAGAATGCGCCTAAATTTACCATCATATAAAAGATACCAAAACCAATGGATGAGGTTTCTTCCGTAGTGGTTTTGGCTATGGTTGCGGATATAACGGGTTTGAAGAAAGCGCCTCCAATAGCAATAAAAAGAAAAACAAGAAACACCATAGAATAGGAGGTAACCCAACCCATTATAAAATATCCTGAGGAAAGAATGCCAAAAGATAAAAGTAATACCTTTTTATAACCAAATTTATCGGCAATACTTCCGGTAATTACCGGAAGAAAATAAAGAATGGCAGATACAATTCCCATTAGATTTCCTTTTTGAGTTTGAGAAAATCCTAAAGCGCCTTCATCTGTTGACTTGGTAAGATATAAGGCTAATACCATGAATAAACCATACCATGCCCAACGTTCAAAAAGTTCCATGGTATTGGCAACCCAAAAAGTTGCCGGAAATTTTTTAAAAATGTTTTTATTTTCCTTCATACGAATTTAGATATTATATGATGAATGGCGGGCGATAGGCGATGATTATTAGCCCGTATTATCATATTGCCAAATTACTCCGTTAATTGATATTTACAAGCTACCCAGTTATTTTTTTCAATGTGATTTTTAAAAGCAAATCCACACCGTTTGGTTTCCTCATTAACGACTTTAATATCGGAATTGTAAATTCCACTTAAGATTAATAGCCCGTTTTCTTTGATATGTTGTGCATAAAAGGCTATTTGTTCCAGCAAAATATTGCGATTAATATTTGCTAATATAATATCGTATTTTTGATTCGGAATTTCGGTTTTATCACCATGAATAGAGAAAACATTATCAATGTGGTTGCGTTGTGTGTTTTCCAGCATGTTTTCATAAGCCCATTCATCGATGTCAATAGCTGTTACGGATTTGGCGCCCATTTTTGAAGCTAAGATTGCTAATACGCCTGTCCCACTTCCCATGTCAAGCACAGATAAATCTGTAAAATCAACACCTAACATGCTCTCAATCATTAAAGAAGTGGTTTCATGATGAGCTGTTCCGAAAGACATTTTGGGTTCTATGATTATATCATAATTTATGTCAGGTAGTGCCTCATGAAACGGCGCTCTTATGTAACAAGTATCCGCAATTAAAACGGGGTCGTATTTGCTTTCCCATACGCTATTCCAGTTTTCTTTTGCAATCACTTTATGACTAAAAGAAATGTCAAAAAGTTGATTTTTTATCATTGGTAACTCTTCAATTGCATTCAAGTCAAACTTATCTTGTTCAATATAAGCTAGAAAACCGCTATCGTTTTCCATAAAACTTTCAAATCCCAATTCTCCTAATTCAGCCATTAACATGTCTGAAGCAGGATATATTGGGAATATATTGCATTGTAACTCAATATAATTCACGTGAAAATAAGATGTTTAAATTTTAAAATGGTAAATCGTCCTCAGGCGCTACATTATTATTAGCTTCCGGAGCTGTATTCTCGTGAGAGCTATTGTTCTCCATTTTTGTTTGAGTTGCTTCCGGAGAACTGTTTTTTCGGCTACCACCAAGCATAGTCATGGTGTTTCCAACAATTTCAGTGGTGTATTTTGTTACGCCATCTTGCTCATAAGAACGTGTTCTTAGGCTACCTTCAATATATATCTGACTGCCTTTAGTTAAGTATTGTTCTGCAATTTCCGCTAATCTATTCCATAATATAACGGTATGCCATTCCGTGCGTTCTTGTCGGTTTCCTTCTCTATCTTTAAAACTCTCAGATGTGGCTATTCTAAGTCTTGCCAAAGCCATTCCGCTATCTAAATGTTTTATTTCGGGTTCTGTTCCCAAGTTTCCTACTAATATTACTTTGTTTACTCCTGTTGCCATAATTCATCGTTTTTTAGTTTACCAATCAAAGGTACAATTTTTTTTCAATTTAGTGTGATTAAAAAGTAAAATATTTTTCTTTTTGTTCCATAAATAGCTCTATTAATCGGGGGATAGGGTATTGTTGAAGTTCTTTTTCATGATTAATGGTTTTATAAGTTTCTGCCTTTGTGGTTATATCGGTTTTTATAATCCAGAAATAGGTCATCAATGTTTGATGGGTAAGTTGATGTTTTATGAAAACGGGTGATGCCTTGGCAGAAAATTCTTTTGTAGGAATAATTGTCTGAAAAAAATCAGAAGATAAAAGTGCTTCATGGGATATGGGTTTTGGAGTAATCCATAAAGGAAATTCGTACATATTTTGCCAAATTCCTGCTGAGGAGGTTCTTTTTTGCATTAAAATAGTAGGTTTTTCATTATTTAATATCACCAGATAATTCATGATGATTTCTTTCGGTGGTTTTTTTGATTTTTTTCGTGGGAGCTCTTGTTGTAAGTTTTTTTGAAATGCATGGCAATGAATGGATACAGGGCATTCCTCACATTTGGGATTTTTGGGTAGGCATATTAAGGCACCCATTTCCATCATAGCTTGATTGTAGGTAGAAGCATCATCTTTAGGGATGATCTCTTTTGATATGTCAGTGATTTTTCTTTTACCTACTGTGGTGTTTATTTCTTCAAAAATGCCGAATAAACGAGATATAACCCGGCATACGTTTCCATCAATGGCGGGGTGGGGTTTGTTAAAAGCAAAAGAAGCAATGGCTGAAGCGGTATAATCCCCAATACCTTTTAAGGAGATTAACTCATCATATGTATTGGGGAAAACACCATTATGTATTGTAAGGATTTGTTGTGCTGCTTTATGTAAATTTCTTGCTCTTGCATAATATCCTAAAGATTGCCAAGCTAATAAAACCTCTTTTTCTTCAGCATTGGCTAAATCTTTTAATGAGGGAAATTTTTCGATAAATCGATAATAATAACTTAATCCTTGATTTACTCTTGTTTGCTGAAGAATAATCTCTGATATCCATATCTTATAAGGGTTAGTGGTTTTACGCCAAGGGAGGTCTCTTTTATTAACTTTATACCATTGAATAATGCGTTCAATCATCTTTTAATTTTACGTTTTGAAAAAAAATATCGGCTATAATAATGATTTTTTAGAGAAAAGAGGTCATAATCTTAAAAAAATCAGTATATTTGCAAACTTAAGTATAAGATTTTATACAATCAAAATAAATAAAATTAACATAAAGGTATAATAAAAATGACAAAAGCAGAATTAATCTCTGAGATTGCAAAGAGAATAGGAGTTGAAAAAGTTATTGTTCAATCAACTGTAGAGTCTTTCATGGAAGTAGTAAAAGACACAATGATTGATGGAGAGAATGTTTATTTGAGAGGCTTTGGTAGTTTTGTTGTGAAACATAGAGCAGAAAAAACAGGAAGAAATATTTCTCAAGATACAACCATCATTATTCCTGCTCATAATGTGCCATCATTTAAACCTTCGAAAGGTTTTGTTACGGAAGTTAAAGAAAAAGTAAAATAATAAAAAAGGGGGAATGTATGCCTAGCGGAAAAAAGAAAAAAAGAGCCAAAATGGCAACGCACAAGCGTAAGAAACGCTTGAGAAAAAATAGACATAAAAAGAAATAATTAATTTTTAATTAATGTAATGCATATATGCAATTGAAAAACATTGCATATATGCTTTTTCTATCCAAAAAATTAATAACTCCAGTCTTAATAAATTTCTCAAATAAAAAAGAATAATTGTGGAGAAAGAACTCATCATAAATGCAAAATCATCGGAAGTTGATATCGCATTACTGGAGGACAAGAAACTTGTAGAACTCAATAAAGACAGCTATAACAGTAACTTTTCTGTTGGAGATGTTTATTTGGGGAAGGTGAAAAAAATAATGCCGGGTTTGAATGCAGCTTTCGTTGATGTAGGTTACGAAAAGGATGCGTTTTTACATTATTTAGATTTAGGGCAAGATGTAATGTCGTTGTTGAAATATACAAGTCATGCAATGGCAGGTAATGCTGAGGCTATTAATCTAAGTAAGTTTACGAAAGAAAAACCCATTGAGAAAACAGGTAAAATAACAGATGTTTTTAAAAGTGGACAACAAGTTGTTGTTCAGGTAGCTAAAGAACCAATATCTACTAAAGGGCCGAGAATTACAACGGAAATATCTTTTGCAGGAAGATTAATTATTGTTGTACCGTTCGCGAATAATATTTTTATATCTCAAAAGATAAAGAAATCTGAAGAACGAAAACGCCTTAAAAGGTTGCTACAAAGTATTGTTCCCAAGAATGTGGGTGTCATAGTACGTACTGCTGCCGAAAATAAAATGGTAGCTGATTTACACGAAGAACTTAATGAGTTGTTGGAGAAGTGGAATAGTTTAGGGAAAAAACTTAAATCGGCTAAAGCTCCTCAACGGATTGTCAGTGAAGAAAACAAAACGACAGTTTTTCTTAGAGACATGTTAAATGATTCTTTTAATAATATCTATATTGATAATAATGAGATATTTGAAAATACGCAGAATTATTTAAAAACTATTGCACCTGATAAATTAAATATTGTAAAACTTTATAAAGGAAAACAACCAATATTTGAAAACTTTGGTATTGATAAACAAATAAAATCTTCTTTTGGAAAAGTGATTACTATTAGAAGTGGTATTTATTTGATTATAGAACATACCGAGGCATTGCACGTTATTGATGTTAATAGCGGAAATAGAGTCAATAAGAAAAATAATCAAGAACAAAATGCCCTTGAAGTGAATATGGAGGCGGCAAGTGAGATTGCCCGACAGCTTCGCTTGAGAGATATGGGAGGGATTATTGTAATTGATTTTATAGATATGCACCAAGGTGCCAATAGAAAGAAGCTATATGAACACTTAAAAAGTGTAATGGAAAATGATAGCGCAAAACATTCTATATTGCCTCCGAGTAAGTTTGGCTTGGTGCAGATTACTCGACAACGAGTGCGTCCGGATGTTAAAATAAAAGTTTCGGAAAAATGTCCGGTATGTGATGGAACCGGAAAAGGACGTTCAAGTCTTTTATTGATTGATGAGATTGAAAAAAATATTCGATATTTATTACAGCAACAGAATGAAAAAGGTCTTACGGTTTTCGTTCATCCATTTGTGTATGCATATCTGAAAAAAGGAATCTCTTCGCCTCAAATGAAATGGTTTTTTAAATTCAAGAAATGGATTAATATTAAAGAAGATCAAAAATTTCATTTGTTGGAATATCGTTTTATGAATCATAAAAAAGAAGAAATAAAGATTTAGGAAATGGTAGTTGGAAGCCCGAAGACGAAATATATTCGTTTGTGGTACTTCAGCTATGTTAAGTATTTAAGTGAAGTTGAAGTGGCGGATAAATAAAAACCAACAACCAAAGGCTAAAAGCCAAAAAATAAAAATATAAACCTGAAAAATAAAAAAATAAATCTATGAAAATAGTTGTTAGTGGAATAAGACCGACAGGAAATTTACATTTAGGAAATTATTATGGAGCTGTCAAAAATTTTATCAGAATGCAAGAGGAAAATCATTGTTTTTTCTTTATTGCAGATTACCATTCCTTAACAACGCATCCCACGCCGGAGAATTTACGACAGAATGTGAAGGTTATTCTATCGGAATATTTAGCCTGTGGGTTAGACCCTGAAAAGTCAACTATCTACGTTCAAAGTGATGTGCCTGAAGTGGCAGAACTTTATTTGTTGTTAAATATGAATGCCTATTTAGGCGAACTTCAGCGTGTTACTTCTTTTAAAGAAAAAGCCAGAAAACATCCCGATAATGTAAATGCAGGATTGTTAACTTATCCAACCTTAATGGCGGCGGATATCATTATCCATAAAGCACATCAAGTGCCTGTAGGAAAAGATCAGGAGCAAAATATGGAAATGATTAGAACGTTTACCAGACGTTTTAATAGAATGTATAAAACGGATGTATTCCCGATTCCAAATGCATATAACTTTGGAGAGACGTTAGTAAAGGTTCCCGGATTGGATGGTACCGGAAAAATGGGAAAATCAGAAAGTGGAATGAATGCGATTTTCCTTTCGGATGAGCCTAAGGTGATTAAGAAAAAAATTATGAAAGCGCTTACGGATAGTGGTCCTGTTGAGCAAAATCAGGAAAAGCCGGATTATATCCAAAACCTGTTTACTTTGATGAATATTGTGTCTGATCAGGAAACGGTTAATTATTTTAATGAACAATATAATACCTGTAATATCAGATATGGAGATATGAAAAAGCAATTGGCAGAAGATATGATTGCTTTTACTGCACCTATCCGGGAAAAAATATTGGCTTATAAAGCAGATGATGCATTATTGGAAAAAATTGCTTTAGCCGGAGCGGAAAAAGCCAGGGAAAGTGCGACAAAAACAATGAAAGAGGTTAGGAAAATATTAGGTTTTAGATCGTAAAACGTACACTTAAACAGCAATAAAAAGCTATCTGAAAAATCAGATAGCTTTTTTGTTTACAGATGTTTTTTAAGGAATACCCGCCGTTGCATTGATTGTTGTTGTATATTTGTAGGGAATTACTTTGTTGAAAATCAATTTTTCATGAAAGATTTAGGTTGTTTTAATAAAGAACTCATTTAAACTTTTTGCATTTAAGCGAAAATTAGTAATTTTTTGTTCTGATAAAGT
>PDWI01006094.1_pt1 | contig 15285 bp, 16 predicted proteins | sample 1430891 | NCBI WGS metagenome assembly PDWI01 (sample SAMN01162508, study PRJNA174530) | Oral metagenome, whole genome shotgun sequencing project. | biome: Marine environment; feature: Marine mammal; material: Swab sample of the gingival sulcus; isolation source: swab sample of gingival sulcus... | reverse complement strand
TTTTTCAATGTGAAGGAGATACAAACAAGGAGGATGTCATGGAAATATTAGTCAAAGACGATCCCGTTTTCCGTAATATACATCAAAAATATGTCGATTCCTCTACCGATAAAAAAATGCGGATGGCCGATGAAGCTCGTGAGAAAAAACGCAAGGACGAAATCTTTCTGCTTTCTTCAGCCGAACAAAGAGGCAGAGAGAAAGGTGAAGAGATTGGTAAGGAAAAAGGCAGAAAAGAAGCTCTTTACCAAATTGTTACCACAATGCAACAAAACGGCATGGATGCGGCACATATTCAAAAACTTACCGGACTCTCTCAACAGGAAATTGAACGGATACTTTGCAGTGCTTAAACACCATCTTTCTCTATATCACCCTTCCAGATTCTGCAAAACGGCAATTCCAAGTATTCTTAATTTTGTTTGCACTACAAAACAGAATAGAGTATATTCCCTGTCCTTTGTGTTATTATCTTGGTGCAAGATTTTATCAAAATACCTTCTCAAGGGAATATAAAATTTTAAAAAGAATGGAGAGATTATGAAGAGATGCAGCTTTGCCTTATTTTTGGCAGTTCTTTTTATTCTATCAACGAATATGCTATGGGCTACAGATCAACAAAGTTCCCAGCCACTGGCCACCCTTGCCTATACCAGTGACGTTGCCGAACATTTTTTACCAAAACCTGGCTGAGGAGGGAAATCATCCGGCGGTCTGTCGCGATTCAATATCACCCTACGTTCCCTGAAAGGTACAACCTTATACCTTGATAATGGCGGTTTTTTTGCAGCGAAGAAAAAGCAACAAAGCATAATTCAGGCAGAAACCGGCATCGAAATTCTTGGCCAAATGCGCTGCCGTGCCCTTAATATTGGCACGGAAGAACTTGTTCATGGTGTTTCCTTTCTTACAAAAATGGCAAAAGAATACAGTCTGCCGCTTATATCAAGCAACCTCCGAGACAGCAATGGGAAAACACCATCCTGGCTGCATCGCTCATTGGTCATTCCTGTCAAGGATAAAAAAATTGCCATTTTTGGCATTATAAATCCTTTACAAGATCCAGCAAACAACCTCGAAGGACTAACCCGCCAAGAGCCAGCGCAGGCATTACAAGAAGCCTTTAGCGAACTAAAGGGAAAAGAAATTGATTTCTTTATACTGCTCTCCCGACTGAACACACCACAAACCCTGGCCCTGGTCGAGCAGTTTCCCGCAATTAGCGTAGCGATAGCAAAAGACGATCTTGGAAACAACTCTCTGCTAACCACTGACAACGGCCAGAAAATTATGCGAGGCGGCAGACATTGTGGTGATTTTCGCTCTGCTTTAATTCTCCCCAAAGAAGACGGAGGCTACCTCGTACAGCCGCAAGCCACAAAATCTTTAACGGATGGCTCCAGACATGATAAGGCTATTGATAGTATTATCATAAAGGGGATGAAAAAAAGGAAAAAGCAAACGACGAAAAAGGTTATTGCAGATCTCCGAAAAGATATGGAACATCTTACCATTCCCGACGGAGTACTACAGGATCCACAAGCATTGATTGCCTTTCTCAAGGAGCAACGTGCACAGCAGGCAAAAACAACAACTGCCTCTTCTCAAGCCGAGACCACACCAAAGAAACATTCTGGTGCAACTGACGAGCCGCAAGGCGAAATCATGAAAAATGTCAGATTACTCAATCATGGAAAAGAGGTAAAAGGGGCAACAATACGGGTTATCCATAATTCGAAAAAACAGCAAAAAGAAGAAACCCCTCACGATAAAGAATAAATCTTTATCACGAAACCTTATTGAGCCACAATTTATATATGAATTGTGGCTCTCTTCTTATGGTACATATTGATGAAAAAACAACATTGTCTCCGCTCTTTTTTTGCGGTTTTCTGTATTGCATTCTGCGTCACATACATAACCGGATGCCAAGTCTCCCCATCACCACTGGTAACATCACCTGAAGAGTCTCTAAGAAGCAGAGCCGAGCAAGTCCTTGCTGCGCAACTCAATAATGACTGGGGAGTAGTGTACGATCTCTCTTCTGCCGAATACCAAGCCACTATTAGCAAAGAAAATTTTATAAACTTGCCGCGCAGTTTACATTATAGTGATTTGGCAGTAGCCGAAGTTAAGATCGCTGCGGATGGGAAAAAAGCAACTGTAAAAACAATCGGTACCTACTCAGCCATGGGCAACACATTTAAAGACATTCCAGTCACACAGACCTGGGTTAAGGAAAACGGTCAGTGGTATCAAGTAATTAGCAGCTTTAAAGATTTGTTTGCCCAGTAAATGATACACAGCTCCCAAATAGACGGGATAAACACCTTTGATGACTTCAAGTTGCGCAACTCTCTTCTTATGAATAGGCAAATGAACATATTTTTTCGTAATACTGTTTCACATTCTTCTCGTCTTGTTCGCTGTCAGCGTGGTTTTTCGCTAATGGAACTGATGATCGTGATGGTCATTCTCGGGCTTTTGGCCTCGCTGGTTGGCCCGACCCTGTTTAACAAGGTTGGCAAGGCCAATCAGGGAACGGCCACAACCCAGATTGCGCTCTTGATGTCAGCCCTGGATGCCTATCGCCTTGATGTGGGTCATTACCCCAAACAGCAGGAAGGTTTACAGGCATTGGTTGAAAACCCCGATGAAGACCGCTGGGACGGCCCGTACCTGAAAAAAGGGGTGCCGCAGGATCCCTGGGGCAATAATTACCACTACCAGAACCCTGGAACCCACGGCAAGATCGATATCTTCTCGTATGGGGCAGATAACAGGGAAGGCGGCGAAAAAGAGGATGCCGATGTGGGAAGCTGGATGTAATATCACAGCCGGGCAGCCTATTTTTCATAGTTCTTTCTAAAAAGGATCGTCATGCATCAGAGTTCCCTGCACTTTATGGAGCAGTTTCGCAACACCTACCTGGAACCGCTCAAAGGCAAACCGCTTACTATCTATGACCTGGGCAGTGCCGATATCAACGGGAGCTATCGTCCTTTTTTCTCAGAAAAGACCTGGAGATACCAAGGCGTTGATCTTGCTCCGGCCAAGAATGTTGATATTGTCCTCAAGGATCCGTACCACTGGAAAGAGATTCCGTCTGGCTCTACAGACATATTTATTTCAGGACAGGCACTTGAGCATACCGAATTATTCTGGCTGGTATTTCTTGAGATCTACCGGGTATTGAAACCGGGAGGATTATGCTGCCTTATCGCCCCCTCTTCGGGGCATGAACACCGCTTTCCGGTGGATTGCTATCGTTTTTTCCCTGACGGCTTTCAGGCTGCGGCCAGATATGCCTCACTCAAGACTCTGGAATGCCGTATGGCCACCGGTGAAGAAGGATTTGTTGATGGCAGTGCTGTCTGGAAAGACACCGTTCTTGTCGCTCAAAAACCTCAGAGAAACTTTCTCGTAGAGTGGCGAACCATGATGCGCCACAGCCTGATACGAGCCTTCTCCCGATTTCCCGATACCCAGTAAGGCAAAATTAGAAAAATTTCGGGACCAATTCTGTGTACAATTCCTGCAACAGCAGCAAAACACACAAAGACCCAAATTTTCATCCCCAACCTGAAAAGAAAAAAAGGCCGGGAAACTCAAACAACGCAGAGGCTATGCGTTGTTTGCCACCTGACTGTGATAGAGATAGCGTTTTATCTTATGGGTTGCGGTCTTGATAAAGGGTTCCCTGCGTTCCAGGATTCTCGCAACCCGGGAAGCTCCAGAGAGTTGCATATTTAACTCGACCCGCATCTCTTCAAAGAGTGTTTCAAGAAAATCATGTCGTTCTGTTCGCCCCAGCCCGGCGGTCTTTTCATCAATAACCTCATAATCAGGATAGACCCAGGCCTCAAGCTGGTTATTATTCTCCAAGACAAGACTCTCTACAACCCAGGGGAAACTATTCATCTTATGTTCAATGGCTTCAGGATAGACATTTTCACCATTCGCCATGATAATAACATTTTTGGAACGCCCCTTGATATGAAGATTACCCAGCTCATCCATGACACCAAGGTCGCCAGTGGCAAGCCAGCCATCACCGGAAAGCACCTCGGCAGTACTCTCTTCATCCTCATAATAGCCCTGCATAATATTCGGGCCGGTCGCATAAATTTCACCAATGCCCGTCTCAGGGTCAGGGTCAACAATCTTCACCGCAACCCCTGGAATAGGCTTTCCGGTAGAACCCACCACAATAGTTGGATCGCCAAAAGGCCCACCGGCAAGCAGCGGTGAGGCTTCGGTAAGTCCATAGCCAATGAGATACGGAAATTCCGCCTCGGCAAAAAAAGCCTCAACCTCAGGATTCAATGCGGCACCGCCAACACACATCGCTTTCAAATTGCCGCCAAAGAATTCAACCAGCCTTGCCCCGATTTTCTTCGCAATAAGTCTGCGACCCACCTGGGTACGCCGGGCCAAAGAGATCATCCCGCCCTTTTCTATCTGCGGCAAAATTTTCTTTTTATAAATCTTTTCGAGGACCAGGGGCACCGCAAAGATTATATGCGGTTTTTCATGCTGGCAGATCTTCTGGAGTACACCCGGCGTTGGGGTCTTACCCGCATAGGCAATACGACAACCAATAATCAACGGCAATAAGAACCCCATGGAAAATTCATAGGTATGAGCCAAGGGAAGAATGGAAAGAAAGACATTACCCACCTCCAGTTCCATGAGTTTTGAGCCGGAAAAGGCGTTGCCCGTAAGATTTTTATGGGTAAGAATCACCGCCTTGGAATACCCGGACGTTCCTGAAGTATAAAGAATCGCTGCGGTATCATCTTCATATACCTCAGGAAAAACTGGTGTTTCAGGAACCTCTGCGAGAATGGTGGTTCCCTGTACCAACATCTCGGCAAGGGGCATGCTTTCAATAAGCCCTTCAGCAACGGTCGTATCATCGAGCATCACCAGGGTGCCGTCAAAATCTTTTTTCTCAATAATTTTATACACCTGCCTTTGGGTGGTAAACACCACCTGAACAGACATTTCACTCAAGATATGATGGATATCGCTTTCAGGAAGATCTGGCAAGATCGGGACAGCAATGGCCCCGAGACGAACAATGGAAAAATATGCCATTCCCCAGTATGGGGAGTTTTCGGCAAGAATCGCAACCCGATCCCCTTTGCCAATACCCATTTCCATCAATTTTACAGCAAGGGTAATGACGTGGTGATGCAGCTCAGTATAGGAAATCTGGCGTTTCATGGCCATCCCCACTGCGGGACGATCGCCAAATTTGCCACGACTGGAATCAAGAATATAGTTCAGGGTCATGCCCACATGGTATGCGTCAGCCACTGTGGTCTCCTCTCTTATTTTTAAAAGATTGATCGTACAACACGCTGGGCGATTGTACACAATCCTGCAACCTGGGTCAATTCCCCAGAAAAAAGTATCAACAGGTATTTTCGATATTTTATATCACGGCGTACCAAGAACGCCAAATTCACCGGCAAGTGAAACGAATCGGATGAAACGACTTATTGGCTGTTTTTATACCTGTTTCGTCGTGAGGTTGAGGTTCTTTGCGGCTTCAAGTTGCTGTTTGTCAGAGGAAACAAAAAGGTCAGCTCTCCAGCACATTGCAGAAGCAAGATGCAAGGCATCCAACGTGCGTATTATGTTCGTTTCCAGAGCATACATTGCTTTATTGATAATTTCAGGAGAGACCTGGATAATTATTGCATCAGCGACCTCTTTTGCTAAGAGATTTTTGGCTTGCCTGTATTGCTTTTGCGTTAAAGATTTTTCACGAATACAACGGTTTAGTGCAGACATGATTTCAGGTACACAAATAATTGACACACCTAATTCTGTCGCATTGCTGCAAAGTTCCTCAACAATACTGCTGCCACTTTCTTCAATGTAACGTTTTGCAAAAGCAGAGGAATCAAAAAATGTCTTCATTTGACCGCTCTGCCAGTATTGCTTCAGAAAGGCCCTTCCCTCCAGTAGAAAGACGTAATGCAGGCTTCTTCCAGTTGGGCATGGCGTTTTGTGTTGCAACAGGAGATATTTCAGCTATTGGCCTGCCATGTCTAATAACGACGAAGACCTCGCCCTGTTCAACGGCAGAGAATAATCCAGAAGCATTTTTTCTAAATTCGGTAAAAGTTACTGTTTTCATACTCCCCTCTTTAATTACATTCTAATGTACATCAAGATGAGCAGTTTTACAAGGTTTACAACCAATAATGAAATATCTGGTATTTGTTACCAATATTCCATATAGTTGAAACAAATCTCTTCTTTCAACAGGATATATCATGTTCCGAATCAGCGATATTATCACCCTTGCGGTACAGATTGAAAAGAACGGCGAACAGGCCTACCGCAAGGCGGCAAGCCAGGTAAAAGACAAAGACATCAAAGAAATGCTGCTCTGGATGGCCGCAGAAGAACAGCGTCATCAAAAGTGGTTCCAGCAACTTCAGAACACCGACGAGACTGTTCCCGAAGACTCGGAACTTGAAGCCATGGGACAGCGCATGCTTGAGGAAATGGTCTCAAAAGAGCCGTTTTCCCTGGATCATAACACGCTCTCAGAGGCCGAGAATGTAGCAGAACTTCTCGAACAATCACAGGCATTTGAAGAGGACACCGCCCTGTTCTACGAATTTCTTGCCGGGCTTCTTGATAACCCTTTGGCCGTTACCCAGATAGAGACCATTATCGCCGAAGAAAGACACCATGCACAACAGCTTGAGCAACTTATCGACACCTTGAAATCCAGGACAGACGGGTAATCAGGCAGCATCATTCATGATGAATAATTTCAGCTCGTAGAGTTGAGCTACGACAAACCAAATTCTTGACACAGTAGCATCACATAAAAATGTTCCCACATTTCCCAAATGGGAAACTATGAACGAAAAGATCTCACAAAACATTCTCTTAACATTAACGGAAAGAATTATGCAACAGCCACACCCTTTAACAAAGACACATGCCCAGTGGTGCCAGGAAATACCGTTGTTACAGGCAGTGAGTGCCGCTATTCCCAGCTATTTTCAGGCTCCTCCACCCCCTTGTGCCGCCGAATTTCTTAAAAACTGCCCGATTGCAACCACGGTCATTGGCGATGCCGAAGCACGGCTGGAGCGATTTCGACCCTTTTTGGCCGCAGCATTCCCTGAGACCAGGGCCGATGCCGGGCTTATTGAATCCGCAACCATCAAACTTCCCAAGATGCACGCCGCATTGAGCGAACAACTCGGCATCGCTGTACCGGGAAGGCTGTTACTCAAGGCAGACCACGCCCTTCCCATTGCCGGATCAGTCAAGGCTCGAGGCGGAATTCATGAGGTGCTTGCCGTTGCAGAGAAACTGGCAAGAGAAAACGGTATCCTGAAACCAGATCAAGACACCAGCACGCTGCACAGCCCCGAAGCCCGCAGTTTTTTTGCCAAATACCAGATTGCGGTGGGTTCCACAGGTAATTTAGGGATCAGCATTGGTATTATCAGCGCTGCACTGGGGTTTCAGGTCACGGTACATATGGCGGCAGCGGCCAAGGAATGGAAAAAGAAATTGCTTCGCAGCCATGGTGTCACGGTTGTGGAATACCAGGGCGATTATGGCGAAGCGGTGGTTTCCGGCAGAGCCGAAGCCGCCCAGAACCCGCATTGCCATTTTGTCGATGATGAAAATTCTCTGGCTCTTTTTGCCGGATACGCTGTGGCTGCGCGACGCCTGCAGGGGCAGCTCAAAGCCATGAACATTGCCGTGGATGCCGATCATCCACTCTTTGTCTATCTGCCCTGCGGGGTCGGCGGGGCACCGGGCGGCATCACCTTTGGGTTAAAAGAGGTATTCGGTGACGATGTGATCTGTATTTTTGCGGAACCAAGCCACTCACCCTGCATGCTGCTCGGTCTGGCTACCGGACTGCACGATAAAATTTCAGTAGAAGACTTCGGACTCGACAATCTCACTGCGGCTGACGGTCTTGCGGTGGGCAGGGCTTCTGGTCTCGTCGGCCAGGCCATTGGCCCACTGATCTCCGGGGTGTTCAGCAGCGAAGATGAACGACTCTACGCCTTGTTGGCTCTGCTGGCCGATACCGAAGGCATCCCTATGGAACCCTCGGCACTGGCAGGACTGGCCTGTCTGGCTCATCCAGAAACAAAGACTCTTTTTAAACAATTTTCTGAGAAAAACCTGGCGGCAAGTACCCATCTCATCTGGGGCACCGGGGGCGCTTTGGTTCCCCAACATGAAATGGACGAATATTATCAACACGGAAAAAGGATTCTCAACACCCCTGCGATGTTCAAGAAACTTTTTCCCTCAAGCCCTCTCTAAACAGTACGCACCAGACGAGCAAAACCGCCGGGGATCGTCCCGGAAGACCAAAAAGCCCGGCCCTGCTTATAATCGACAAACCAGAAACCGCCGGGCTTACGTTGTGCCGCAACAAAAATGAAAGGCTGCATCCAGGAAAAACAACGCCGCAGATAGACCCCTTTTGCGTTGCGCCGTGGCTCCATAAGAGACAAGGCCTCTTCCATGGTCGGCAGCCGCCAGTCATTGTAGCCCGCAAAGCCCTGTTCGTTTATTACATCAATCTCGCGCCGAATCTTGCGTATTGAGTTAATATCAAGGCCGCCACTCTGCCACATCAAGCCGGTCTTTAAATCAACAACGATCTGTTCATTGGCACCGGCAGCAAGGCTGTTGGCAAAAGAACCTTCGGGGTTTTGCTCACGATCATAAAAATTCCAGCGAAGAATACAGGCGGTAACATCTTCCTCCTGAAGAAAACAAGGCTCTGCCGGAAGCTGCACGGTCTCTTCAGGCGGCATCGCCTCATCAAGAGAGGGCAGCGGCGGCCCCATATCTTCGACTTCTTCATCTTCGGTGAGCGGCACCACCAAGGCTCTATTGTCTTCGGTAAAGACATTTGCCTTTAACCAATTGCGAATTTCATCATTGATGCCAAAGGTCTGCTCAAAACGTGCCGCCCAACCCTGCTCGGCAACACAGTCTGCAACCATTTTCTCAGGAGCCCGGATCTCTGCCATAACCCTGGCGTGTTTTACGCCACGCTCCATAAGGAACAGTTTCGGCATCTCTTCCCAGTTATCAATAAAGAAATAATAAATACGCTCGCTATTATTACGTACCCGCTCCCGGCCGCCCCAGGACTCAAAGGTGCCAAAAGTCAATTCCGGGCACATCTCCCAATCAATAGGTGTCAGTTCCTGTTCTCCAACCCGTAAGGTATGATACATGAGATCTTCCTTATTTTTGATTTTTGATTTTTGATTGATAATTGATGATGCAACGGCAACAAAGAGATGGGCAAAAGTCACGTTGCCCAAGATCTTTTAGATACAATAAGCATTTATAAAGATTGTCGAGGTTTTCGGAAAAGAAAAATATCTCTTCCCGAAAAAACAAAGGCCTACGAAATATTAAGAAAATCAACCTAAACAGATTGCCTTTACAGGCAAAGATGACTACTTTCTCTTGTCATAAATCGAAAACATCCAGGAGGTATCATTTTGAAAAAACTATTTTTTCTTAGTATCGTACTCGTTTATTGCGCTGTAACCACCACAGTATTTTCCGCAAATACCACCACAGGCGTTATTCAAGAGACCATGGACAGCGGCGGCTATACCTATGTCCAGGTGAATATCGGAGCAGACAAACAATGGGTCGCCCTTCCCGAATCCACCGTAAAAAAAGGTGAAAAAATTACCTATCATAATGGAATGACGATGCATGATTTCTATTCCAAGACCCTCGATAGAACTTTTGCCGCAATCGTATTTTCCCCCGGTCTGGTCAAAGAAGGTGCAGCAAACAATCAGGAAACTGAAGCTGAAGATTCCTTTGCCGCAGCAGTCGCCCAGGAAAATCAGGAAGCACACAGCAACCTGACAAGCACAGGTGCTTCTGGGGGGAGCTCCGGAGCCATTGTACCCGATGCAGGGGTAGAAGTCGCCAAAGCCAGTGGAGCTAACAGTTTTACCGTCGAAGAGCTGTTTACCAAGGCTCGGGAACTCGACAAAAAAGAAATCCGGGTGCGGGGTCAGGTAGTCAAATTTACCCCCAGCATCATGGGCCGCAACTGGATTCATCTCCAGGATGGCACCGGTAATCCGATGCACAACACGCATGATCTGGTGCTGACTTCACAGGCAACGGTCAAGGTTGGAGATACCATAACCTTTACAGGTGTGGTCGCCGCTGACAGAGATTTTGGTGCGGGATACAGCTACAAGGTGTTGATCGAACAGGCTGAACCCAAATAACACCGTAGCCCTTGAGGAAAGCACTCCCATGAAATGCCCCCATTGCGACAACGAAATTCCGCTCTATAAAAACCCGACACCCACCGTCGATATTATTATTGAGGTGGGTGAAGCCATTGTCCTCATCAAAAGGCGTAACCCACCCTACGGCTGGGCCTTGCCTGGAGGATTTGTTGACTATGGGGAATCCTATGAAACTGCGGCATTACGAGAGGCCAAAGAAGAAACAACCCTTGAAATAACTGGACTGCGCCAGTTTCATACCTATTCCGACCCAGGGCGAGACCCGAGACAACATACCGCTTCAACGGTATTCATCGCCCAGGCAGAGGGTGTTCCCCAGGCTGGTGATGATGCCGCTGAAGCTGCCCTGTTCACAGAACACGACCTGCCCCCGCTTGCCTTTGATCACGGCACCATTCTTTGCGATTATTTTGCCTTTAAAAAAGGAAAGCGAACATAGCTTCTTCTTGTCTCTCTCTATAACGACAACAAAAAATACGGCTGATTCAAGCGCCCCAGAAAAAGGTCTTCAAAAGTAAGAACGCAATCAAACCGGATCCTACAGATCCGTAAACGAGCAGTCAGGGAGTACACTCATCGCCAAATTTCCGGGCAATCACCACAAAGGTCACTATCCCAATCAAAATCGCAAGAACAACACTGGTTATCTGCCACATAATGCGACGCTCCTTGTTGAAAAACATCCCCGGCAAGCCTGATGAGAAGCCTACAGAGAGTCATTTCTTACTTTTTACGGGTTTTTGGCTGATAAGGCACGAAAGGGTGCTTTGAATAATAAGATTTTTCAATCAAGATCAAGGCATACGAAAATTTTTACCACAGGCATACAACTCATGTTCCGAGGATAAAAATTTGAGTATAACCCAGAGATTGGAAGAAAAGCAATTATTCAAAATGCCCTAAATCTTGATACGAGTCCCACTCGCCTTACGCAATCGAATTGATTTCGGGGTCACTTCGACCAGCTCATCGTCGTTGATATAGGCAATACAGTCTTCAAGAGACATGATGACCGGCGGGCTGAGAATCACCGCTTCATCTGAGCCGGAGGCCCGCATATTGGTGAGTTTCTTTCCCTTTGCCGGGTTGACCACCATATCCACAGAACGGGCATTTTCGCCAACAATCTGGCCTCGATAAAGAGGTTCACCAGGAGAGATGAACAATTTACCACGATCCTGGAGATTAAACAGCGCATAGGCCACTGCGGTACAATTCTCTTTGACCACAAGTACCCCGTTGATTCGGTTCACAATATCACCGGCATAGGGGCCATAACCAGAGAAAACATAGTTCATCATACCCAGTCCTCGGGTATCGGTCATAAACTGGGAACGATAGCCGAGCAAGCCCCGGGTCGGGATGGTAAAGACCATGCGCAGCATCCCATTGGCGTTACTCATCTCTTCAAGGGTACCCTTGAGCCGCCCCAATTTTTCAATAACCGGTCCCTGAAACTGCTCATCAACATCGACAGTCAACTCTTCATACGGCTCCTCGAGTCCATTTTCGGTCTCCCGCATAATCACCTGGGGACGGGTCACCTGAAACTCATAGCCCTCACGGCGCATCTTTTCAATAACAATGGAGAGATGTAATTCACCACGACCAGAGACCCGAAAACCAATGCCCTCTGCAAGCGGTTCATAATGCAAGGCGACATCGGCCAAGGTCTCTCGCTGGAGACGCTCCTCAATATGCCGCGAGGTCACAAATTTCCCTTCTTTTCCGGCAAACGGCGAATCGTTAGGAATGAAATTCATCGAAATCGTTGGCGGATCAATAGTAATCAGCGGTAGAGGCCGAGGGGTATTGGCATCAGTGAAGGTTACTCCCACAGTGACATCTTCCATACCGGCAATGGCAACGATCTCACCGACATGGGCAACATCCACCGGAACCTGCTGGTCTCTTTCAAAACGAAAGATTTTCGAGATCCGAATCGGGCTTACTGAACCATCACGGCGAGCCACCGCAATGGGCTGATTGATGCGCATTGTACCGTTGATGACCTTGCCAATACCAAGACGACCCAGGTAGGGAGAATAATCAATGGTGCCCACCTGCATCTGTAAAATCTCGTCGGGATCGCCACTCGGTGCCGGGATATGATCGATAATCATCTGGGAAACATGGCTCATATCGGTCTCAGCAGAGATCGGATCATCGGCATTTAACAGGCTGATCCCCTGCTTTGCCGAGGTATAAACCACAGGGAAATCGAGGATAGCATCGGGGGCATTGAGTTTTACAAAGAGATCAAAGACCTGATCCAGAACCCAGTCGCAGCGAGCCGCCGGCTTATCGATCTTGTTGATAACCACAATGATCGGCAACGCATTCTCAAGAGCCTTTTTTACCACGAAATAGGTCTGGGGCATCGGGCCTTCCTGGGCATCGACGAGAAGCAACGCCCCATCAGCCATACGTAATACCCGTTCTACCTGGCCGCCAAAATCGGCATGGCCTGGGGTATCAATAATGTTGATCCAGTGATCCTTAAAGGTATAAGAGCCATTTTTCGAGGTAATGGTAATGCCCCGCTCCCGTTCCAGATCCATGGAATCCATGAGCCGTTCTGAAACCTGTTGGTTGTCACGAAACATCCCGGAATGTTTAAAAAGCTGATCGACCAGAGTGGTCTTGCCATGATCGACGTGGGCAATAATGGCCACATTACGAATAATTTCTCGCTGCATTGTTCTTCCTATAAAAGGGGTCTCGGTGAAAAGAACCCAAAATACCATAAAAAAACGTCTGCCACAGGCTCTCTTCTCCTGAAAACAGACGACATGAATGACATAAAAAGACTATGATACCCAACGCAGCACATTTAGGCAAATCTTTTAACGAAAAACGAGGTCGCAGCGTTGTCTGCACGCATCTTTCAGAGATCGCTCAAGATTCTCTGGCGAATATTGGCAGATTTTTTCAAACTTGGTATCTGAACATCCACATAGTCATAAACCAAGGGCTGTTTGTCGGCAGCAGGCCGCATAATGCGGCCAATTACCTGAAGAATACGCCCTTCAAACGCAATCGGCGTGGTTAAAAAGAGGCTGTCCAGCCCTGGGCAGTCAAACCCTTCGCTAATAAGCTGCAAGGTCGCCAACAACACTTCGACCTCTCCCCGGTGAACCCTGGCAACAATCTCTGCTCTGGTATCCGGGGGCAACTGCCCGGTAAGCAGCTCGACTCGGATATTCTGTTTTTTAAGTAAATCAAGAAACAGCTCACAATGAGCCACTCTGTCAGAGACCACCAGAGCCGTCCCTGCCCCCGGCTCACGAACCCTGGCAGTAACATCGGCAACAATCTGGCGATTTCGTGCCTCATGGTGGGTTAATTTTTTTATCAGGGCAGGATAATCACCCCGATAATGACAGTGAAAATCGGTCTCGCAGCGAATGAGACGAGGTTTCAGAATGGCTCCAGTAGCCTTTAATTCATCCTGATCAACCTTATGAATACGATCGCCCATATAGAAATAAATCAACCGGGTCAAGCCATCATCTTTACGAAAGGCGGTGGCAGAAAGACCCAGCAGATACTGGCAGTCAAAGGCTGAGACCACATCGGTGAACAGGGTGGCCGGAACCCGGTGGCATTCATCAACCACCAGCTGACCAAACTGAGGCACCAGCTCAGCAACCCTTTTGCGCACCGTATTGACAATACCCACAGTCACCGATTCCAGGGTAAATTTGCCGTCACCGACCAACCCTGGCTCCATATCTAAAAAGGTCTTGATACGCTGCTGCCACTGATACAAAAGTTCTTTGGTCGGAACCACCACCAGGGTTGGCTGACGACGACGGGCAATAACGGCCAGAGCCATCACCGTCTTGCCGCTACCCGTACCCGCCTCAAGAACCCCAAAAGAGTGGCGGAGCACCTTCTGAACTGCAATATCCTGATAAGGCCGCAGCGTTCCAGTAAAAGAAAACGTGTTCTCAGAAAGCAATCTGCGCCGATCAACAATCTCTGGATCACCACCGGCAAGCTCACGACAGAGCAAAACTGCCTGATTCGCAAAACCACGAGGGAAACGCAGACCTTGGGGAACTGGCTCATAATAGCGCAATGTTGCCTTGAGGTTCTTGCCAATCCAGCGGCCATATTTTTTCGCATTAACGTACCGGGGATTGGCAATGGTAAGGCGCTCTTTCAAGGCCTTCTCCAACGCAAGATCACAGCCTGTGAGCAGGCAATCAGCCCCGACAGTCATGGTGAGGTCAGATAATGACATCGTTTTCCTTCGTTCAACAGCCTCTTTGGTATGTTTTACGTACAAATCGTAACAATTTTACCCTGGACTTCTCAGCAAAGTGAGAGCAAAAAGGCTATAGACATTACATAATCAACGTTATTTCAGCAGGATAACAAACACAACAGAAATAACCTTATAAAACAAAATGTACAAAAAAACATGATACGTTTCAACCCATGGGAAGAAAGGAAATAATTGCTGAATTTAATGGAAGAATGATTACATCTGATGGCGGGTTTTTGGACGATAAGACATTATTACCAATAGGTTACATATATTCAAGCAATACGGCTCTGCTATTTTTTGCTAAATGAGCCCGGAGCAATTCCGTATTGAGCATAAAAAGCCCGATGAAAAGGACTTAAACGCTGACAGCCTGATTCCCAGGCCGCTTCCGAAGCTGTTTTTCCTTGATATTTCATAAGCTCTTTGGCTTTGCCAAGCCGTTGTTGCCTGATCTATGAAGCTGATTTCATAACTGTAAATACAAAGAATATCATTTCTGAAAAAATCCTGTTTGTCCGAAAGCGCATATTTTTTGTCCAGGGAAATATTTTGGATTGCATCCCTGACAACCGAGAAAACGGCTTCTTTGCATTCCCAGGCAATTATGCTATTCTTACCAGGAAGAACAAAGTATTACAGGATCAGGAGGCCTGCTATGAAAAAGCTGCCGATCGGGATTCAGACTTTTAGTGAAATCCA
>PDWI01006092.1_pt1 | contig 15287 bp, 10 predicted proteins | sample 1430891 | NCBI WGS metagenome assembly PDWI01 (sample SAMN01162508, study PRJNA174530) | Oral metagenome, whole genome shotgun sequencing project. | biome: Marine environment; feature: Marine mammal; material: Swab sample of the gingival sulcus; isolation source: swab sample of gingival sulcus... | reverse complement strand
TGAAAATTTTAATATATCTATATATTTTTAAAGTACAATATTTACAATCCTGTTAAGAACTACAATTACCTTTTTAGGTTGTTTCCCCTCTAACCACTTTTCGGATTCTTTTGCTGTCAAGACTATTCGCTCAACCTCTTCTTTACTTGTTTCAACTGGAAGTTCTAAAGTAAAGCGAACTTTTCCATTAAAACTAACAGGATACTTAACTGTTGATTCTTGCAGAAACTCTTCCTTATACTTTGGCCAATCAGCTAAAACAATAGAACACTCTTCTGCATATAGCTTTTGATATAAATATTCTGTCAAATGGGGAGCAAAGGGAGACAAAACAATCAAAAGACCTTCTAAAATTTCTTTTGAGCTTGTTTTTAGTTGTTGTAATTCTCCAACACAAATCATAAATGCTGCAACAGAAGTATTAAATGAAAAAGCTTCTATATCTCCTGTAACTTTCTTTATAAGTTTATGCAAAGAGCGTAATTCATCCTTTGTAGGCTTATCATTTGTAACACGCCATTGTTCTCCTTCATAAAATAGAGATAGCAATTTTTTCAAGAAACGATGTACCCCATCAATACCCTTTGTATCCCAAGGTTTACTTTGTTCCAATGGACCTAAGAACATTTCATATAAACGTAGAGTATCGGCACCATAGTTTCCAATAATATCATCTGGATTTACCACATTATAAAGCGACTTACTCATCTTCTCTACAGCATAACCACAAAGATACGACCCATCCTCTTCTAAAATAAAATCGGCATCTTTAAACTCCGGTCTCCACTTCTTAAAAGAATCAATATCTAGGAAATCATTAACAACAATATTTACATCTACATGAATCTCTGTTGTTTCATAATCATCTTTTTTAGAATAAGTTACAAAGGTATTTGTGTTTTTTATACGATATACAAAGTTACTTCTTCCCTGTATCATTCCTTGATTTACTAATTTTTGGAAAGGCTCATCTTCACAAATCAGACCTAAATCAAAGAGAAATTTATTCCAGAAACGACTGTACATCAAATGCCCTGTAGCATGTTCTGTTCCTCCTATATATAAATTAACATTCCTCCAATATTCATTGGCTTTTTTCCCAACTAAGGCGTTTTTATTTTGGGGATCCATATAACGCAAAAAATAAGTACTACTTCCTGCAAAACCGGGCATTGTGCTTAATTCATAAGGATAAGCTTCCTCTGTAACCCAATTAGCAACTCTACCTAGAGGAGGTTCTCCTGTATCTGTTGGTAAGAAAGATTCTACTTGAGGTAACTCTAGAGGGAGCTTGTCATCTGACAACAAGTAAGGAATACCCTCTTTATAATAAATTGGAAAAGGTTCTCCCCAATATCTCTGACGACTAAAAATTGAATCTCTCAAGCGATAATTTATCTTAACCTTACCAATTCCTTTTGCATCTAATAGAGCCAACATTTTTTCTATGGCATCCTGCACGGCTAAGCCATTAATCTCTTCAGAATTAACTAAATGTCCCTCCTTACTTGCAATAGCTTCTTCCCATTCTAAGGGATTACTTTCTTTCTCTTCAAGAGGTACTACTACTTGCTTAATAGGAAGGTTAAAACATTTAGCAAATGCAAAATCTCTCGTATCATGTGCTGGAACAGCCATTATTGCACCTGTCCCATAACCTAGTAAGACATAGTCACTAATCCAAATAGGAAGTAATTCTTGTGTTAAAGGATGACGTGCATAAGCACCTGTAAAAACACCTGAAACACGCTTATCTGCAATTCGTTCTCGCTCTGTTTTTCTTTTACTTTTTGCTATATATTCTTCTACTTCTTCTTTTTGTTCTAAGGTAGTGATTTGAGAAACAATATCACTTTCTGGAGCTAAAACAATAAAAGTTACTCCATAGATTGTATCTGGTCTTGTTGTGAAAACAGTTAAGCTTTCATTATTTGAATCTATTTTAAATTTAAGCTCTGCTCCTTTTGATTTCCCAATCCAATTCCTTTGTATTTCTTTTAGAGAATCTGACCATTCTAAACGGTCTAATCCTTGTAACAAACGTTCGGCATAGGCTGATATCCTTAGACACCATTGTTTCATTTTTCGTTGTTCTACAGGATAACCTCCTCTAACACTTAGCCCCTCACTAACTTCATCATTTGCTAATACAGTACCAAGCTCTGAACACCAATTAACAACAGATTCTCCTAAATAAGCCAAACGATAGTTCATTAGAAAATCGCTTTTTTCTCTCTCTGAAAAAGAATTCCACTCTTCAGCTGTAAATTCTTCTTCTTGATTCGTATAGGCAAAAGTATCTTTTGTCCCAAATTGCTCAAAATGAGATATAAGTTCAGTTATAGGACGAGCTTTTTCTGTTTTTTTATCATAATAACTTTCAAACAAACGTGAAAACACCCATTGAGTCCATCTATAATAATCGGGAGAAGATGTACGAATTTCCCTACTCCAATCATAACTAAATCCTATCTTGTCAAGCTGTTCTCTATAACGATTGATATTAATATTCGTTGTTATTTCAGGATGTTGACCTGTTTGTATGGCATATTGTTCTGCAGGTAATCCAAAGGCATCATAGCCCATAGGATGCAAAACTTCAAAGCCATTTAGACGTTTATAACGAGAATAAATATCAGATGCAATATAACCTAAAGGATGCCCTACATGTAATCCTGCTCCAGATGGATAGGGAAACATATCTAACACATAAAAAGGAGCTTTATCTGAATCCTCTGAAACTTTATATATATCCTTCTTTTTCCAAGAAGATTGAACTAGAGATTCTATTTCCGTAAAATTATATTCCATATATTTCTTTATTCACTTAATTCCTTACAAGAAATGTTTATTTATACTCTTGTAAAACATTGCCTACAAAGGTACTAAAAGCAATTCATAAAAAAGCATAGAGAGAAAGATTTACCCCCTCCCTATGCTCCATAATTTGGATAAAGATTAAACTCTTATTTCAAAGTTGTAAACTCTTTAACAGTTAAATCTCCCCACTCTCCATTTATATTCTTACCCATAGCAACTGCAACATAGTCTTTTCCAGCTTGTAAAACAAAACCTCCTTCTGAGGAATTTACATTAATAGGAAATGAAAAAGAGGAAGGAGTATCTGTAAAATATCTTTCAACTTTAAGCTTATCAATCTTACCATCTGTATAAAGAACTTCTGCACCTTTTTCTACACACATATAACGATAAGTAGATGTAGCTTCATTGGGAGTACACTTAACTTTTGCTGAATCTTTCTTTATCTCAAGTAGTTCTAAAGTAATTATTGACCTTCCTTCTGTACCTTTTTTTAGAGTTCTAATCTTATAATCCTGAACATCTGATAGTTGTCCATTTTTATCTGTTAACACCACATAAATATGATACTCTGTATCAGGCAACATATTAGAATAAGGAATTTCATAAGATTTTGTATGAGGCTTCTTTGTGCGGAAATCTCCACCATAAGCCATTAAATAGCCTTTGAGATCATTTTTAAAAGGCCCCCACCAAACTGTAGGACTATCAATGTCTATTTGTAGGAAATAATATCCACCAACATCTTTATTAGGCTTCAATGAAACTTTAAACGAAGTTGCTTTTACATCTGAGAAGACTACTGCAACTGAAGGTTTTCCTAATAATGGCATTTTAGGTAAATCAAAAGTTATGCGTTGAGGTTTTCCCACACAACCATATTCATCCTTAGCAAAACTTATTAGAACATAAGATGTGCCATGTTGTAAACCAGCAATATCATACACCAATCCATCTTTCTTAGGATCAAATGATTGAACCTGTGACTTTGCTTCAGGACTTAGCATTGATTTTTGCAAATCCTCATCAGTCGTCAATTTTCCAACTCGTGCTGCATTAAAAAACATATAATACACACGTGCTGCATCTTTTCCAGCTGTAAAGCTTACTTTAACTTTACCAGCTTCTTTTGTATTAGGAGTAGCTACAGCTGTCGTTTTCAAATCAACAACTCCTGTACGATATTGAAAATCATTAATATGATATGTCCAATAAGCATAAACTTTTTCTTCTTTTCCTACAAGTGTAGTCAAAAGCATACGTTCTCCTTTTGTTGGGTTCGTTGCACGAAAAGCTGGAACTCTTATAGGACCTTGATTTCTCATCGTCTCTTTTTTACGAAAAACGGGACCTAAACAACCGTAACGATCCTCTCCAAAAAGAACTACAACTTTTTCACCTTTGTCTGCAACTGGGATAAAGTATTTCTTTTGACGTTCTTCAGGTCCAGTCATAGCATCTACAAACCACTTTTTGCCCATACTACGAACTAGTTTATACAACTCTTCATCACTCTTTTGCTCAACTTCTTTAGGCTCAACAAAAGCAAAATTAATCTTACGAACGTCTGCTCCTACTGTAACCTTCATCTCTTTAGTATCCCAAAGAAACTCTAATGATGCCGAAAGGTCTAATTCTCCTTCTAAAAACTCAATATCTTTGACATCTTTTAACCAAAAAGCTTTTGCATCCGAAACTTTTGGATTCAGAAGCAAACGTTCATTTTGAGCAACTAGTGTAAAAACTGAAGACAAAAAAACTGTTAACGAGACTAATAGTATATTAATTCTTTTCATTATCGTACAAATTTTAGGGTTTTATTTTCAATTTTTACAAGATAAAGACCTTTATTCCAGTCTCTTATTTCTATTCCTTCTCCATTTCTTATTTGGAGAGCTCTCATCAACTTTCCTTCTGTAAAAAATATTTGACAATTATACGATTTTCCTTCTTCTAATCCTCTTACAAAAAGAACATCATTTGCGACAACAAGTTTCAACTCTTTATTTAAGATAGCTTGATTTTTTGTAGGAGCATCTTGTGTTGAAAAACGACACTTAACAACTTCCGATAGAAGCATTTCTCCTTTGTCTTTTTGTGCCCATCCTTCTTTATGAGAAACTTTCATCTTCCCATCTGCAAATGTTATTTTTTTGATGTTGCTAACAATTAACACCTGATTTTTTGCGGCATCTTTATTCTCTACTACGAGAGTCAAAGGATGTGCATTTTGTGCCTCTAGCACTACGCCTGAAAAGAGAAGCAATGCCAAAGAAAAAAACAATCTCATTTTCTTCATACTATATTTAATTAAAAATTAATCTGGGAACAAATATATAAACTTTTACAAAAAAATACTATATCGTACATTTTACACTCTTTTGTATTTAGAAAAGAGAAAATTTCAAGACATAATAGCCTAAAAAAGACAAATACTTATCAAATTTTCTAAATCCTTAACTAAAAAAAAGACTCTCATCTTTCAATGAAAGTCTTTTTATTTTAGATTACAAAAAGTTATAAATCTCTATAAAACAAAAGAAAAAGCCTTGTCTCCGACTCTAAGAACATAAGAGCCTTTAGAAAGCGATTTCAAATCAAGAGAACAATTTGTCATTGTAGACTCTTGTTTCATTAGTGTTCTACCTGAGAAATCATAGATTTGAACAAGAACATTCTTCTTAATTCCCTTTACTATCATTTGTTTGTTTATTATACTGAATGATATTTTTTCAGAACCATTTTTCACATTTTCTATAGCTGTATCTACTCCTTCATAAGGATTTAATTGATATTCTCCGTTAACAATTTCCCAAATACCAACCATCCAACCTTTAGCTACAGCTATTTGTACGTCTGACTTTGAGCACACATTTTCTTCATTTTGCACATTTTGTCTCAACACTGCCAAGCGTCCTTGTTGTATAGTAGGCAAAGATTCCATCATAGCTGTCATCTTTGCTCCTTTTATTTTATTTGAAGACAAACTTATTTCTTCTATTTTTTTATTTTTTGAAAAGTCTAAACCTTCTAACTGATTTCCATCACAACCTAATAAAACCAAAGATGGACATTCTGATAAATCTAAACTAGAAAGTTCATTATCTAAACAACCTAATTGTTTTAAAGAAGGCACTTGTAATTTTAGGTCTGTTATTTTGTTTTCACTACAATTAAGCTTTACGAAATCCCCTCCTAATATTACAGTTTGAGACTTTAATTCAAAAACCTGAAATTCTTCCATCCCAACACTTTCATTTTTTACAAATTCTGCACCTTGAATAACATAAGGTGTTCCATCTAAAGTTTCAAATTGCAAACGAATTTCCTCGCCAACAGCTTTTGCAGTTGTCATTGTAACCTTTCCAGCCTCAAGAGGATCAAAGTCATAACCATAATAATCTACAGCTTCATAGTTACCATCAACAATCTTCCAAGCTTTAATTTTCCAACCTTTATCTTTAGCAATTTTTATATCTTTCTTCAAAGGCTCATTCTTCTCTTTTTTATCTGCCAAGTTCATAATTGCTAAAACACCACTCTTAACAGTACAAAGAGACGCAAGCAAAGAACTCATCTTCTCTCCTTTTATCTGATTCGTCGTAATTCCGATTTCCTTCAATGCCTTATTTTTAGAAAAATCTAATCCTTGCAATTGATTTCCATCACAATAAAATTTAGACAAAGAGCTACAAGATGATAAATCCAATTCTTTCAGTTGGTTACTTCCACATCCTAATGTTTGTAAGGAAGAACAATTGGACAATTCTAAACTTGTAATTTGATTTCCAAAACAATCAAATGCTTCAACATCACCTTTTATTGTAACCTTTATTGTTTTTGATGTTAATCTAAGGACTTTATAACCACTGTCATCCCTCACAAATTCTGCTCCTTCAAAAGCAACTGTGGAAGATTTTGGGACAACAACGCCCAGCATAATCTCCTCGTCAATTTCTTTTGTTGTAGTCATTGTTATCACTCTATCTTGAGCAAAACTCAAAATGGGCAATAATGATAAAAATAAGGAGAAAAATCCCCCTATTAAAAATTTCTTTCTCATAATAAATTCTTCTTTTAATTTAAACCAAATTCAAAGATAGTAATAACATCAAAACATCTCTTTTATTTTTCCCTAAATAAAATCCTAACTAAGCAACTTTTACTTTCATATTAGACTTCCGAAAAAGTCTAACTACGAATTTTCTTCTTTCTAGTTAGAATAACTTTTATCAAAAAGATTGCGAAAAAAAAAAAATAGAGTATCTTTGTTTAGAATTTAATCAAAAAAAAGGAAAAGATTATGAACAAAAAAAATCTTCTGCTTCTTATTTCTTTATGTCTATCATTTGCCTTTAGTGTAAATGCTCAAGAGAAAAAAGAAACAAAGTATAAGCTTTTAGGATTTCCATATACCTATATAGGTATTGGATATGAGTCTCCTCTTATGTTTGGAGATATGTATTCTGTAACAAAAGACCATTTCCACTTAGGTCTTTCAGGTAATCTTCGTGTAGGATATCGCTTTTCATCTATTTTTGGACTAGAGTTAAAAGGAGGATATAGTGCAATAACTGCAAGTGCTGCTCCCTACTCTAACAAGTTTTGGCTTGGAGCTGATCGTATGACTTACTATGATTACACAAAAATAGATGGTGAAGAATATTCTCCTTATAAAGAAGATGGTACATTTTATGGTGTTTGGGGAGATAATAAAGTAGGTATAAACGCTCACCGTTATAAAGATGTTCTTGTTCGTACAAGACAAATTCAGTTAGGCATATTAGGTGTATTTAATATGAACCGCCTTTTTATGCATGTTCCTGAAAACGTTGAACAAAGAGTATCTTTATTACTAAAACCAGGTTTATACCTTAACCACTTTACTTCTACAGCTTATAGTAAAAAAACAAAAAAAGCAATCACAAAAACATTCTCTACTCCTGTAAACGTTGGATTAGGAGGGGATATGGCTTTACATATTGCTATAACAAGACACTTAGGCTTAGAGCTAAACACAGGTATTATGTGGGTTGCAAATCAAGAGTTTGATGGAATTAGAACTTTAAAAAGAGCAAAAGATGATTTTATTGCATCTTTTGGAGCGACTCTTTACTGGAAATTTGGAAAATCGCCATCTGTTCCTGAGAAAAAAGTTATTCCTGTCCCCATTCCTACACCTCCTCCTGCACCAGTTGTTGTAATGGCACCCAAAACATTTACAAACTTTGTATTCACTCCTTTCTCTCCTAAACTAGGTGTTGCTAAAGAACGTGCAATCTCTGAACGTGCAATGTTTACTTTTAAGGTTAATAAATGGGACCTTCTTCCTTACTTAGGAAACAACCAAATGTATTTAAATCAAATACGTAATACTTATCAAAAAATCAGTTTAGACCCAGATATTACTGTCAAAGGTATTGCTATCGAAGGATACGCTTCTCCTGAAGGACCTTACGCTGGTAACGTAATGTTAAGCAACAACAGAGCAAAATCTATCGCAAACTATTTAATTAAACATTACAACTTCCCTCAACAGATTATTAAAACTCATGGTAATGCTGAAGATTGGGATGGGCTAAAAGAAGCTCTTAAGACTTGGGATCATCCTCAAAAATATCGCCTTGAGAGAATTCTTAAATCTCCTACTTCTAGAGAATCTAAGAAAAAAGAGTTTAAGAAATGTGGTGCTGTTTATTTAGCTGCTCTTAAAGAGATTTATCCTCCTCTTCGTCGTAATGAGTGTATTTTTAAATTCTCTATAAAAGCTTATGACCAAAAAGATCTTGTTAAGATTTTCAACAACTCTCCTGAAAAATTAAGTGCAGATGAGATGGTTGCCGTAATCAATCGTCATCCTATTTATAGCGACAGATTTGTAAATACGGTTAACAAAGCTTTAGAGTACTATCCTAAATCGGAACTACTTATTGCCTATAAAGCAATGACTTTATTACAACAAGAAAAAGCAACAGAAGCTAGAGCTATATTATTAAAAGCAACAAAAACAGATTATATCTATAATTTATTAGGAGTGGCTTATGCTCAGCTTAAAAATAAAGAAGAAGCTGTAAAATACTTCAATCTTGCAATTAAAGCAGGAAATAAAGATGCTAGAGAAAATCTATCTCGTTTTGAAAAACTTGAAGAAAGTAATAAAGAATATACTAGATAATAGATTATGAAAAATAAATTTATATATATCCTATTAGGACTTGCATCTTGTATTTTTATATTTACAAGTTGCTATAGAGAGGACGACTCTGTCCTCTACAGCCGTCAAATCGTCTTGGGAGGTTCTTTTGCAGAATTAAATAAAAAAATTGATTCCCTAAACGATAAAATTGACAAATTAGAGCAATTATACTTGGCGCTTAAAGAAGCTAAAGAAAAAGGTTTTTCTGCAACTGTTGAGTACTTTGATGAAAATGGAAATCCAGTTGAAGATCCTGCAAAAGCAACTTCTGTAAAAATTACATTTAGTAATGGAAAAAGCTTTGTTGTTCCTTTTGGAAAAAATGGAAAGGATGGTAAAGATGGGGAAAATGGAAAAGATGGAACAACTCCAACCATTTCTATTAGTGACGATGGATACTGGGTTATTAATGGAATAAAAACAAGTACCCCTGTCCGTGGTGACAAAGGTGACAAAGGTGACAAAGGCGACAAAGGCGACAAAGGCGACAAAGGCGACAAAGGCGACAAAGGCGAACCTGGTCAAAATGGTCAAGATGGAAATCGCCCTATTATTGGTCTAAAACAAGACCCCAATAATAAGGATGATAAAAACTTTTATTGGACTGTAAAATATAATGAAGATGACGAACCTGTTTTTATCCTAGATAAAGACGGAAATAAGATTAAAGCAAATGGAACAGATGGTACAGTAGAAGACCACCCTATCACTAGTATAAAAGATAATGGTGATGGGACTATTACCATTAACTCTTCTGCAGGAGGAAAATACACTATTCCTTTAACAAAAGAAGATCCAAATTATCTATTCATTCTTCATCCAGAAAATGGAACAGTTGATTCAGGAAAATCTGTTAAGGATAAAATTGAGAATCATGATCCTAACCACTTTAACGAATTACTTACAACTCTAACATTTGATAATACAAATGAAGAAATTGTTGTTCCTTTTGAAATCTCAGACAATCTTACAAAGGTAAAAACAGCTTATTTCCCTAGAGGTTGGAAATATGAAATTGACAGAACGAACAAAACAATTACCATAACCTCTCCTGCTGAGGCTTGGTCTTCTGTTACCCCTCACAATGATGAGGCTGTTTTCTATGCTGAAACTGAAGATGGAACTACAAAACAAATACAGAGAAATTTAAAACTTTCTTTATCAACACGTCTGTTCTTCTCATTCTTCCATAATGAAGTATATTCTTCAGGAATTATTAAAAATAAAGAATTTAATAAAATTTCTTTTGGAAGAAATAAAACAACAAAATACGTTAGAAAAGCATTTAAGACTAATAAGGATAATGGAAACTGGGAAAAAGTTTCTTCAGAAGTCGGACAACTCATAGATGTTGATAAAGTCTTAACTGGAACTGTGGAAGAAATTGAAGAAAGCTTTAGACAAGAACCAAGGATTTCATTGAAGAAACCTGAAGATATTGATAATACTCGTATCGGAATGCTAAACGCTCTTTTTGACCCCGAAAAATTAGACCTAGTTTACTATCCTCAAAGAATTAAACAACCAGCGTCTACAGATGAGAGTAATCCTTATGCCTATGAGCTAAGAGTGAAAAAGAGCACAACTCCTCACGCTTATCCAAATGAGTTTCAATATATTGATCCAATTCCTTATGACACCTATATTTCAGCAGGATCATTTAAAACGAGTATCTGTTCAGATAAAGTAACCTTCTATCTAGCAAGAAAAACTCAGGTTATAACTATCTATATCGGTGATCCTGAGAAGAGATTTGAGCTTCCTGATGGAGAAGAATTTGACCCTAGCAAGGTGGTAATAAAAGTACCTTCTCCAAATGTTGCTACAGTTAAAACTGTGGGCTATTTCCCTGAACAAATACAAACGATTACTCGTGTAGACGGAACTATGAAAAATCAATTGGGTGAATCTTATTTCCATTTAATTAAGGCTGGATCTGATGGCATTTGTCACGATGATACCAATATTGATTATAAAATGTCAAGAAAAAAGGACATCGATGAATTTATTACAGGAGTAAAAGAAGGAACGAATATAGTAGACAAACAAGATGCTGGAGATAATAAAGTTAAGTCAGTTTTCATAGCTAAATTCTCTACAATTGTATGTTCAGATTCTTTTGAAAATAGATTCCTTATTGAATATACTAAAGCAGACGGTTCTGTTGTAAAGATGTATATGTCTAAATCTTCAAACGAACACTTCCAAATAGGTGTTGGAGGAACAAGATTTACCTATGGTTCTCAATTCCTTCATAAGAGATTTGGAGTACGATATGGTTGGATGTTATCTCACATCCCAGGAGATGGAACAGTTGCTGGATCTAAAATCCTAATGAAACTACCTGCAACACCTGTTGACCCATCTCAAACTCAAGTTCAATATGCTGGAATGCACCAATGGTAATTTCAAACTCACAAAGAATATAGAGCAATCTTATTCTCAATAAAAGAAAGAGGACTAAACTTTTGAAGTTTAGTCCTCTTTTTTATTAATCTAAAAGTATAAATAGCACTTTAAAAAAAAAAAGAGACTTATGATTTAACTATCACAAGTCTCTTTTTTCTCTAAATATAAAACTAAATTTTAATAAATGGCATATGATTTCTCACTCATAGACATTCTATCTGTATAGAGATAAATCCAAGGAGTATGAGCCATTAGATAATTAGCAGGATACTCTTTAGCTTCTGCCATTAGATTTATTATATTACCAATTATAAAACGAGCATCTCCTCCAAATGTATAGAAAGCAATTTGTTTAGCAACTTCCAATGTTGCAAAAGAAATTGTAACAACTTGCATATCCTTACTTGGATGTTGATTTATTAGATAATCTTCTTCTGAGTGATATAGTCCTTCTTGTTGAGGATAAATACCAACGGTATGACCATCTGTCGTCATCTCTATCAATGCTCTATCAAATCGAGGTCTTCCCTCTAACTTTGGTAAGTTCTTAAGCTCCTCTTTAGCATAGCGTTTAGCTTCCTCATTGGGGTCTACTTCTGTTCGTATAGGATGTATATTCTCTTCAGGAATAGCTATTCTACTTAACAAATGACCTTTTGCTAAAGTATAATTAAAACCGACTCCTAATCCTTTTACAATTTCATATGTGAAATAGATATGCACCTTACTCCATTCTATATCTTGCTTAACTAAAGCTTTATAAATTGGAACAGCATCTTTTCCACCTGACAAAGCTAAATGATAAATATTATTATTTGCAATTTCTTGAGCAATAAGCATTGCTAGTTTTTCTGCAGTTTCTTCTGCTGTAGGATAATATACTATATTCATTATTCGTTATTCCTTTATTATTTATTACTTTTAAGAGGCTTTAAAAATAATAAAATTTTCATCCTCTTTCTTATTGTATAACTATAAAAAAAGCTGAAGTGTTCAAATTCACTTCAGCTTTTCTTAAGAATTAGACTTCCCTATTTATTTTCTTTATAATGTAATATCCATGCATTCTGATGAAAGTTTTTATTTTTCCGAAGGGCTAATAATTTATTCTTTGCTTCTTTTACTGATTTAAATCTGTACGAATAAATCATATTACGATTATTCTTATATAGAGTTCCCAAGGAACTATAAAAACTTTCATTTTTACAAGATGAAATAAAAACAGTTGCTTTTTCCATTGAACGAAATGCCCCTATCACAATATAAAAATCACCTAACAATTCTTCTTTTTTATTCTCTTCTAGATTTTTAATCTCTACAATAGTTTGATTATTTTCTTTTATAGAAACTTCTTTTTTCACCTCTTCTGTATGCAACATTGGTAAAACAGATGCACTAAAGTAGTCTTTTCTAGATGAAGTTGTAATTGGATAAATAGAAACGAACAAAACTAAAAAAAGAGCAACTAACCTTGCTGCCTTTTTATGTATCCTAATATGAATATAATTTGAATCTACTCTATTAGTATTAGAAGCAACAGCGACTCTTTCTAAAGTTGAAATTGGAGAAAAACCATAAAAATCCCCTTGTGAAAAAGAATTTTGAGAATAATCTTCTGGAAAGAACTCTAATACCCCATTATCTTTTAACTCAAAAGAACCAATATTTTCAAAATTGAATCTTCCTTCATCCAATAAGGTGTTTTTTAGTATTTCAATATCATCTTTCAACATTATAGATGCACGACGTAGACTAACTCCATAAGTTTTTGCATAGGATGCTTCTAAAAACCCATCTTTTATCTTTAAATCTGGATTAAAATGACATACTGTTGTTCCTGGATAAAAAAACTTTTTCTCTTGATCTAAATAAGGATAAATACGCTCTTTTATTATAGCTCCAAATGATGGTATTATAATACAATCATGAGTCGCTAACAATGCATTTAAATGTTTGGATATTCTGAACATCTATTTCTAAAATCTATTCTCTTCTCATACAAAAGTAAGTTTTTTATTCTAAATCCTTACAATTATATCTTGTACTGCTCTAAAATTTAACTCTTCATTTATAGAGTTTATAAAAAAATCTTTTTTTTCTCTTAAAACTCTTGCTATCGCAGATGAATGAACTGATATATAAAGTGTAAAATCTTTACACTCTACCTTTCTTATATACTGACTTACTTTTTCTAATCTTTTTTCGCACAATTCTCTTGCTCGTTCTTGATAAAGCATATCGGAATAAACAGGATCATCCTCAACCCATTCTTTAAAGATAGAACCTATTGAAAGGGGATTCTTTCGTTTCATCTTAATTTGCAATTAAATTTATATCCCCTCTATCTAATTTAAACATATGATACTCTTCTTTTTGAGTAGCTATAATTGCATCTAAGTACTTTCTATTTGTATCTGTTATAAATATTTGTCCAAAAAGAGGGGATGCAACTAACTCTATAATATGTTGTACACGATCTGCATCTAAACGATCAAACAAGTCATCAAGTAAAAGGATGGGTTTACAATTTAACTGCTCTGACAACATATGATAATCTGCAAATTTTAAAGCAGTAAGATAAGTCTTATTTTGCCCTTCTGAACCAATTTTTCTAATTAAATAGTCTCCTAAAAGCATTTCTAAATCATCCTTATGAACACCATACGAAGTATAAGAACCTTTTTCTAATGGTCTTCTTTTTCTTAGTTCTTCTATATTTTTTTCAGGATTTTTGTCTACGCTTGTATGATATTCTAATTTAACCTCTTCAGAATCATTACTTATACTTTTATAGTATTCACTAAATATAGGTGTAAAAGATGCGATAAAATCTTCTCTTTTTTGAACTATAAAAGAAGACGAATAAGCCATCTGTTCTTCTAATATCTCATAGAGAGTCGGATCTAAAGCTTCTGTTTTTAATAAATAATTACGCTGAACTAATGCTTGTTCGTACTTTATCCACTCTGATAAATAAAGAGGATCTTGTTGGGCTAGCATCTTATCTAAAAAAGAACGACGTTCTTCACTTCCTCCTCTAATTAACCTGTAATCTTGAGGAGAAATTACAACAATAGGGAAACGACCTATATGTTCTCGAATACGTTTGTATACACGACCATTTTTACTTAAAGTTTTACCTTTATCTCTTCTAATTCGCAATGCAATCTTTTCTTCTATTGAAGAATCATTACTATCTGAAAAGTTGCCTAATAATATTGCTTCTTGAGCATTATGATGAATTGCTAATTTATCTATAGTGCCAATATGACTTTTAGTAACAGATAAATAATGTATGGCATCCAAGAGATTAGTCTTCCCCATTCCATTCCCTCCTAAAAAACAATTGAGTTTAGGGACAAAAGAACACGAACCTGAAGTAATATTCTTGAAATTAATTAGTTCTAAATTCTTTAAAAACATTCCTAACTTTCTAACAAGCTCCTATTTTATTAAGAACCTTTATAGACTCTTGAATTTCTTTTCTTAAAGATGCCGAAACACCCACTAATGGAAGACGTAATATTGGAGAGTTGATTAAACCTAATTGATAAAGCCACTCCTTTATTCCACTAGGATTACCCTCTGCAAAAAGCTGTTGATAACATTGTTCTAATGCTAAATCTCTATATTGAGCTTCTGAGGAAGAATAATTCTTTATTAAAGAACTTGCCCAAATAGGATATACATTGGCTAATACAGAAATAGCACCCTTTGCACCTGCTCTCATAAACTCCTGAGAATAACAATCATCTCCTGACAAGACCGTAAAACCTGTATCATTTGTTGCTACTAAGTCTTTTACTCGATCTAATTTTCCTGTTGCTTCTTTTATTGCAACAATTTTACTAGGATATTTTTT
>PDWI01006090.1_pt1 | contig 15293 bp, 14 predicted proteins | sample 1430891 | NCBI WGS metagenome assembly PDWI01 (sample SAMN01162508, study PRJNA174530) | Oral metagenome, whole genome shotgun sequencing project. | biome: Marine environment; feature: Marine mammal; material: Swab sample of the gingival sulcus; isolation source: swab sample of gingival sulcus... | reverse complement strand
AGCACTGATTGATGAAAATACCAAAGCCGTTTTTTGTGAATCTATTGGCAATCCTCTGGGAAATGTTGTCGATATTAAAGCACTTGCTGATGCCGCTCACGCCAAAGGCGTACCTTTGATTGTTGACAATACAGTAGCAACGCCCGCATTATTGCGTCCAATTGAATTGGGTGCAGATATTGTTGTACACTCACTGACCAAGTATATTGGCGGACACGGTAATTCGATTGGTGGCATAATCATTGATTCAGGGAATTTCCCTTGGGCGGAGCATAAGGAGCGTTTTGCCGTATTAAATACGCCTGACCCCTCTTATCATGGCGTAGTTTACACTGAGGCTTTGGGACCTGCAGCGTTTATTGGGCGGGCCAGAGTTGTGCCATTAAGAAATACCGGAGCTGCAATTTCCCCGTTAAATGCCTTTTTAATTTTACAGGGATTAGAAACATTATCACTACGGATGGAAAGACATTGTGAAAATACCCAAGCCGTTGCGGAATATTTGGCCGGTCATGAACAAGTTGAATGGGTTAATTATGCGGGTTTGCCAAGTTCGCCTGACTACGAATTGGCACAACGCCAACTAGGTGGTAAAGCCAGTGGTATTTTAAGTTTTGGCATTAAAGGTGGAGAAGCCGCCGGGGCAAAATTTATTGATGCATTGCAGTTAATTACTCGTTTGGTAAATATTGGTGATGCGAAGTCATTAGCTTGTCATCCTGCAAGTACAACGCACCGTCAGTTGAATGAAGAAGAGTTAGTGGCAGCAGGTGTTTCAAAAGATATGATTCGTTTATCAATTGGTATTGAACATATTGATGATATTAAAAGGGATTTGGAACAAGCACTATCGGCGGCAAAATAAGATAATCATAACTGGGGCAATTTGATGGTTTGTTCCAGTTATTATTTTTAGCTATTTTCTGTCGTCAAATAATAAACGATAAATTTTCAACTAGTGTGGCAACCATGGTAGCTTTGATCGTGTGCAAACGATTTTCAGCCTGGTCGAAAACGATAGATTGTGGACTTTCAAAGATATCATCACTAACTTCTAAACCATCTAAGCCATATTGCTGATAAATTTGTTCACCAACAGTGGTTTCACGGTTGTGAAATGCCGGTAAACAGTGCATAAATTTAGCATGAGTATTTTGTGTTTTTTGCATTAGTTGGGCATTAACTTGATAGTTTTTTAATTGTTCAATACGTTGTTTCCATACTGATTCTGGCTCCCCCATAGAAACCCAAACATCAGTATGCACAAAATCACAACCGTTTAAGGCCTTGTTTTTATCTTCTGTGATCGTTATTTTTGCACCGCTTTGCTGGGCAATTTTTTTGGCAATCTCAATGATATGATTACCGGGCTTTAAACTGTCTGGGCATAAAAGACGAATATCCATACCCATAATTGCCCCCGCTATTAACAAAGTATTACCCATGTTAAAACGACAATCTCCGACAAAACAAAAAGTGATTTCATTAAGTGGTTTGTCGCTATGTTCTTGCATAGTGAGTAGGTCGGCTAGCCCTTGGGTAGGGTGAAATTCGTCTGTTAAACCATTATAAACGGGTACGCCCGCATGATTGGCAAGTGTTTCGACAGTTTTTTGAGAAAAGCCGCGGTATTGAATAGCATCAAACATGCGTCCCAAAACACGAGCAGTATCTTTCATCGATTCTTTCTGTCCAATTTGGGTTCCTGATGGTCCCAGATAGGTCACATTAGCCCCTTGATCGTGTGCTGCAACTTCGAAAGCAACACGTGTGCGCGTAGAGCTTTTTTCAAAAATAAGCGCAATATTTTTACCAATTAGATGTTGGTCTTCGTTGTTAAAACTTTTCTGTTGTTTTAATCGGGTGGCAATATCCAATAACAATTGAATTTCTTCAGCGTTAAAATCAAGCAGTTTGAGTAAATGTTTACGATAGAACGGATTTTGCATAAAACCTCAAAAGTTTTAGAAGTATTAATCACCAGAATGACGGTAACATTCCGATGATCTGAGCGACTGTATTATATTTAATTTTGGATTTGTTGACTGTCCTGTTTGTCTCTCTGTTTTAACAGTTTTTTCTGATAGCGGGATTGTGCAACAACCATTAGCAATAAGACGGCAATGACAAAGTAGAACGTTGTCTTGGTCATGGCGTGTACGGCATTGCCCAAAATATTGAATTGCGCTAATTCTCCACCTTCAGTGACTAGCATGACGCCAACAATAAATAAGACAAACAATCCTAAAATTTCATACATACGATTTTTGGCTAAAAATTCAGATACACCATCAGCCAAGACAATCATTAAAATCCCACCGATAACAATAGCTGTTGCCATGATGATAAAAGCAACGGTTTTATGCTCAATATCAGAGGTTAATGCCATTGCTGATAAAATCGAATCAAATGAGAAAACAACGTTCATTAGCACTATCCAAAAAATAATACTAAATGCTGAGCGTGGTTTTCGTTCGCCATGATTTAACTCGCCTAACATCATGTGCCAAATTTCTTTCACCGCAGTATAGAGAATGAAGGCTCCCCCGAAGAGAACGACAATCGCATGCAGATTAAATGTGCCTGTTAAAAATCCTTTAATATGAAGGCTAAATAATTCATTTTGGAATTTTTCAATAACCGACATGATTAGGAATAGTAAAACCACCCTAAGTACAACTGCAATACCTATTCCCCATTGGCGTACTGTTCGTTGTTGGTTTGCGGGAGCTTGTTTGGATTCTAAGGAAATATATAACAGGTTGTCAAATCCTAAAACAGCCTGTAATAAAATCAGCAATAATAAAGAAATAAAATTATCGGTAGTCAGTAATTCAGTCAACATAATTAGGTTAATCAATTAGGTAATAAAATAGTCCATTCATTATAAGTGAAAAAATGGATAACGACTAGTAGGAGCTTCTTTTTCTCATTTTATGCAGAAAAATAATGAATAAGATTAAGGAATCACCCTAACTTTTTTGCAGTGTATGGTGGCGAGTTGGTATAACTTTTGTATGATAGACCATAAAGGTTATATTTTGTTTTATTTTTGTTATATGTCAATTTAATAGTTTTTTTCTATTAACGTTTTCTCTTTATTTTACAATAAAATATCTAGTTATGTTTTATTTTCTTTATTTTTATTAATATTTTTATTGTGCTAATCTCTTATTTATTTAGCAATAGTTTGATAGAATGATAATGATTTGTAATTTTATTTTGGGATTGTTGCTATGAAAGAGCAAAAATATAGACTAATTCTACTATTGCTATTCGCCGCTTTATTTGTTGGTGGATGTGATTTTGCTTTGTTTGCCCCCGAAGGAGAGATTGGTCGGAATATCCGTAATACCATTTTTATTACTGTTGGTTTGATGTTATTAGTTGTTATTCCCACGCTATGTTTAATCGTTTGGGTTGTTTTTAAATATCGAAAAGGTAATGGTGCAGATTATGACCCGGAATGGGAGCATTCAAATAAAATTGAGATGTGGGCATGGGGTGTTCCGATAGTCATTATTGCCATTCTGGCAACTATTACCTATTTTGCTTCTTACAATTTAGATCCCAGAAAGCCAATTGAGTCTGAAAAAGAAACGATGAAAATCCAAGTGGTTGCTTTGGAATGGAAATGGCTATTTATCTACCCAGAGCAGGGCATCGCAACAGTTAATGAAATTGCCTTACCTGTTGATACACCTGTAGAGTTCTTAATTACGTCTAACGACACGATGAATTCGTTTTATATTCCTCGTTTAGGCGGTCAGCTATATGCGATGGCAGGTATGGAAAACCGCCTACATTTGATTGCTAACCAAAAAGGTGTTTATCGTGGTATTTCGTCTAACTACAGCGGTTTTGGTTTTTCAGGTATGCATTTTAAAGCTCATTCGGTAACTGATGAGGAATTTAATCAATGGGTCGCTAAAGTAAGAATGTCTCCGAAAAAACTAGATGCCAACAGCTATACTCAGCTTGAAATGAAATCACGAGATAATCCTGTTGAGTATTTTGGTAGTATCAACCCATTGCAGTTTAAAAATATTATTGAAAAATTCAAGGGGGTGCAATAATGTCTGCCAATCATTATGCTGAAATTGCAGTAAATCCAATTTTTGGTAAGTTAAGACTAGATTCCGTACCTTGGCATGAACCTATTGTCATGGTGACCATGGCAATTGCGATTGCTTTAGGTCTTATAGTGGTGGGTTTGGTGTTTTTTAAAGGTTGGTGGAAATATCTTTGGGATGAGTGGCTGACTTCTGTTGATCATAAAAAAATAGGGGTTATGTATATCATCTTTTCGTTGGTGATGTTTGTTAGGGGGTTTGCTGATGCGGTAATGATGAAATCTCATCAGGCACTAGCAGTTGCGGATCAATTTGGAGCGGGTTATTTGCCACCGGAGCATTACGACCAAGTTTTTACAGCCCACGGCGTTATCATGATTTTTTTTGTTGCCACACCTATGATGATAGGGATTATGAACGTGGTTATGCCATTACAGATTGGGGCAAGGGATGTTGCTTTTCCATTTTTAAACTCATTTAGTTTATGGTTAGCTGTTTCCGGTGGTATTTTATGTATGGTTTCTCTCTTTATAGGTGAATTTGCCAATACGGGGTGGCTCAATTATGTGCCACTATCTGGTCGGGAGTATAATCCATGGGTCGGGGTTGATTATTGGATATGGAGTATTCAGATTTCTGGTATAGGGACGACGATCACGGCGGTTAACTTCGTTGCTACAATTTTAAAAATGCGTGCTCCGGGCATGAACTTGATGAAAATGCCAGTCTTTACATGGACAACTTTGGTTGCCAGCATTTTAGCTGTTGTTATTTTCCCCATCTTTACTGTTGCTATTGCTTTACTGACGCTTGACCGCTACGTAGGCACCCATTTCTTTACCAACTACGATGGTGGAAATCAAATGATGTGGGTTAATTTGGTTTGGGCTTGGGGGCATCCTGAAGTTTATTTCTTGGTTCTACCTGCTTTTGGTATGATTTCCGAAGTTGTCGCCACGTTTTGTCGTAAACGTTTATTTGGCTATAAGTCTCTAGTTTGGGCGACGTTAGCTATTGGTATTTTGTCATTTTTAGTCTGGCTACACCACTTCTTTACGATGGGAGCAGGCGGTAGTGTCAATGCTTTCTTCGGCATTGCAACAATGATTATTGCCATCCCGACAGGGGTAAAATTATTTAACTGGATTTTTACCATGTACAAAGGGCGTATCGAGTTGACTGCCTCTATGTGGTGGGTAGTCGCTATGTTAATTACTTTTACTATTGGTGGAATGACGGGTGTTATGCTATCAATTCCTTCAAATGATTTCGTGCTCCATAACTCAATGTTCTTAGTTGCCCACTTTCATAATGTCATTATTGGTGGAGCGGTGTACGGTTATTTCGCCGGAATTACTTATTGGTTCCCGAAAGCGACAGGGTTTAAACTCAACGAAACTCTGGGTAAGATCTCGTGTGCATTTTGGTTCTTCGGTTACTGGTTAGCTTGGGTACCTATGTATATGACAGGGTTTAATGGTATGACACGCCGTTTGAATTATTTGGCAAATCCTGAGTGGCAACCTTACGCTTATGTGGCTTTCTTTGGTGCTATTGTCATCGGTCTTGGTGTGGTGTTCTTGGTGGGTAACATTGCTTGGAGTATTTACAAACGTAATGACCCCGCCTATAAAGATAGTACGGGTGATCCTTGGGATGCTCGTACCTTAGAGTGGGCGACATCTTCGCCACCGCAGTTTTACAACTTTGCTATGTTACCTGATATCAAAGATAGAGATCAACTATATTACGAGAAGAAGCAGGGGATTGCCTATAAAAAACCAGCTGCCTATGAGCGCATCCATATGCCTAGAAATACATGGGCGGGTGTCGTGATTGGTATGTTAACCGTACCATTTGGTTTTGCTTTTGTTTGGCATATTTGGTGGTTAGTCATTATTAGCTTTATCGCCATGATTGTGGCTTTCTTTAAATATAATTTTGAGAGAGATAAGGATTATTATGTCGAAATTGATGAGGTCGAAGCGATAGAATCTCAATATTTAGCCAGCAATTCCGGACGTGCTTTTTCAGTAAATAATGAAAAAATCGAGGAAACACTTATTACTAATAATTCGTTGGAGAGTGCCTAAAATGACTGCTGATACGATGAATCATCACGAAGCTAATCACGGGCATCACGACCCTGCCGATATAACCATGTTTGGTTTTTGGGTTTACATTATGAGTGACTGTTTGCTATTTGCCACGTTATTTGCGACATTTGCTGTACTTAGTGATAGTTACGGGACAGGCATTGAGCCAAAAGAGTTGTTTAACGTCAATTTTGTCTTCATTGAGACGCTTCTGCTGTTGGTGAGCAGTTTTACTTTTGGTATGGCGATGCTTGGAGCTCACGCTAAAAGTATGGTGAGAATGAGAAAGTGGTTGATGATTACTTTTTTATTAGGTGCGAGTTTCTTATGTATGGAGCTTTTTGAATTCTATGAGTTTTCTCATGAGCATGCAACACCACAAACCAGTGCATTTTGGTCTGCTTTTTACGGTTTGGTCGCTACGCACGGTCTTCACGTTTTTGTTGGTTTAATTTGGTTAGTGACAATGAGTTTTCACTTCAAACGCGAGGGATTTTCAGAAAAAAATATCACCAGACTGTCTTGCTTAAGTTTGTTTTGGCACTTCTTGGATATTATCTGGGTGTGTGTCTTTAGTTTTGTTTATTTAGGAGAGGTGTTGTAATGTCTCAACAACATGGAGCGGGTGGTGAAGCTCACGGCAGTGTCAAAGAATACGTGACAGGATTGATTTTATCAATTGTTTTAACGTTGATTCCCTTTGGTTTAGTGTTGTATAGCCATCAGTCAGGTGGTCAAATATCTGCAGCGATAGTTATGGGCGTTATTATAGCTTGTGCGATTGCTCAGCTATTAGTTCAGGGAATTTTCTTTTTGCATATGAATGGTCACTCTTCTCAATTGTGGAACACGACATCGGCGGTTTACGTCATTTTTACCGTACTATTTTTTGTCGTTGGCACCATTTGGATTTTTGGGCACCTCAATCACAATATGTTAATGGGACACTGACATTGTGTTTCAACAAGGTTATCTATTATGTTTAAAGATTATTTATTAGTAACAAAGCCTGGCATTATTATGGGCAATTTAATTGCTGCCGCCAGTGGTTTCTTTTTGGCATCGCGAGGTAATATCGATTGGCAGTCTTTGTTATTTATGTTAGTAGGAACCTGCTTAGTCATTGCTTCCGGTTGTGTACTAAATAATGTGATTGACCGCGATATTGACCGCAAGATGAGCCGTACGTGCAATCGCGCTATGGCATCTGGTCGTTTAGCTGTTTCTACAGCTGTATTTTATGGTGTGGTTTTGGGTGTTTTAGGTTTCTTAACGCTGATATTAAAGACCAATTGGCTAACGGTGTTTTTTGCCGGAGTGGGTTTTTCTGTTTATGTTGGCTTATACAGCTTATGCTATAAAAGAAGTAGTGTTTACGGTACGCTAATCGGCAGTTTATCAGGTGCCTGTCCACCGGTTATCGGTTATGTCTCGGTGACCAATCAGTTCGATATAGGTGCCGTCATTCTGTTGCTCACTTTCTGTTTGTGGCAGATACCGCATTCTTATGCGATTGCCATTTATCGCTTTGAGGATTATCGTGCGGCAAAAATTCCCGTGTTGCCGATTGAACAGGGGATACAAGCTGCTCGTCGCCATATGATTGGCTATATTATTGGCTTTGCTGTGGCGGCTTTGATGCTAACTTACCATGGTTATGTCGGTAATTTATATGCCTTAATTATGGGCGGCGGTAGCCTATATTGGTTGTATTTGGCTAAAATTGGTTATCAACCTGCGAATGAACAACAATGGGCAAAAAAATTATTTATTTTCTCCATCGTCATTATTGTGGTGTTTAGCGTATTGATTTCTATTGATTTTAGTCATATTGATACGGCTGCTACGGTGACGCATACATTGGCGATGCAATAGATGTTGAATGGGTTGAGAAATAATTAATGAAAACGGCAAGTATCGCTAAGCTTTCCGCAGTTGTCTGTTTATCACTATCTTTATTGATTGTCATTGCCTATATTGCAACGCGAGACCGACCATTGGGGGAAGGGCATAGACTAGCTTCCGATTACGGTGGTGAATTTACGCTGCAAAGTCACCAGGGTAGGGTGTCACTCTCTGATTTTAAAGGAAAGGTAGTGGTTATTTACTTTGGTTTTATGAACTGTCAAGAAGCTTGTCCTGTGTCGATGACGACGATGAGAAGGGCTTTTAAAAGGCTGAGTTCAGATGAACTAAAACAGGTACAAGGCATTTTTATTAGCATTGATCCCAAGCGAGATACACCAGAAGACTTGGCCGCTTTTGTTAGGGATTATCACCCAAATGTCATTGGTTTAGTTGATGATAAGGCGACAATTAAACAATTGGCGGAACAATATGGGGCATTGGCAGATATGGATGTGCTAGAGGGTAAATCGGTGACTTATACGGTTGAGCATTCTTCGCGTTTTTATATGGTTGATCGAGTGGGGAAATTACAAACGACAATGAGCCACAGTACTACACCTGCTGAGTTAGCCGCTAAAATTCAACAAATGTTACAAGTTGCCGTAAAAGCAAATAACCCACTACCTAGCCAGTAATGGATAAATTTTCACTCATGATGGGGATGTTATGATTTTCCAGCGATTGGTTTTTTTTTCACAATTTCTTACCGTCATTCTAGTGCTTTGCTTTTCAGGACTTTGGGCAAAGACGAAAATGCCGGAAGTGCTGGCAGGAACAGACTTGCCAAATGCTTGTAAAGAGCCTTTAATCGGGGCTGCAGAGGCTATTATCGGACCTAAACGACACCGAATTTTACAAAATAAAAACTCACATTCACCAATTTTTGAGGCATTTGTTTTGTTGACCTATAACGACCAAGAAAGTCATGTTAATTTTACCGCTATGCCAACTAAAACAGGCTGTGAGGTGAGTTATCGTGAAAGTTTTGAAATTAATACCCCGTGCATTGATGCGAGAGAAGTGCTTTTTAAACGTTGGAAGTTCTTGGGTAAGCTCTCAGATACTACGATGGTTTTACGTTATGATTTCCCCAGAAAAAAAGTACAATTGCCCACCGATGAAAACGATAGGGCGACGGCTTATTTGACACAAACACGGCAAGGAGCCTCGTGTTTGGTAACTAAAAAACAACAGCATATCCAGTCCGTCAATTTTAAAAAATAATAAGGTTACTATGATGATAGCACTCAAAAACGCTTTTATTTTAGCTGTAATCACGTTAATCGTTTCGACATTAACTGGTTGTGATAAGGTTATTGATACATTTGAAGAATCATCACGCTCGGGAACAGTGATTAACGATGATGTCGAAGCACCTTTGAGCGATAAGGCCAAGCAATATGAAAAGGCGCTTGACTTGTCAAATGAGTTTTTAGTGTTATGGCAGAAAAAAGATTTTCAAACCATTCATAATCAGTTGGTTGCCTCGGAAATGCAAAGTCAGCTAAGTGTTGAGAAATTGGCTGATATCGATAGCCATGTTGAAGAAGTTTATGGAAAGCTCGTTAGTTTTAAAAAAGGACAGTGGGCGTTTGAGCCTAAACGGGCAAAAAAACAGTATTTTTTATTTAGCCTCAAATCAGTCACTCACGAAAAAGCAAAGTTAAATTATCTCTTTCAATTTGTTCTGGACAATAAGTATGAAAAATTGGTTGGCTTTTATGTTCGCGAAAAGCCTACATTTCGAGCACCCGGGCAAATTCACAGCAATAAACAATAATTTCCTGTCAATGATGAAAATAAAACAAGTAGACAAATATTATGATGAATAAAAAGCGTTTGTTTATGGCAGCGACTATTTTTGTTGCCCTGCTATTATTTGTTTCTATCATTTATATGCGTGTGGAGCAGCAGCCTATGCCGATAGCGGATTCAGTTCGTTCAGCTAATTTTACCGAGAATGACGGTAACTGGGATGATCCAGCTCGCTATGCTTTTATTACGGATAAGAGTAAGCCTAAATTAGCGGTTTTAGATACTTATCAACAAGAAATTGTTTCTTTACTTAATTTAAAAGTACAGCCTGATAATTTAACGATTAGTCGTTTAGGTGGCTTTATTTTATATGCTCAAGCAGGTGATAAATTTCTCTATCGTTTGGACTTAAAGACGAATCGGCAGGAAAAAATGGTACTAGTCTACCCTGTCACTGGGGATATGATTGCCCACGCAAAAGGGCGTTGGTTAGCGTATCTCAGCGATAAAAAGGTAGTCATAATGGACTTACAGACACAAAAAGCCGTTACGATTGCAATAACAGGGTTGGTTGATTTAGTTTACGCATCGACAGGTGAGGATTTATTTATTGGTGAGTTGGCCTCGGGGAAATTAACTAGGGTTGATTTGGCAACGCAGCAACAACGGGTGTTATTTAACCTGCATAGACCCATATCTCCAATTAGCATTATGCCCAATATGATGGCTGTATTTTTTTCATCGGAGAGTGAATTGTTGCGTTACTCATTGTTAAATGAAACAGTGGAAACCTACCCCATGCTACCGTCCAAAGAGCGTCCTTATATCACTTCGGAAAGTCGGACGTTATTGAGATTGGGTAAAAGTCAAAAAGATAAAGGTCAGTTAGTTGATATATTACAAGTTGTCAATGCCTACACTCGTGCTGTAACTAACGAATATGTATTGCCTAAATTGGCTACTATTGGCAATAGACTGGTTACGGGCTGGCTAGATCAAGTTGTAGCTTTGGCAACCGAAAATGGACTTTATAGTATTGATTTGCTCAGTCGGGAAAGCAAGGCTATTCCTCTATCAGGGCAGGTGATTGATATGCTGGTTCAGGCAGATAGTAAAATACTTTTGCTCACACGGCAGCACAGTCGCAATTTATTGTTTTTTGATATGCAAAAACAGCAAATTGCCGGTGAGGTTGACACGGGCTTGCAAAATCCTAACAAAGTACTGATGGGACAAACGACCAGTTTGTGTCACTAGTCTTATTTGTATGAATGATTACTGGAAAAAAACAACAGAATGACGGTAGAATTTTTCAAAATCTACCGTCATTCTGTTAATGATAAAAGCACTTCAATTAAGTGTTTAGTTAATAAACTTACCGCTGTTGTTCATCTGTACATCCATAATTTCGATTTCTCTAGCACCTGAAATAACGATTTTGGGGTCGAGAGCATAATCTAATTCTTTATTTCTGCCTTCATAATCAACGCTGTTGAGAATAACTTTCATCGACTCAAGTCTGGCTAGGTGCTTATTATTAGAACGAATCACTGACCATGGTGCATTGTGGGAATGCGTATGTTTTATCATGGTGTATTTAGTGTTGGTGAAATCGTCCCATCTATCTTGTGCTTGTACATCAATTTCACTCAATTTCCATTGGCGGAGTGGATCTGTTTTTCTTCTTTCGAATCTTTTCGCCTGTTCTTCTTTTGTTACAGAAAAATATAGCTTAATCAGTATGATGCCTTGTGTGGTCAGGTCTTTTTCAAAACTTTTTACGCCGTTCATAAAATCGTCATACTCTTTCTGTGTGCAAAAACCGAAAACTTGTTCAACCATGGCTCGGTTATACCAAGATCTATCGAAAAGTACAATTTTTCCACCCGTAGGGAAATGCTGTATATACTTTTGGTAAAACCACTGAGATCGCTGCTCTTCAGTGGGCTTTCCTAAAGCGACAACTCTATAATGTTTTTCATTCATGTAACGTGTTACCCTACGAATAGTTCCGCCTTTACCTGCTGCATCTCTACCCTCAAAAAGAATAATCATTTTTTGATTGGTCTTTTCTAGGTGATTTTGCAATTTGATTAATTCGGCTTGGTAAGGTTTCAACATTTTTTCTTGTTTGCGTTTAAGAACAGCCTTGCGATTTCTTTTCTTCTCCTTTTTATCATCAATATAAGAATGGACCAATTTTTCTAGCGAAACAGGTTTGCCTTTAATTTGCACGCAGGATTTATCATCAACCTGTATAACTTTAATTTCCTCTGTTTGGTCAGGCTCTTCTACTTTAGCTTGTACTTTCCCCTCCCCAGAAGACTTTACCTGATTGATTTCTTCTTCAAATTTATTGTCTACATCATTAATTTTTGTATCAGTGTTAGCCATTTTCTCTCCTCCTACTTGAACAGGTTTTTCTATTGTTTCTTCTTGAGAATCCTCAGAAGCATCAAAGACAACTTCTGTCTTTGATGCTTTTGATTTAGAAGAAAACTTTTTCTTAAATTTTTCTAAAAGACTAATCTTCATGTGCCTGTATTAATCATCTTTTTCTAGTCTTTCCAATAACTTTCTACCCTTTTTGATATGGTATCTAATAAGCTTTAGTTCTTCTTTCCTTTCTTTTCTCTCCCTTTCATCTAAATTTTTCTCTAAAAGATTTTTCACTTTATCTTTTCTACGTTCTAATTTTCTTAAAAGTTTCTTAATGGCTTTTTTCTTCTTGTGCCCACTAAAGTCATCAAGATCAAGAACCGTTGATACACTTTTAATAAATTGTTCAATTCCCATCTTATTCTCCTCCTCTCATAATTAATCTTAAATCCTCATCCTCATCCTCAGTGAGATAATCACTAAGACTTTTAATATTTTCATTGTTTAAGACGAAAATGATTTCCGCCATTGAGATGAGATTTTTTGAAATGTCGTTAGCATACGATGAATCATTCATCAACGAAGTGGCCATCTTATTAGTAATAAGATTATTTCGAATGAGTTTGTCTAAACTACCGTTTAAAAGCACATCATTTTTCTGGATGGCCAATTTTGCCTTGGAAAGTAATAGAACAATTTTATCCTCTTCTTGGGTTGTGGCAATCTTGTTAATATTTCTCAGTATTCGAGTTAGATTTTTTCTAATATTTTCATACTCTTCTTTAATATAACTATTTGAGCTATTTAGATACTCCTCTAAGTTTTTTTGTAAATGTTTAGTGTCCTTAATAGCTTCAACAATATCTCTGTTGGCTAACTGTATTTTATATAAAAGCTTAATATCATCTTCACTCATACTCGATTGAGCTTTTGTCGAGAAGTCTATAATCTCACCATAGAGATTTTTGATTTTATAGTTATAAAATTCATCAATATCAATGGGCTTATCTTTATAGTTATCTTTAATAACTTCACTGATTTTCATCTTTGAGACAATATTGCTTCGTTTTAAATTTAAACCATGAGCAATAATTTCAAATGCATTATTATAAAGATGTTCCGTTTCTTGTAGTAAAGCTTTTATTGCTGTATGCGGTAGTTCTAAGACAGAATTATTAAGATATTTATTTTTTGAGATACTAACATCTGTTCTGGTTGGAACTGATGTTTTGATGAAGTTTTCCAAGAACCTTACAAGCTTACCCGTAAACGGAACCATGATAACAACCCCCATGATTTTGAAAAAGCTATCAAAAACAGCTAATCGTAAAGTATGATTGTTAGTGTCAATACCTAAAATATCACTAATATTTCCAACAATGGCAATAATTGGTGTTATCAAGGCAACTGCGATAATGGCTGTCGTTACGTTAAAAACAAAGTGGGCACCTGCCAATCTTTTGCCGTCTATATTTGAACTTAATGAGCCAATAATAGCGGTAATGGTTGTACCAATATTCGCACCAATTGTCAGTGCTAAACCATTTTCATAAGTAATTTGTCCGGCAGCCAATGCTGCAATAACTAAAATAATAGTGGCGTGAGAGCTTTGCATAACAACGGTAGCTAAGATACCTACACCAATAAAGATTAGCAGCCCCTTAAATCCGGGAACGGCAAAGTCTTTTAGGTCTATCGTATTTTTAAAGGCCTCAAAGCCATCTTTCATATAATGGATGCCTAAGAATAAAAAGCCAAGCCCTGTTAAGATATACCCCAACCCTTTCAAACTTTTATTTCTTTGAAAGATAAGAATAACACCAAAAACAAGCATCGGCATAGCATAGGCTGAGATTTTGACTTTTAGTCCAAATCCTGCCATTAACCAGGCACCAGTTGTTGTTCCGATGTTTGCGCCGTAAATAATGCCAATGCCTTGTACAAGCTCTATCAGACCTGCACCTAAAAATGAAATAGTTAGTACGGAGACTAATGAACTAGATTGCATTAACGCTGTGGTGATAAAACCAAACAGCGTGCTTTTTCCTAGGTTGCTCGTTGATTTCTTTAAAACTCTCTCTAACGTGCCACCAGAAAATGCTTTAAATCCTTCTTCGAGTGCCACCATACCAAACAAGAAAATAGCAACTCCCGCTGCTATTTCCTTAAAGTTCTCACTCAACCAAAATCCGTAAGATAAGATTAATAAAATAGTTGGTAATAATATTTTCTTTAACAAAATAAAATACTCCTAGTTTATAAAACAATACCTTTTATCATGAAGAACACCATTGCACTTAAGAAAGCTGCAATTGGAACCGTTATAATCCATGCAGCAACAATTTTTTTAAGCGTATCCCTTTTAACATACTGCACTTTTTGGGCTGTTTTCATTTCTTTTTTAGCTTCTTTTAGCTTCTCTTCTTCTTCATCAATTAATTGATACAGTTTGACGATTCTTTTGTATTCCGATTTGTCTTTTTTCGATTTATTTTGCAGTGTCTCCAATTCTGAGCTGTAAGCTTTTAATAATTTTTTCTCATCGGTAATCACTTGAATGTCATGCTCGATAATGTGTTCAGTTTCTTCATCTTTTAAATATTCTCTTAAGAAGCCGACACCGAAAATACCACCGATAGCAATATGCGTTGAGCTGACTGGCAAACCTAGTTGTGAAGCGATAATAACGGTAATTGCTGCCGCCATAGCGACAGAAAAGGCTCGCATTTGATCAAGCTCGGTGATTTCTCCACCCACAGTCTTAATCAATTTCGGACCGTATAGGGCTAAACCAATAGCAATACCTAAAGCACCAACGGCCATCACCCATAAAGGAATGCCTGCTTTTGCCGAAATACCGCCACTAAGTACTGCATCGTTGATGGCCGCAAGTGGTCCAACAGCGTTGGCGACATCATTCGCCCCATGAGCAAAACTTAAAAGGGCTGCTGCAAAAATTAACGGAATAGTAAACAGCGTATTAACACCCTCTACGCTATTTTCCATTTTGGGAGCTGCTTTAGAAACGCTTATTCTGACAATAAAATATACGATGAAAGCAACAACTATACCCAGAATGGCA
>PDWI01006088.1_pt1 | contig 15295 bp, 17 predicted proteins | sample 1430891 | NCBI WGS metagenome assembly PDWI01 (sample SAMN01162508, study PRJNA174530) | Oral metagenome, whole genome shotgun sequencing project. | biome: Marine environment; feature: Marine mammal; material: Swab sample of the gingival sulcus; isolation source: swab sample of gingival sulcus... | reverse complement strand
AAAATGAAATACTTCAATTAATCGCTCATAATAATCAAATTACAACAACAGAAATTAGCCAGACCTTAAACATCAGTTTAAGCACCGTAAAAAGAAAAATTAAGGTTCTAAAAAATCAACAAAGACTACAAAGAATTGGCAGCAATAAGGCAGGTTATTGGCAAATCATAAACAATAAATAATCTCAAATACTTTAAACGTCCCCCCTAAAATTAAATTTTAGGGGGTTTTATTGGATATAAAAACTTTCAGTTTTTATTTTTATAATTATTGACATATGTCTGAAATAACTTTATAATGTTTTTAACATATGTCAGAAACGAGGTACTATTTATGGCAAGACCACAGAAAAAAAGACACGTTTATTGTATGCCTAAGCATTCATCATTTTCACCACTACACTGTAATGACGATTGTATATCTATTTCGATGACTATCGATGAACACGAAGTAATTCGATTAATGGATTTAGAGGGCTATACACAAGAAGAATGTGCTTCTCAAATGCAAGTCTCTAGGACGACTGTTCAAGGAATATACCTTTCTGCTAGGCAGAAAATTGCAGATGCTATCATCAATGGGAAAAAATTAATTATAACAGGTGGCGACTACAAATTTTGTGATATGGCAGATCACGGATGCAAGAGAAAGAGACAAAACATATGCTGCAATCAAAAAAACGGTTGTTGTCAATAACACATTTTAATTATTTAATTTATTTTAACAATACAATATAGGAGGTATTATTATGAAAATCGCAATTCCTTTTGAAAACGAAAATATTTACAAACACTTTGGACACACGGAGAAATTCTCATTTTACGATGTTATCAACGGAGAAATTCAGAATTCTAAAAAGGTAGAAACAAATGGTGCAAAACATAGAGCCGTCGCTGACTTTTTAGTATCTAACAACATTGATACTGTTATCTGTGGTGATATTGGCCACGGTGCGAAAAGAATCTTAGAATCAAACAATATTAAGGTTTATCCCGGTATCGATGGTTCTATTAATAATGCTATTTCTGCACTTTTAGATGGTACATTGCCTGAAAATAAAGAAGCGACTTGTGAAAACCACGAAATGCACAGTCACCACCACCACGACCATTCTTGTGGTAACGTTCAAGGGCAAGGTAGAGGGCAAAATCATGGCTGTGGTAACGGTCAAGGGCAAGGTAGAGGTCAAAATCATGGCTGTGGCAACAATCAAGGGCAAGGTAGAGGACAAAACCATGGCTGTGGCAACAGTCAAGGGCAAAATAGAGGACAAAACCATGGCTGTGGCAACAGTCAAGGGCAAAATAGAGGACAAAATCATGGCTGTGGCAACAATCAAAGTCAAGCCAAAGGAAACAGTCACAATTGCAACCATAATTGCAACACAAAAACAAGCTTTAAAAAATTAACATTAAAAAGCCACCCTTGTTCTCACAGTAACAATACACATTGTGGTAATCATGAACAAAGAGCCTGTAACTAATAATCTATTGAAATATTCATATTTTTTGTTTTACATATTCTTTCTAAAAAAAGAGAAGTTTATCTTCTCTTTTTTTATTATATTAATCTTAACGAAAAATACTTCTTATTGATAATTTAATATTATTAATTATAAACATCGCAATATCTTTAAATAATAAAAACAAAAAATCCAAAATGAATATACCAAAAATTCTCCTTAATGTCCATAAAAGTAAATAGAACGATGCTCAAACGAACCGTTCTATTTACTTTAGGTTTATATAAGTATGTGTGTGTATTGCGTATTTGTGTATTATATATTAATAAAAATTAGTATAACTTACATGCCAATTAATATTTATCTGAATTTTCATTAATAGTTCCTACCGTGGAAATTTCTTCTGTAAGTGCTGAGGTCTTAGCCTGTCCGATTGGGCTAACAACTATTGGTTTAAATTCATCTGTATCTTCAATCAATTGATAAGAATCATTCTTTTCAATTTTTACTTCAACATTTTTTCCCACATCTTTTGCCGTAGATTTATTAAATTTATTTAAATTGACTTCATAATTATTTTTATTTTCATCTAAATTAAACTGTTCTAACAATGATTTCATCATTCTTGACTGTCCACTTAACTCTTGACTTGCTGCTGCACTTTGTTCCGATGTCGCAGAGTTCGATTGAACTACTGAAGAAATCTGTTCTACACCCATTGAAATCTGTTTAATAGATTCCGACTGTTTATTAGCAGCCTCTGCAATTTTAGCTACCATCTCTAATATTTCTTCCGAATGCTTTGCCACTTCATCAAAAGCAACATCTGTACTCTCTGCTGCTAATTCTCCTCGTTCTACATGTTGAAGAGATGTTTCTATAAGTTGCGTCGTATCTTTAGCTGCTTCTGAAGATTTTTGTGCTAAATTTCGAACTTCATCGGCAACTACAGCAAATCCTTTTCCTGCTTCCCCTGCTCTTGCTGCTTCTACTGCTGCATTAAGTGCAAGTATATTCGTTTGAAATGCTATATCATCAATAGCTTTCACTATTTTTTGAATATTTTCAGATGCATGAGATATATTTTTAATAGCTTGAAGCATATTTTCTTTTTCTTGTTGAGTCCTTTTAATTACAGCACTTGCTTGTATTCCTAATTCATTTGCTTTTTCAGAGTTTTTAGCCGTTTCTTGTATTTGCTCTGAAATTTCTGAAATGGTAGCAGACAATTCTTCTACACTACTAGCTTGCGTAATCGCTCCTTGTGCCAAATTTTGTGATTCATTTGCCACTTGGTTAGCTCCTGTATCTACTTGAATTGCCGCTATATGCAATTCATTCAAGCTACTACTTATCTTGTCTCTAAACATCGCTATAGCATGTTGCATATCTTCAAAATCACCTTGAAATTTAATATCAGAACGTGCTGCCATATTTCCTTTGGCAAACTCTGCCATAACTTCTTCTATTGATACCACATATGCTCTAAGCTCTTTTACTGCAGAACTAAGACTGGATGCCATTGAACCTAACTCATCTTTCGATTCATATTCTATATTTGCAGACAATTTACCTTCTGACATATCTTTTGCTACTTTTTCCACTTCTTTTAAAGGAACTATTATACTATTTAAGATTTTTCTGAATAATAATATTCCTATTATCGTAGAAACTAACAGTAAAATTATCATGGAAATAATGGCAAACTTTGATATATCATAAGCAAACTTTGCATCTTTCATACTTTTTTCTAAAATAGGATTTACATGTTTCTGAAAATCATCTCGAACATGCTTTGAAAGTGGACTATATTCCATTGCACCTAAATTCGTCGCTTGTTCCTTATCCGTTTTATCTAATTCTTTTATTTCATCAGAGATTTTTGTAAGCTTTTGTAAATTCCCTGTAACCTCTGCAATTATTTCTTCTGGCACTTTTCCTTTCAAGTTTCCCAAAGATTCTATAACTTTCTTTTTTTTCTCACTAGTTTCTGCTTCCAAAGAATTTCTAATATTTTGATCTTCAATTAAAACATATGCTATTAAATTTTTTTCTACATTATCTATTGATCTTCTTGTTTCATGCACATCATTAATAAGAGGAATTGTTTCTTCATTAATAGTTTTTATATTATTACCTAATGACAACATAAAACCAATACCTATTATTAATGTTACGATTGCCATACTTTGAAGCACGACAAGAAGTAGTATTAATTTCTTTCTAACACTATAATTTTTCATACTAATAAAACCCTTTCTTAATTATTTTGATTTAATTTTAAATTTATTATATAAACCATTTAAAAAGTTGTTTCTAACAACAAATAAATCATTTTAAATATATTTCATTTTACAACAAAACTCAATATACATTATACTCCAACCAATTCTTAAAATCAATATTTCAATAATTTTTTATAAAAAGTTCTTTCAAAACGTATTTTTATAACTATTCAGTCTTCCGTAAAGTATTGTTTTGCTTTTTATTTCAAAAATTTCTTTTATTCTTATTTTTTTATTTATAGAGCAAATTAATTTTTTGTAATTAAGGTCAATTATTTTATACCTTTTCTCTTTTCTATATAATATTTAAATATATTTTATTTTCCCAATTCTGTTTTTTATCATGTTTGCAATAAACCCTATCATAATTCCTGTTATCAATCCTGAAAATAACAACACTGGAAAATATAAAAATATTTTCAAATCTTCCATAATAATCGTAGCAAAAACAAGCTGTCCTAAATTATGAAAAACACCACCTGCCATACTCACCCCTACAATACTGAACTTATTTGTCATTTTTAATAAATACATAACAACAAAGCTAAAAATTGCACCTGCCATTGAGTAAATTAACACAAAAAGACCACCAAAAAGAATACCTGACAAAACAACTCTTATCATATTAATTAAAAAAGCTTCTTTCGGTTTTAAAATATACAGACTGATAATAATAATTAAATTGGCAATACCTAATTTAACCCCAGGTATTCCTATATTAAAAGGAAATATTACTTCTAAATAAGAAAACATCAATGCAATCGTCGACATTGCAGCAATTAATGTAATATTTCTCGTAGTTTCTCTTTTCTTCATTGTTCTACTTTCTATTCCCTTATCTTTCTATTTTTTATTCTTTAATATTGCTATCAAATGAAAACAATTCTTAAAAAATCAAATTAAAAATATTATAATTTAACGATAAGAATCATCTTTGATAGTTTTTGCTATCGACGCACACTGTGAAACTTATGGTCAGCAAAATTAAATTATTAATAAACATAATTTCTATTTTAAATTAATCAGCAATAACGTCTATTTGACTATCCTCTTTTTCCTTTGAACTTTCTTCTATTTTCACTAATACTTTATGAGGCAAACATACGATATTTTCATACTGACGGTTTATATATCCCATTTTTACGCACTCCTGTGTCTTGCAATTTGAATGAGCCATTCCAATTTTACCATCTTTAATTTTTAAAGTATTTGTAAAATCATCTTTTTTTATGATTATTTCTCTATCATAATTTAAGTTATACGTTCCGTAAAGCTCACCCTCTAAATAAACAAATGCTTTTCCACCTTTATCATAATTCGTTCCAATGAGTATTGAACCAGTCAGACCTACTATGATAAAAAATATCCCCAATAAAATATCTGCCTTTTTTATTACTTTCATACACTTTCCTCTGAACATCAAATTTTTAAACACTTAAAGAAATATCAGGCGAAAAAATCTTCTGCCTGATATCATATTCTTTAATATTTCATTCGTCACCATCTTTTTAGTTTAACCACTGGGCAGAGTCTGCAAATATAATAAACTTATCTCTAACGTCTATATATCCCCCAGAAATTTTTGCTACTTTAAAATCATTAGAACCCTCTTCTTTAATTCTAATAATTCCTTCTTTTAGCAATTTGCACGCCCAAGTGTGATTCGCCATAAAGCCTTCTTCTCCTGTGAAAGTTTTCACAATTACCATTTCTATATTATCTTTATAAAACATCTCTGATGGTGTAATTACTTCTAACGATACACTACTTGCCATAAATACACGCTCCTTTCTATTTAGAAGCCTCGTATCTTTCAACTACTTCATCAATACCTCCTGCAAATAGGAACATTGACTCTGGTATTGCATCGTGCTTTCCTTCAAGAATTTCTTTAAATCCTCGAATCGTTTCTTTAATTGGTACGTACTTTCCTTCCATACCAGTAAACTGCTCTGCAACACTAAATGCTTGAGATAAAAATCTTTGCACTTTTCTAGCTCTTGCAACAACTAATTTATCATCATCCGATAATTCGTCCATCCCTAATATTGCGATAATATCTTGAAGTTCTTTATATCTTTGAAGTACTTCTTGGACACCTCTCGCTGTTTCATAATGCTCTTCACCAATGATATTTGGATCCATAATTCTTGAACTTGATTCAAGTGGGTCTACTGCTGGATAAATACCTAGCTCTGTAATCGCTCTTGAAAGTACCGTCTTTGCATCTAAATGGGAAAATGTTGTTGCTGGTGCTGGGTCAGTAAGGTCATCAGCTGGTACATAAATCGCTTGTACCGATGTAATAGACCCCTCTTTTGTCGATGTAATTCTTTCCTGCAATGCACCCATTTCTGTAGCAAGTGTTGGTTGATACCCTACTGCTGATGGTATACGTCCTAGAAGTGCTGATACTTCAGAACCTGCTTGGGTAAATCTAAATATATTATCGATAAATAAAAGTACATCTTGCTTTTCTTTATCTCTAAAATATTCAGCCATTGTAAGCCCTGTCAGAGCTACTCTCATTCTAGCTCCAGGAGGTTCATTCATCTGTCCAAAGACCATTGCTGTCTTGTCAATTACTCCTGATTCTATCATTTCATAATAAAGGTCGTTACCTTCCCTTGTTCTTTCGCCAACTCCTGCAAATACAGAGATACCTCCGTGTTCCTTTGCAATATTACTGATAAGTTCTTGAATAAGAACTGTTTTACCTACACCAGCTCCACCAAACAGACCTACTTTACCACCTCTCGTATAAGGGGCGATTAAGTCAATAACTTTGATACCTGTTTCAAATATTTGAGCTGTCGTATCTTGATCCTCAAATTCTGGTGCATTTCTATGAATTGGATGTTTTTCTTTCGTTTCAACAGCACCTTTTTCATCTATCGTATCGCCGATTACATTAAACAGTCTACCTAAGACTTCTTTTCCTACAGGTACACTAATAGGACCACCTGTATCAATTACTTCCATACCTCTAGTAAGTCCTTCTGTTGCTGATAATGCGACGCATCTTACAACATCATCACCAATATGCTGTGCTACTTCTGCCACAATATCTCTATCTTGATATTTAATAACCACAGCACTTAAAAGTTCTGGTAATACTTCTGAATCAAACTTTACGTCTATAACTGGTCCGATAATCTGGTGAATAATGCCCTTATTCTTTTCCATATTATAGCCACCTCTCTATTTTCTTTATACAATTTAGCCTTGAGCTTCTGAACCTGCAACAATTTCAATAATTTCATCCGTAATTGCTGCTTGTCTTGCTCTGTTATAATTAAGAGATAACGTTTCAAGCATTTCTCTTGCGTTATCTGTCGCGTTTTCCATCGCCATACGTCTAGCTGCATGTTCACAAGTAGCAGACTCTACCACTGCTCCATACACTTTAATTTCTAAAAACTTAGGAACTAGATATTCAAAAACTTCCTCTGATGATGGTTCATATTCTACTTGATTATCTGTTATCTCAACATCATCATTACCATCTAAATCAAAAGGCAGTAATCTTTCACATTTCACTTCTTGCTCCATCGAATTTTTAAAAGAAGTGTACACGATTGCAATTTCGTCAAGTTCTCCAGATCGATACATCTCTAACATTGGTTCTGTTAATTCTCTAACATCAGAAAATGTAATGCTTTCTGGTGCATCCATATACTCGTTGTCAATTTCATAATGTCTTTTTTGAAAATACTCTTTCCCCTTGCTACCAACAGCCACTAAAACAGGCTTTTCTTCTGCCTTGTCCACTTGACTCTGAGCTTCCTTGATAACATTACTATTAAATGCACCACAAAGTCCTCTTGAACTGGTAACAACTATATATCCAGTTTTTTTAATTTGACGATTTCCCAATACGTACTGAGTCGGTACATCGTTTATATTTCTACAGATATCTGCTATCGAATCCATAATAAAACTAAAGTATCCCGTGGTACTTTCGAAGGTGGCTTTTGCTCTTCTCAGCTTTGCTGCAGACACAAGTTTCATAGCACTTGTTATATGTTCCGTGCTAGTTACACTCTTTATGCGTCTTTTTATGTCCTGCATATTATTTGATGCCATACACTCCTCCTTTTGCTAAGCTTTAAACACTAAGCAATTTCTATATTTTCAATTATACAAATAATTTTTTGAATTCTAAAATAGCAGCTTTTAAATCTTCTTCTGTCTTTTCTTCAATTTTACCTGCTTCTTTAATGCTCTTTGGAACATCTGGATGTTGCGTATCCATAAAGTCGTAAAATTCTTTTTCAAATCGTTTAATATTTTCAACAGGAACATCTGCTAAATACTTATTGATTGCTGCATAAATAATCATAACTTGATTTTCTACTGAAATTGGTTTGTACTGTCCTTGTTTTAATATTTCCATTAAAACTAAACCGTGATCTAATCTAGCTTTCGTATCCTTATCAATATCTGAACCAAACTGTGAAAAACTTGCTAGTTCTCTATATTGAGCAAGCTCCAATTTAATTTTACTTGCCACCGATTTCATCGCTTTTATCTGTGCATTACCACCTACACGAGATACAGAAATACCTGCATTTACAGCTGGTCTTTGTCCTGAGAAGAAAAGTTCACTCTCTAAGAATATCTGACCATCTGTAATGGAGATAACGTTTGTCGGAATATATGCCGATACGTCCCCTGCTTGTGTTTCAATAATCGGTAATGCTGTAATCGAACCACCACCTAATTCATCAGAAAGTCTTGCTGCTCTTTCTAACAATCTACTGTGTAAATAGAAAACATCTCCTGGATACGCTTCACGTCCCGGTGGTCTTCTAAGAAGTAGCGACATCGCTCTGTATGCCACAGCATGTTTTGAAAGGTCATCATATATAATTAAGACATCTTTTCCTTGATACATAAAATGTTCTGCCATTGCACAACCTGCATATGGTGCAATATATTGTAGTGGTGCTACATCACTTGCTGTTGCCGAAACAACCATTGTATAATCCATAGCACCTGCATTTTCAAGCATTTGCACTAATTGTGCCACTGTCGATTTCTTTTGTCCAATCGCTACATAGATACATATAACATCTTCTTTTTTCTGATTAATAATCGTATCGATTGCAATCGCTGTTTTACCAGTTTGTCTATCACCGATAATAAGTTCTCTCTGCCCTCTACCAATAGGAATCATTGAATCTATCGCTTTTATCCCTGTTTGTAACGGTTCAAATACAGATTTTCTCTGCAATACCCCTGGTGCTGGAAATTCAACGGGTCTATGATTATCAGCTTTAATCGCGCCTTTGCCATCTAATGGTTGTCCTAAAGCATTTACAACACGACCAATCATTTCATTTCCTACAGGTACTTCTACTACTCTTCCTGTCGGTTTTACTATATCGCCCTCTTTTATATGTTTATCGGAGCCTAAAAGTACAACACCTACGTTATCTTCTTCTAAGTTTAGTGCCATACCATAAACTTCTCCTGGAAATTCCAGAAGTTCGCCAGCCATACATTTTTCAAGACCGTATACTCTAGCGATACCGTCCCCTACTTGTATAACTGTGCCAAAATCAGAGATTTCAAGTTTATTTTCATAATTTTTAATCTGCTCCTTTATGACTGCACTTATTTCTTCCGGTTTGAGGTTCATAAAAATTAACCCCCTCTCTTTTACATAATATCAACTGCTATATCTTCTAAACGCTTTCTGATAGAAGCGTCTAAGATTTTTCCATCAATTAAAATTTTTACGCCACCTATTAATTTTTTATCTAGCTGGTTTTTAAGTTTTATATTTTTTTGAAGCAATTTGCTCGTTTCTCTTTCAAAAGCTTCTATTTTTTCAGGGGAAAGTTCCTTTACAGAGTAAATTTCTCCATAAGCAAACCCTTCCTGTCTATCATAATATTCCTTATAGGCTTTGATTGCTTTGCTAAAATGTTGAAATCGTCTTTTGTCTATCATAATATAGCAAAAATTAATCATCTCTTGACTAATATGACCTTCAAAAACCGACTTTATTACAGATTTCTTTGAAACCACAGAAATAGCAGGACTTTCCAATAATTGAGAAAATTTTTCTTCTTCTTTCATTATTTTTAAAATAGCTTCTGCTTCTTCTAGTATGGTTTCTTTTCTATCCATCTCACTTGCTACTTGAAAAAGTGCATGACCATAGACAGTTCCTACATTTAATTCTGCCATTTTGCATTACCCACTTTCCCAACGATATCATCGATAAGAAAATCTTGACCTTTGTCTTCTATATCTTGTTCTAAAACTTTCTCAGCAACTAATAAAGCTAAGCTTGCCACTTGAGCTTTCATTTCAGCCATGGCTTTTGCTTTCTCACGTTCTACTTCTTTTTCAGCTTGAAGTTTGATTTTCATCGCTTCTTCGTTTGCTTCTTCAATAATATCATTTGCTTGTGCTTCTGCTCTCATTTTAGCATTTTTAATAATTTCACGACTTTCATCTTCCACATTTGCAATTTTTTTGCTATATTCTTCCATTTTTTCGTCTGCTTTTCTATTAGTAGCTTCTGCTTCATCAAAAGCATCATGAATGGTTTTCTTTCTAGCATCCATCATATCTAAATATGGTTTATATAAGAATTTAGTCAACACACCTACGAGGATTGCGAAGTTTGCAAGATAAAACAATACGTCAAAAAGTTCTAAATGTAATGCCTCTCCCATAAATAATCCTCCTTGCTCTTTTTATCAAAAGAACTAATTTATATTTTACCAACTAAAATGATTGCGATAAGCAAGCCATATATAGTCATCGCTTCCATGAAAGCAAGTGCTAAAATCATACTTGTACGAATAGTGCTTGCTGCTTCTGGTTGACGAGCCATACCCTCCAACGCTTTTGCTGCTGCGATACCTTGTCCTAATCCTGGTCCTATTGTTGCTAATGCAATTGCCAGTGCTGCTGCTAATGCTATGTTCATACTTATTTCTCCTTTCACTTTCTAAATGTATAAATAAACAAACTAAAATATATATTAACTACTGATAAATATCACAGGTCAATCTATCTAGCATAAATAAAACAGGTAACACTCTTGTAATAATTTCAATATTATAGAATTGTTATTTCGTTAATTTTACTAGACATCAAAGATACTGTGCTATTCTATCATTGTAGAAAATAACTTGACTTATTAATGTTCTGCCTTTAATCTTTCGTACTCCTCTGCACCGTGTTCTGCTGCTTCCGAAATATATATTCCTGTAAGAAGCGAAAATACTAATGCTTGTATCGCACCCATCAAAACAGATAATGCTTGCATTATAACTGGTACACCTAGAGGCACTAAATGAAAAAATGCGTGAGTAACAGCTTCTTCACCAAATATATTACCATAAAGTCTCAGTGTCAAAGATAACGGTCTAACAAACTGTTCTAAAAGCATAATAGGAAATAGAAATGCCACCGGTTGAAACAAGTGTTTAAAAAATTTCAATCCATGGGTTTCCTTAATACCAATATACTGTGTTGCGAAAAACACAAAGACAGCTAACCCTGCTGGACAATTTATTGAACTTGTCGGTGCTGCTAACCCCGGCAGTTCCCCTGCCATAGGAAGCAATCCTGCATAGTTACTAAATAAAATATACAAAAATAAAGTCGCTACAATAGGAAAATATTTTTTACCTGCATATTCACCCATTACATCTTGGAAGAATTCGTGTAATCCTCCGATTAGATATTCTGCTGTTATCTGTGCCCTTGAAACAGGTTTCATCGCTAAATTTTTACTCAATAAAATAGCACCTACACTTAATATTATCGTAATTACTATACTTGTTATCATTGGACTTGTAAGTCCTAATATTTCTCCATGCATACTTTATTTACCTCATCCTTCCTAACTTTTTTATTTTTTGTTCTAATTTTTAAACATTTATCTTCAATCTTGTATTCTTTCCCATCAGCACAAATGCAAAACAGAGAAAGAAACATTTGCCTTACCTGTTTTTAATCACTTTTTAAAATTTTATGAAGTGGGAAAAATCTTCCTGACACACTTAATCCGATTGCTGTGCCAATAGCTGTTGAAACAAATTCAAAGGGAATCTTATTTCTAACTAATAATACTGCTACTAAAGCGACAACATTTATCACATAACTGATAAGCATTCTTTTCATAATAGCATTGCCATCCGATTTATTTTTCGAAACATTGCCTACTTCTTCTACATCAATATTTGATTGCTGTTCTGGTAAACTTAATTTTATAAAAAACCTTCGCCACAAAACAACGTATTTGAAAAGTCCTACAAGTCCACCAAATACAAGACCTACTAAGACACCATATAAATGTATCAATTTTAATCCTTCAAACAAATCCAATATATTCACTACCTATCATCTATTATAAAACAATCTAAATAAAATTTATCCCTACATTACATTATACTACTTTCAAATTCGATGTAAAGAATTGTTAATTTTTTATCAAAGTTGTTTCTGAATTGATTGTAACCATTGATTTTAAAAGGTTGTGAGTCTTGTTTGTTGTAGCTAACTTTTTGTTTTTGCAAAAGTTTTCATGTTTTTTTTATGTATTTTTTAATAGTTCCTTCATCTCACACTCACGATTCTAGTTTTCAAGCTATATATCTTTCACTAAGTTTTTAAGCCATTTCCTAGAGATAAACCGTTTAAAAAGTATTGCCCCTTTCACAAATTCTTCTGTTTTACTTAAAAATACAGCCACATATATTGGCAATCCCAAATAGATAGCACCTAAAAATGCCATAGGCACACCTATTAACCAAATCGTCCCACTGTCCACAATCATTGAAAAAATCGTATCACCACCAGCTCTCAAAATACCAGTAACAGACACTGCGTTATAAAGCTCGATACCCATAAATAGCCCATATACTATCATCACATAAAAAGCGAACATCTTACCCTCCGATGTTAAATCAAACAATCCAATAATTGGTCTTGAAATTAGAATCATCAGCAATCCAGCGACAAAAGATACTACAAAGGTAAGTTTTAATAACTTTTTCCCAATATTATATGCTTCTTCACGCTTATTTTCACCCAACTTTTCGCCTACCATTATTAAGGTTACATCGCCTAAGCTAAGTGCACCTAAAACAAATATTGTTCTAATAGTTTCAGCAGCTCTTGTTGCTGCATACTCCGTGACACCAACTCTGGCAAAAGCTGCGATGATCATGGTTCTACCCACTACCCAAAAGGTTTCATTTACCGTGGTAGGAAGTGCATTTTTCACTATTTTCCCAACTAATATTTTATCAAAGCTAAAATACTCTTTTAATGTGCCAGCGATAATATTTTTAGTCCCAAAAACGAAAAATAATGTCAACGCAAGTTCAATAGTTCTTGCAATCACTGTTGCTGTTGCTGCCCCTAAAATTCCCATTTCTGGAAATCCAAATTTTCCAAAAATGAGCAAATAATTTAAAATCGTATTAATACTAAAAGTCGTAAAACTTATATAGAGTGGAATCTTTGTCTGTTGCGTCGTCCGAAAACCTGCTGTAAAAGGTACTGTTATACCAATATAAAGAAAGGTTACTGCTCCTATTTTCACATAGACACTTGCTTCTTTAATGATTTCTGGTATATCTGTAAAAATACCGACGACAAACTCTGGCATAAAAAAAGTGACACTAAAAAAAAGGATGCTGATACTCATCGTTACTACGGTAGCAAATCCTATAGTTTTTTTTATGTTTTTTGTATCCTTTGCACCCCAAAATTGTGCCATATAGGTGGCAGTCCCTCCTGTAAATCCGAAAAGAACCATCCAATGTATAAAATATATCTGAATAGCAACACCAACAGATGCTATCTCTAGTTCTCCCAATTTTCCTACCATAATATTATCGATAAGACCTAATGAACTTGCTATAATATTTTGTATAACAATTGGAAGCCCTAGAATTAGAATTTTTTTGTATAAATCTCTATCTTTCATAATTTTTCACGTATTTCTTATCTTTAAAAACAAAACTGTTTCAAATAAAGATAATTGAAAATAAAAACAATATTAGCTTTCGTTTTTCCCTTGTTCCTCCATAAATATTCTTTTAAATTCATCGACATCAGCTTGTCTAAACCCAAACTCTGCTTTTAAAACACCGACAATTTTACTACAAGCATTACCATCTCCGTAAGGGTTTACTGCTTTTGACATTTTTTCATAAGCATTTTTATCCACAATTAGCTCTTTTGCCATGCTATAAATAGCATCTTTTTCAATTCCTGCCAATTTTACTGTTCCAGCATCTACTGCTTCTGGTCTTTCTGTCTCTTTTCGAACAACAAGTACAGGTTTTCCTAAAGACGGTGCTTCTTCTTGCATTCCACCTGAATCTGTTATAATAAAATAAGACTTCGCCATTAAGTTTACAAAAGGCTGATATTGTAGTGGTTCTATTAAATGAACCCTGTCCATTCCTTTCAAAATCCTATTAGCAATTTCCCTCACTTTAGGATTCATATGCATAGGATAAACAATTTCCACATCGTCAAATTCTTCTGCTAATCGTCTTATTGCCGAAAAAATATTTTCCATATTTTCCCCCAAATTTTCCCGTCGATGGCAAGTAACAGTAATAATTTTTTTATTTTCAAAATCTAAATTTTTAAGCACTTCATTTTCAAAATCATAAGGTTTTTCTGCAACTTGAAGAAGTGAGTCAATAACCGTATTCCCTGTAATATAAATTTTTTCATCAGGAATACCCTCCTTTAACAAATTTTGTCGATTTGTTTCCGTTGGTGCAAAATGAATGTCTGCAAGCCTACCTGTAAGAACTCTATTCATTTCTTCAGGATATGGCGAATATTTATCATAAGTTCTAAGTCCTGCTTCCACATGACCAACTTTTATTTTTTGATAAAAAGAAGCTAAAGCTGCTGTAAATGTTGTGGAAGTATCGCCATGAACCAAGACAACATCAGGTTCTTCTTTTTTTAACACATCTTCTATTCCTATCAATACATTCGCTGTAATTTCACTGATACTCTGATTTTCTTTCATGATATCTAAATCATAATCTGGTACAATCTCAAATAAATCTAGCACTTGATCCAACATCTGTCTATGCTGTGCTGTCACGCAAGTTATCGTTTCTATTTCATCATGATTTTTTAATTCGTGAACTAATGTTGCCATTTTTATAGCTTCTGGTCTAGTTCCAAACACTACCATTACTTTCATTACTTCTTACCTTTCTCTATTATAAATCATCAATTTATTCTATAATTTTTTATTACTTCAACATTAACTTTATCATTATAAAATCATTTCAGTTTCAATAAACTCTAAAATTTATCTATTTAAGGACTAGTAATCTGCTACCCTCATATTTTTATTTTTCTTCTGCTTTTTTCTTAGCCAAAATATTCATGTTCTTAGTATATACTTTTTTTTAATATAAATCAATAAATCTATTGAAAAAGACACCTCCAAAAGAAGATGTCTCTAAAATGTATGGTGACTCTACCGGGAATCGAACCCGGGTTACCGCCGTGAAAGGGCGGTGTCTTAACCGCT
>PDWI01006087.1_pt1 | contig 15301 bp, 10 predicted proteins | sample 1430891 | NCBI WGS metagenome assembly PDWI01 (sample SAMN01162508, study PRJNA174530) | Oral metagenome, whole genome shotgun sequencing project. | biome: Marine environment; feature: Marine mammal; material: Swab sample of the gingival sulcus; isolation source: swab sample of gingival sulcus... | reverse complement strand
TCCAGCTCCAACAACGACCGCTAATACAAGTCTTGGTAGCCTTATAAGCCATATAACATCGTGAATAGCACCTTTGCTATATTCTAAAAGCGAATCCATTTTAAACATTTCATATATAATTACACTATATACATCTTTTACTTTTATACTCGTAGAGCCTATTGTAACCGCTACAAGGACAGATACTATCACTATAACTAATAACAAAAGGAAAACGCCAATAAACATTGACGTTTCCCTAGTATTTTTATAATCAAAATTCATAATATACCAACTAACTACTCAGCTAATTCAGGGTAAATGCCTTTAGTAAGGGTTTTAATACCATCTAAAGTACGAGTACCACTACAATAAACTTCGCCTAATGAAATAGGGAATACTTTATTATCTTTAATAGCACTTAAACTAGCGTATTTAGCATCTTTAACTAATTTGTCAACAGATGCTTGTCCATCTTCTACACTACTAGAACTTCCAAAATAAACGCTAAATATAACATCAGGATTTGAAGCGATTAATTCTTCACTACTCATGTGATTTTCAGGAGCTGTAACAAGTTCTGCACCAATATTTTTAACCATATCACCAGCAAGAGTATTCTCGCCATAAACTCTTATGCCATTTTTTTCAACTTCCATCACTAGAACTCTTGGTTTATGTTCCATGTCCTTAGTTTCATCTACTACTTTATCAACTGCTGATTTCATCTCATCTACAATAGCTTGTGCCTTATCTTCAACATTGAAAACCTTACCAATATCTAAAATATCTTCATATTCATTTTGTAAAGTTCTCTCTTTTGCAGCACCAGAGTTTCTCATCATATATGTTCCAATGCCATTTTCATTCCAATAAGGAACATCACCAAGTTTTTTGTCTCCAAAATACGAATACCAGCTTACTATCATATCTGGTTCAAGCATCATAACGCTCTCTTTATCAGGGCTAAACTCTGTTAAATAATTAACTTTAGCAAATGCCTCAGCATATTCTGGTTTAACATCTTGATCTAAACCAGCACAAGCTACTATTCTATCCTCAAGACCTAATGCTAAAAGAGTTTCAATAGAATCTTGATATACTGCAAAAACTTTTTCTGGAGCTTTTTCAAAAGTTACATCATATGCTTCATGAGCACGATTAAAATTGCTAATAGTTACAGGATAATACGCTTTTTCAGCTGGAGCTTCCTGCGTAGTGGCTTCCGTTTTGGGTGCTTCTTCACTAGCGGTTTCAGTCTTAGGAGCTTCCGTTGCTGGAGCTGTCTCAGAATTATCAGCCTTCTCAGTAGAAGTACAAGCTCCCAATGCAAAAACTAACATAAGTACTACGACAATAAGTAAACTTTTTCTCATTCTAATATTCATACACTTTTCCTTTCCTCGATAAAAACTACATAAATTCATAGTTTTATAGTTTTATTACCGAAATAATTATACCCTATATTGGCGTAAGCAATCAACAAACAATAAAGTTATAATTAAAATATTGTGATAACTTTATCTTGCAATTTGTAATTGTTTTTGCATTTATAATTTTTGTAAACAAATATTAATATCTTATTAATACGATATAGTTATATTTATGCTAGAATTATCTTGTTATATATAGATTATTATCAAATAAAATGGCTATTAAATCCATTGTATATATAAGTAAAATAGGGAATTAATACTAAGTGATACTAAAATAAGTTATATTAGAATTGAGGAAAATATGAAAGATAAATTAAAAATTTTTATACCCATAATGTTGGTTATGCTTTTTTGCTATAAACCTATTTCGTTTGCTCAGGTGTACACTTTGGAACAGGCTATTGATAAAGCACTGGATAATAGTCCTATGTTAAGAAATCTTGACAGTCAAATTCCAATGTTAAATGAGCAAGTTAGAAGGGCAAAGGCGGGAGCTAATCAGGTTGATGAATTATATAAATATTATAAGCGATATAAAGCGATGTATGGAGATTCGGATAAGCCATATGAGGATATAAAAAAAATGTCGTCTAAAGAACTTTCGGATGCCAAGATAAAATTATCTGAGCGGATACAAAGATTGATGATGCGTGGAAAATTCAAAAGAGCGGATGATTTATCGTATAGATTAAAGTTTATTATGTATGCTGATATATTTGGAACGGATGAGCCTAAACTCACGAATCAAGAAATATATAGAAAGTTTGCTAAAACCATTGAAATGACTACGATTATGACGGACAAAGAACGTTCTAAAGTATTAAATCAAAAAGAAGTTATTCGCTCAACTGTATCAATACAAATTACTAAATTATATCTTAATATAATTAATTTAGAAAAAATGATTAATTTACAAAAGGATATGCTAGCTCTTAGAAATGAAATTTCTGTAAAGATAGATTCTTTGTTTGATGAGGGTCTAATTTCAACTAATGATGTGTGGTTAAATGAAAGAGAAGTAGAAATATTAAAGGAAAAAATTGACATTTATAGAATGCAACTTAATATTTTAAAATATAATTTTAATAATCTTATGGGTGAAGATATAGAAAAAATTAATCGCTTTGTTAGTGTTTCAGTTAACACAAATGAATTATTTAAAAATAGTATTAAAGATTATGTATTAACTGCTCAAAAAAATAATACATTGCTTAAATCTTATAATTTGGATTTAGAATATGCTAAAAAAGATTTGGAATTATATAAAAAATATGACGGCAAAGAGGTTGGGGAACTATACGAAGATATGGTGTTCGAAATTAATTCACTTGAAAAAAATATAAATAGGCAAAATAGTGAAGTTGAAAAAAATGTAAAATTTGAATATGAAAACTTAATATTACTAAAAGGAAAAAGCGAGTTGGCTAAAAAAGAACTTGAAGTGGCTATTGAAAAATTTAAGCAGGATAAATTGAGATTGGATTTAGGTATGATTAAAGTTACTGATATGCATAAGTCTGAAATTAATAAATTAAGTAAATATATAGATTATAAATTATCTGAGCAGAATTTAAAACAGGGGCAGATAATGTTTGATTGCTTAGTGAAGTATGGTCAGATATAAAGTGTTAGATATTTAAATATATGTAAATGTGAATAAATATAAGTGGTTGTATAAAATACAAAATGAGATATTAAAGGAGATAATAATATGCGTAAAATTATAACATTGATGAGTATTATTGCGATATGTGCATTTATAGTTCCGGTTAATTTTGCTCAATCTACACAGATAGATAAAGCTGGCATAAATGAAAAAAATCCATTGACTAAAAATCAATTATATAATTTATCTAAAAAGAGCAATGTAGGTTATATCATATTGAACGATGAGGTTAATCGAGCTAAAAAAAGGTATAAAAATGCAATGTTTATATCATCTGCAATTCAAAAGGATATTGATGATCCAGATGAAAAGGTGGATTTTGAAAGAAGGTCGTATTTAGGATTAAAACCTTTAGAAACAAAAAGGGATTATTTAGAGAAAAAATATAGTATTTTGCAATTGAATAATGACTTAAAAATACAATCTATCGACCAATATTTTACTTTGTTTATATTAGAAAATGATTTGAATTTAAAAAGAGATTATTATGAATATATGGGCAAAAAAAATTCGACACAAAAAACTAAATTAAAATTGGGTCAGATAACACAGCTTGATAAAAAAATATTTGAAAATGCTTATAATAGGTCTTTTATAGAATTTTCACAAGCTAAAAATTCATATGCAAATCAAAAAAGGAAGTTGAATATATTTATAGATAGAGATCCTGAAAGTCCTTTATATTTAAAAAATCAAGAAATATCTAGTTTAGAATTAAAAGATATAGATTTAGAAGAGATTATGGGAAAAATCATTGAAAATTCATATAGAATAAAGATAATTGAACTTAAAAAAGAGATTGCGAAAGTTGAAAAGAATTTGAAAAGCAGATTTAGCGGATTTGGAGAAGTTGCAATAGAGATGGAATTATTAGATGATAAAATGATTGAATTATCAGCTCAAATTGAGGATGAAAAAAGAAAGTTAAAATTAGAGTTATACAGTGGATATGAAAATGCGAAAATAGCAGTTAAAAATTCTGAGATTAGCAATATGGAAAAGGATATAGCTAAGAAAAATTATGAAATTGCCAAATTGCAATTTGAAAATGGCATACTAAGTGTTTTTGATTTAAGTGAACTTTACAATAAATACGAAGTTGCATATTATCATGCTATGAAAAATGAATTGGCACAACAAATTACGATAATGGAATTTAATGATTTTATAAGTGAAAATACAGTTGATATAACAGATTGAATAAATTGTTGTGGTATAATAGAAGGAAGTGAGTATTAGTTATTTAGTTTGTTTTTGGTTTTTAGAATTTAAGAATTTAAGTTCTTAGTATGAAATATAAATTAGCTTTAAAATGGTTTTTATTTAACTTAGCAAAGAGAAATAATGCAATAGATTGAAATAATGCTATTTGGTATAGACAAAGGAGATTTTATGAAACGCATTGGTGCTGTTTTGATATTATTATGTATGTGTATTGTTTCTATTCCAACTTGGGCGGATGTGGATTATGAAGCACAAGTTCTTTATGATTTAAATTTGATTAAAGGAGATGGGAAAAGCTTTAATCTGGGTTCAAGGCTTACACGTGCTGAAGCAGCTACGTTTATAGTGGGGATTTTGGGTAAGACTCAATATGTTTTAAAAAATTCTGATAGATATAAAAACAGTGCGTTTCCAGATGTTATAACCAATTCATGGTATGCTCCTTTTGTGGGTTATTGTCATCAAAATAGAATTGTTGCAGGTATGGAAACTGGAAGGTTTGAGCCAAATGCTTATGTGAGTGAAAAGGCTTTTTTAACCATGTTATTACAAGCTCTTGGTTATAAATCAGATGTGGATTATAACTGGGATAGCGTTTATCAAAAGGCATATGAAGTTGGATTAAGTGAAGATATTAATGATGCGGTTAGAACAAAAGATGAATACATGTACACTCGTGCAGATGTCGTTCATACCATTTACAATGCTTTAGATAGTAAATTAAAGGGTAAAACTCAAGATTTATCTGAATTTTTATTAGAAAATAAAGTTTGTAATTTATATATGCTCAAAAAACATAATTTGATTAAAAAAGATAAGGTGGCTACTAAAATTGAAAGTGTTAAAGCGGTTGATACTAAAACATTGGAATTGACCTTTAATGAGGATATAGCGGAGTTAAAAAAAGAACAATTAAAAATTAAAAAGATAAGTAAAAATCTGACAATTGATAAAGTTCATAGGAAAAATAATAATAAATTTTACATCAGTGTATTAGAAACTATGTATAATCTTAATAAATATAATCTGACAGTTGACAATATAATGGATAAAGATGGTTTTATAACAGAACATCTTGAGCTTGAATTTATAGGTGCAGATAAACAGGAAAATATTATCAATACAACTAAAGATTTTGAGATAGTTTCAGTTAAAGTTATATCTAATAATCAATTAGATGTCATGTTTTCGAGGAATGTTGATAAAAAAGCGGAGGAACCATTATTATATAAATTTGGGCTTGCGAATGGAGTACTCAATGAAGGGAATTTTCAGAATTTAAAAGTTGATTTAGTGGGAGATAGTGTTTCGCATGTTCTACTGACATTTACTGATTATAGATTTGATCCAAATCAAGAATATACGCTATATGTAAGGGCAGATCTCTCAAATGTATTTGGGGAAAGATTAAAAAATGGACAAGGAGATCAAATAAATTTTAGTGGTAGTTTACAACAATTAGCTACTTTTGAGGTGGAAGATACAGAAATTATAGATAATCATTTTATAAAGGTCTATTTTAGTCGAGAAGTTGATCGTGATACAGCTCTTGATAAATCAAATTATAGGATAATTCGTCGTGATGGAAAAGATTCTAGAACTGCTAAGAATGTATATTTTTATAAGGATGAAAATGGTGTTTCAAATAGTATTGTAATGGTTAGATTCTCAAGTATTTTTGATGACGAAGATTATGAGTTGGAAATTGAAGATGTTAGGGATGTATATCAAAGTCAGAAAATAAGGCGGTATAGTAGTCAGTTTTATAGTGGAGCTCTTGAAACATTTGAACCTGAATTAATTGGAGCAGAGGCGGTTAATAGAAGTGAAATACACTTAATTTTTAATGTGCCATTATCAGAATCTGCTGATAAAGTAGGGGTAAAAATAGATAGGCATACTTTTATTTCGGGTAAGGTCGTTAGTGCTATCGAACCCAATGTGTTAATTTTATATTTGCGTAAAAATTCGTATTTAAAGGCAGATGAAGATTATAAAGTCATTGTAAAAAGAGGAATTGCTGATTATTTAGGAAGAAAGAGTACATCTGCACAAGAAACTGAATTTTCTGGAAATGAAGAAGTTAAACCTGATATTTTTATAAGTAAGGCGGTTATGATTTCTGAAAATCAAATGAAGATAACTTTTTCTGAACCGATTAAAAAAAGTTATTTAGAAGATATTAATTTATATAAGATTAAGTATGAAATGGGAACTGTTGATAGAACTATATTTCCTGTTAAAATAGTAGCCTTATCAGACAATGAAGTTATATTGAAACTTGAAAGTTCGTATGCTGATGGAAATATGATTTTGGAAATTGAACAAATACATTCTAAATCGGGTCAATTTGTGTCAAAAGATTTAAGAATTGATGTATTAAAATAACAATAAAGTAAAGTGATGGGATGGTAGGGATAGCAATGTCTATAAATATGCTTATTACAGGCAAAGATATTATCGTGAGAATAATATATGTATTTATAGTGATTTCTTCTCTCTTTAACTTAAGTGTATATGCGAATACTGATATGCTTACATCTGATGATGATAAATTATGGATTCAATTTGAAGAACATAATAATTCTAAAATTCCTATTGTGATACTTTATGAAGGTGAGGAGTTAAAATTATTAGATGATTATTTTATTCGTATGAAAAGCGACTCTCAAACTATTGACTTTATGGTTGATGATTTTCGGGGTACGCCTAACAGTGCATGGAGTACAGTGCTTTATAATAGTGCAAATATGAATAAAAGTAAGTATATTTATAATTATACACAGATAAAAAAACGCATTGCTGGCAAAAAAATTTTTATATGTTCATTTGAAAGGCAGAATTTAAAATATGCACCAAATCTAAATACTAATTTTGTTTATATTGATATAGTGGTTGATAGTAAGACTTTGGTAAGTGTATATTTTAAATCAAAAACTCATATAGATATTGATAGATGTTTGTCAAAAATTATGTTTATTTCTTCTAAGAATGACGATATAAATATTATCAAAATTGGTAATGAAAATATACAAAATGATAATATCAAAATAGAGTTTCAAAAACCTTATGTAAGAAAAGAGAGAAATTTTTTGCACGATGAAACTAAGAAGTTCTATAAAAATGAGTTATTGAGCGAAAATGCTAAGTTTAAATGGGGCATATTTGATCCTATTAGTATTGTTTCGTTTCAAACTGTAAAAAATATGGAAAAGAAATTTAATTTTGAATTTGATATTATACTTGAATATTATGATTTGCTTACATTACCTAAATCAGAACGAATTTCTGATGCATATAAAATGGGTAAGATATTAGAACTTACATTTCAAAGTAGTGAATTTGGTAATTTTAATATTGATATGATGTATGATATCTTATCTGGAAAAAAAGATATTCAAATAGAGAAATTGTTAGAAAATATGAAAAAATCTGATGTTCCTATTTTATTTCGCTTAAATAACGAGATGAATGGGGATTGGTGTTCTTATAATGCACTTTATTATCATAAAGATACACAGGTTTTTATAGAATTTTCGCATTGGTTTAGAAAAGAATGTGAAAAACGTGATGTTAATAATATAATATGGGTGTGGAATCCGAATTGGGGTGATTTTCCTAATGTAAAATGGAATAATTATATGCGTTATTTTCCAGGTGTAAAATACGTTGATATAATAGGTCTAACAGGTTACAATACAGGAACTTATTATAAATATGAAAAATGGAGAAATTTTAATGAAATATATACGCCTATGATAAATGAGTACGATTTATATTTAAAAAATTATCCATATATTATAACGGAATTTGGTTGTGCAGATGTAGGTGGCAATAAAAAAGAATGGATAAAAGATGCATTATCGCATATTAAAGAGTTGCCTATAAAAGGAGCGGTTTGGTGGAATTGGGTGGATATAGATCCGTCAAATGGCAAAATTGCTAGAAAATATAAATTTGATGATGAACCTGAAACTCTTTTGGTGTTTAAAGAGTATATGGAGGAGGAAATGGAATGAAAATCAAGAGAATAATGGCTCTGGTCATAGTTGGCGTATTTATTATGGGTATACCTATGAGTTACGGGACGACTTTGTTTACAGATGTGCCAGAAGATCATTGGGGGAATAAATATATTGCAAGTGTTGTAGATAAAAAAATAATGTCTGGTTTTGAAGATGCGACATATAAGCCTAATAATCCCGTTAGCAAGTTAGAGGTTATAGTAGCTTTATATAATATGGTAGTAAGTGCAAATAAATTTGATAGCACTAAGGCGGAGTTATTAGTTAAAAAGCATAAGCAGCAAATAGAATCAGCACATATTCCAAGTAAATTGGAGTCATATGGAGATGTTGTATTTCCAGCAGTTGCATTTGCTTTAGAAAATCATGTTATTCATATTGATGAACTAAAAGGTTTTGTAGTAGATGAAAAAATCGTTGAAGCAACTAAGTTAGAAACAACTATTTTTATTGGTAAGACAATGAATATTTATCTAAAGGAAAATTTAGAGAGAATTATTTTCTTTGAATATAATGATACAATAAAAATTCCTACACAGGTTGCTGCGTATGTGGATATGTTGATACAGCATAAAATATTGAGTAAAAAAGGGGATAAAAATAGAAATTTCAATCCAGATCAAACAGTTTCACGGGTTAATTTGGCGACCATGCTTTCAGCGGCTTACAACGATATAATAAGCAGTAATTCTATACGAGATGATGAGGCTAATATTGGTCGTTCTTATGAGAATGGATTGCCATTATCGGATAAAACTTATGAAGGAATTATATCAATTGTTCATACTGAATTAGGTGTTGTAGAGATAAGAGATGGAGCGGGAAATCCACATACATATGATGGCGGAACAGCTATTTATGAAAAAGATGGAGAAAATTTGAGTTTTTATGATCTAGCTGATGGCATGGATGTAGTTGTTAAAGAGCAAAATGGTAAATTAAGCAAGGTGATTATCAATAAACAATTTGATAAAGTGAAGGGATTTTTGTTAAATAAATCTGAGGTAATGAATGATTCTGATGGGGAATATCAGATTATAGCTATTTCTACTGATGACGGCAAAAAATATTGCAAAATATATGATAATGCCGTTGTTATGAAAAATGGTAGGGTGTCAAAAAGAAGTGAATTATCTGATGGAGATCAGATAAATGCGAGTGTGGATGGTTATTTGCTTCGACAGATAGAAGCCTATTCTGAGACCAGCACAGTAGAAGCTATATTAAATAGGGATTCGACATTTAAAAAAGGGGATATGATAAGTGCAAAATTGATAGATGGTGGATATATAGATCAAAAAATTGATAATAATATTAAGATTATTGGTGATGATGGAGTTGTTAAAAAAGGGGATATGATTAATTTAACTTTGTCATATGGAAAGGTTACACAGATTGAAGATACTGGAATAAGTTCTGAACTAAAGGGGATTGTTAAGTCTATATTAATAGGTGATAATTCACATATGGTGCTTGATGTAAATTCGAAAATTAAGACAGTTTTACTAACTGGAGATGTTTCATATGTATTATCAGATGGTGAAGAAGAAGGCTCAATATATGATTTAAGACTTAATCAAACAGTTATGGTAAGCATAGATGTAAAGGGTTCTAAGACAATATCGCTTACTAAACCAACCGTTACAAAAAAATGGAGTGGTAAAATTGAAGAGTTATTTCCCACATCCAATTTATTAAAAGTTGTAGATAATAAGGGAACGGTTTGGACTGTTACAATATCTGAAAATTCAGAGGTAAATCTTATGAAATATAAAAAAGGAGATATGGTTTTACTTGTTGGAAAAGAGTTATCTAGTGATGTATTTATGGCTGACTTAGTAGTTTTTCAGTAGATGTTTGAAAAATGTGTGTTTAATAATTATGGAGTGGGCAATGGATTATAGTAAATTAGCAATACAAATGCATAAAAAGCATAAAGGGAAGTTAGAAGTTATTTCAAAAGTACAGGTTGAGAATAAAGATGATTTATCAATAGCTTATACCCCAGGGGTTGCTGCACCATGTTTAGAAATTGCAAGGGATAAGGAGTTAGTTTATAATTATACATTAAAAAATAATACTGTGGCTGTTATATCAGATGGATCGGCTGTTTTAGGACTTGGGAATATAGGTGCTAAAGCAGCTATTCCCGTTATGGAGGGAAAAGCAGTGTTATTTAAGAGCTTTGCAAATGTTGATGCTTTTCCTATTTGTCTTGAAACACAAGATGTCGATGAGATAGTGAAAACGATTATAAATATAGCTCCTACATTTGGCGGTATAAATTTAGAAGATATATCTGCTCCAAGATGTTTTGAAATAGAAAAAAGATTAAAAGAAAAACTTGATATACCCGTGTTTCATGATGACCAGCACGGGACGGCAATTGTCGTAGTTGCTGCACTTATAAATGCTTTTAAATTAACTGATAGAAATATACAGAGTGCTAAAATAGTTATAAATGGGGCTGGTTCAGCAGGAATTGCAATAGCAAGATTACTTTTGAAAATAGGTGCTGAAAATATTGTGCTTTGTGGAAAATATGGTGCAATATATAAAAATGATCCAAATGCAAATAATGCACAACTTGATATGGCGAAGCTGACAAATAAAATGGACGAGCGGGGAGAATTAAAAGATATAATAGAGGACAAAGATGTTTTTATAGGGGTTTCAGTTGGTGGAATTGTTGATTCTGAAATGATTGCGAAAATGAATGATGATGCGATAGTACTTGCTATGGCAAATCCTACTCCTGAGATAATGCCTGATGAAGCGAAAAAAGGTGGGGCTAAAATAATTGGAACAGGTCGTTCTGATTTTGATAATCAAGTAAATAATGTTTTGGCTTTTCCAGGGATTTTTAGAGGAGCGTTAGATATTAGAGCTACTGATATTAATGTACAAATGCAGATTGCTGCTGCTTATGCTATTGCAAATACTCTAGGCGATGATGAAATATCGGAAAATTATATTTTGCCAAAGGCATTTGATAAAAGAGTTGCTAAAAATGTGGCTAAGGCAGTGGTTGATGCAGGTATTAAATCAGGTGTTTCACGTTTAGAATAGCTAAAGACTTTGTTGTCAACTTATAACTAAATTATAAGTTTGCTGAAATAAAACTGTAATTATTAACAAAGCGACATTGCAATAAGTGGTTTATTTTTCTTTGACAATGGAGTATGATAATAGGGATAGATGACAGGGGTGTAGCTTAGATTGATATAAATTTATCAATCTACAGCGATTTGATTATTTTTGTATAGAAAAATATATCTTGTTTATATCAAGTATAAGGGAACGCTGGGAGGTTTACAGATGGCAAATAACAAATTGGAAGATTTGCGTACACGACGAGAAGCCATATCAGCTGGTGGTGGCGCAAAACGAATTGACAAACAGCATTCAAATGGTAAATTAACAGCAAGAGAGCGACTTAATTTATTGTTTGATGAGGGAACATTTGTTGAAATTGATGCATTCATTAAGCATAGATGCACAAATTTTGGCATGGAAAATGTTGATGCACCTGCCGAAGGTGTCGTTACAGGTTATGGGCAGGTTAATGGAAGATTGGTATATGCATATGCTCAAGATTTCACAGTAGTTGGTGGTTCTCTTGGTGAAATGCACGCGGGGAAAATTTGCAAGGCTATGGAAAATGCTCTTAAAGTTGGAGCACCAATAGTTGGACTTAATGACTCTGGCGGGGCTCGTATTCAAGAGGGTGTAGATGCTTTATCTGGATTTGGTAAAATATTTTATCGAAATACATTGTCCTCAGGTGTAATTCCTCAAATCACAGCTATTATGGGACCTTGTGCGGGTGGAGCGGTTTATTCTCCAGCACTTACGGATTTTGTATTTATGGTAGATAAAACATCTCAGATGTTTATTACTGGACCACAGGTTATTAAGACTGTTACAGGAGAAGAGGTATCTTCTGAGGCACTTGGTGGTGCAATGACTCATAACCAAATTTCTGGTGTAGCTCATTACATGGCTGAAAATGATGAAGCTTGTATTGCTCAGATTAGGAGACTTTTAACATTTTTACCATCTAATAATATGGAAACGACTCCATTGGTTCAAACTGCTGATGATGAAAATAAAATAATTGAAGCTTTAAATGAGATTGTCCCAGATAATCCAAATAAACCTTATGATGTAAAAGATATTATTTTAAGTGTAATAGATGATGCTGATTTCTGTGAATATCAGCCATATTTTGCTAAAAATATCATTACTGGATTTGCTCGTCTTGGCGGACAAACAGTTGGTATTGTAGCAAATCAGCCAAATAATTTAGCTGGTTGTTTAGATATTAATGCATCTGATAAGTCTGCACGTTTTGTCAGGACTTGTGATGCGTTTAACATTCCGATACTTGCGATTGTAGATGTTCCAGGATTTTTGCCAGGAACTTCTCAAGAATATGGCGGTATAATTCGTCATGGTGCTAAGTTATTATATGCTTTTTCAGAAGCTACTGTACCTAAGGTTACATTGGTATCTAGGAAAGCATATGGTGGAGCTTATATCGCAATGTGTTGTAAGGATTTAGGTGCAGATGTTGTAATGGCATGGCCTAATTCTGAAATTGCGGTTATGGGACCACAAGGTGCTGCCAATATTATTTTTAGAAAAGATATTGACGGTGCAGATGATCCTGTTGCGATGCGTCAAAAGAAAATTGATGAGTATACAGCGGAATTTGCAACACCATATAAGGCGGCGGAAAGAGGATATGTGGATGATATTATCGAGCCAGCATATACTAGACCAAGGCTTATTGATGCATTTAGAATGTTAGCTGGTAAGCGTCAAGAAAGACCAGCTAAAAAACATGGTAATATTCCACTATAGATAATTGTAAATGGAAAAATATTAAGGAAGGATTGCATATGTTTGAAAAATTTGCAGATCCAGTTCTCATACAACAAATGACTCTTAGTGAAAAAATTTCAGTAGCTTTATTTGTAACTGTTTTAGGTATGTTGATTACTTTTGCGGCACTTGTTGTATTGTGGGGACTAACAGAATTTTATTCTAGGATTGTTCGAAATGTTGAGAATAAAAACTCAACGAAGTCTAATGCGGGAGCTACTCAGACACAAGCACCTGCTCAACCAGTGCAAAGTGTAACTAAAGGCACAGATGATGATGAATTGGTGGCGGTTTTTGCTGCGGCTATTGCGATGGCAACAGGAAGAAAACCTCAAAATTTGGTTGTAAGACAGATTAGACAAATTGTTGATGTAACCCCAGCTTGGGGACAGGCAGGTAGAGTTCAGCAAATGAATAGTCGAATGTAATATAATGGAGGATATAAAATGAAAACTTATAAAATTACGGTAAATGGTAAATCTTATGAAGTAGATGTTGAAGAAATGGGAGCTTCTGCTACCTCAGCTCCAGCCGTATCAGCTCAACCAGTGGCACCAGTAGCAAAACCATCTCCAGCACCAGCTACAAAACCAGTAGCACCTGCAGCACCAGCACAACCAGTTGCATCGGGTTCAGGTAGTGTATCTGCTCCAATGCCAGGAACTGTTTTGGATGTTAAAGTTGCAGTGGGAGATAGCGTTTCAAATGGTCAGGTAATTATGATACTTGAAGCTATGAAGATGGAAAATGAAATTATGGCTCCTTGTGCTGGTACAGTGCAAGCTGTTAATGTTTCAAATGGTGCTTCTGTAAATTCTGGCGATGTTATGATTGTCATTGGGTAGTATGTTTTTTTCCAATGATTGTTTATAACACAGTACAGATGAAAGGAGTGAACACATGATACAAGCATTAACAGATTTTTGGGCATCAACTGGTTTTCATGCCCTATATGCCGATATGCTTTGGGGAAATATTTTAATGATAGCAGTTTCATGTGTGCTATTTTATTTAGCAATCGTTAAGGGCTTTGAGCCTTTATTGCTTGTTCCTATAGCATTTGGTATGCTTTTGACGAATTTACCTTTAGCGGGTATGATGTCAGAGCCTCTTATGAAATTAACACAGTGGACACCACAACTTCATGGTTATCCTCAAATTCATATTGATACTGTTTTGACGGGTGGTCATGATGTGATAGATTTAGCGTATAAACTTGAGCAACCTGGTGGTTTATTACATTATCTATATCAAGGAAATAAATTGGGCATTTTTCCACCTATCATATTTATGGGGGTTGGTGCCATGACAGATTTTGGACCTCTTATTGCAAATCCTAAATCGTTATTATTAGGTGCAGCAGCTCAGTTTGGAATATTCTTTACTTTTATTGGAGCGATTTCTTCTGGATTGTTTAATGCTCAGGAAGCTGCATCTATCGGGATTATCGGTGGGGCAGATGGTCCAACAGCTATATTTTTAACTTCTAAGTTGGCGCCTCATTTATTAGGACCAATTGCCGTGGCTGCTTATTCTTATATGGCTTTAGTTCCTGTTATTCAGCCTCCGATTATGAAATTATTGACTACAAAAAAAGAGCGTCAAATTAAAATGGATCAGCTCCGACCAGTATCAAAGACGGAGAAAATTCTTTTTCCAATACTTGTTACTATCGTAGTTACTCTTATTGTTCCACCAGCTGGAACTCTTATTGGAATGTTAATGTTGGGTAACTTATTTAAGGAATCAGGAGTTGTATCGAGATTAGAAGATACTGCTAAAAATGCTCTTATCAATATAATTACAATTTTCTTAGGACTTACAGTAGGTGCAACAGCAACTGCTGAACAGTTTTTAAAGATTGAAACAATTGCGATAGTGTGTTTAGGAGTAGTTGCATTTGGTATCGGTACGGCTGCAGGTTTGCTCTTAGCTAAGGTAATGAATAAAGTTTCTGGTGGAAGGATTAATCCACTTATTGGTTCTGCAGGAGTTTCAGCAGTTCCAATGGCTGCAAGGGTTTCTCAAGTTGTAGGACAAAAAGAAAATCCTTCTAATTTCTTGCTTATGCACGCTATGGGACC
>PDWI01015747.1_pt1 | contig 15302 bp, 9 predicted proteins | sample 1430891 | NCBI WGS metagenome assembly PDWI01 (sample SAMN01162508, study PRJNA174530) | Oral metagenome, whole genome shotgun sequencing project. | biome: Marine environment; feature: Marine mammal; material: Swab sample of the gingival sulcus; isolation source: swab sample of gingival sulcus... | reverse complement strand
TATAAACCCTATTTAAATAAATTTCAGACCATAGGATTACAAATGATTGCCAACAACGAACTCGTTTATAACAACTTGTTTATTACCTATAATCCGGTGGTGGAAGTTACTCCTCAAACGGTGTGGGAATCGAAATTAGATACTTGTTTTACCCACAAACCTTATTTGGTTAAAAATCATCGCAATAAAGCAACCGAAATATTTGTGCAAGATGCCAATAATCAAATCTACCTCATCAGCAATAGCGGAAGTATTCTATGGAAAAAACCAATTGACGAAAAAATTATAGGCAAAGTAGAGCAAATCGACTGTTATAGAAACAACAAATTACAATATCTTTTTGCCACATCGAAATATCTCTATTTAGTGGATAGAAATGGCGAGAATGTTAAGAATTTTCCGGTACGATTACCGGCAGCAACTACACGAGGCGTTGCGGTTTTCGATTACGACAACAATCGAAAATATAGAATTTTTGTGGCATGTGCCGATAAAAAGGTGTATGCCTATTCTCAAGAAGGACGAAAAGTTACCGGCTGGAAATCGAAACCTGCCGACAACTCCATTACTTGCGATGTGCAATTTTTTAGAGTTGCCGGTAAAGACTATTTGGTATATGCCGACCAATATCGAATTTACATTCTAAACCGTAGAGGCGAAGAACGAGTTCGTTTGAAAAAACAGTTCGCCAAATCGAAATATAATCCATTTTATTTGGATAAACGCACCAATAAACTAATTACCACCGGAACCGACGGAACCATATACGAAATAGATTTTAAAGGAAATGTAAACACTAAATCGCTTACTAAACTATCAGAAAATCATCATTTTAACCTTGCCGATATAAATGCAAATAGCAGAAATGAATATATTATTGCAGATACCAATTTTATAAAGGTGCTAAACTCTAAAGGCAAACAATTGTGGCGTAAGGAATTTAATGCAACAGTTAGCGGAGCTCCCAATATTTATCGTTTTTCTCGCAGAAATATTCAAATTGGAGTTACAATTGCCAAAGAAAATAAAATTTACTTATTGAATGCTAAGGGCAAAACTCATGCAGGTTTTCCTCTAAAGGGAAATACGAAATTTTCAATAGGTTTCACCAAACAAAACAATAAAGGATTCCATCTTTTCGTTGGTAATAATCGTAACTTTTTACTGAATTACGATGTTCAGTAAAAACAAAACATTTATAAGAAAATAGAATGAAAAGCCCATACAAAATAATAATTACCATATCATTATTAACGATTTTGGCAATAAGTACAAAAGCCCAAAGAATAAATAATACGCTTTATTTAATGAAAGGTGTTCCACAAAGCAGTTATGTGAATCCGGCACTTCAGCCCGACTGTAAATATTTTATAGGAGTACCTTTAATTAGTTCTATTTATGGGAATTACAGCAATAGTGGGTTTACCTATAACGACCTTATTATTAAAGGTGCTGATATAAAAAATGATTCGCGCATAATAAATCTACATCGCTTACATGATGCTTTAGGAACTACAAATTTTGGTTCCATAGAAACCGAGATTTCTATGCTGGCTTTCGGAATGAAATATGAAGACTACTATTTTACCTTTGATGTTATCAACAAAAGCGATATACGTGGAAGTTTCAACAAAGAAATGGTTTCTTTCCTAAAAAATGGCGTTGAAAATTATAAAGGAGGCGTTTCCGATTGGAGAGAACCAAGTCTCAATACTCTATTATACAACGAAATAGCTTTAGGAGTATCTAAAAAAATAAGAGATAAGTGGTATATTGGCGGACGATTAAAAATTTTAATGGGATTAGCTAATGTTCATTTAAAGAACAGCAATTTATCGGCAAGTGTTTCCGAAACCGGCGATGAGGTAACGATTCACTCCAAGCAACTGCTGTATTCATCATTACCAATGCACATAAAATATAGAAACGATGGTTCGATGAAAACAGTTCGTTTCCTTAAAGATGATTACGATACCGGATTTTATACCAATACTTCAAATCTTGGAATTGCCGTTGATTTAGGAATGAGCTATCAGGTCAACAAAAGAACCAAGCTCTACGCAAGCGTTCTCGATTTGGGTTCTATAGTATGGAAAGACAATACCGCTGCTTTCTCGCAAGATATTAACTCAAAATGGGACAAAAACAGCTGGAAACAATCGGGAAACCCTAATATCCCAAACTATAAAGATGTTGAAGATGTAGCGAAAGAAGTGGTTGATAGTTTACGAAAGTACACTTATTCCGATACTTTATTGGGTAGCTATTCCACCGCTTTACCCACAAAAATATATATGGGAATAGGCTATGAACCCAATAAAAACATTCGTTGGGGAGCTTTGTTTAGAACAACTATTTACAGAGGAAAAGCACTTCCGTCTGTTACATTCTCATTAAATTCTCGTTTACAAGAGGGAGTAAATGCCAGTTTTTCCTATACCATTGCCAATAACTCCTACTCTAACTTAGGAATTGGTATGGCAATTAGAAGAGGAATGGCTCAGCTCTATTTTGTTTCCGATAATATTTTGGGTGTAATAGATTCAAAAAACTTCCGATTGGCCAACCTAAGATTTGGAATAAATATTTTGCTGGGATGTCGCAAAGAAAAGAAGTTAGGAAACTCCTGCATCATTAATTATAAGCGAGGCGAATATTACAGAAAAATTCGAAGTAGAAAAAGATAGAAACACAATCAGATAAAGGAAGAAAAGAAGTTCATTCTTTTTTATGAACTTTACGTTAAAACTAAGCTAAAAGCTAACAGCCAATAGCTAAAAAAAGAAACAAATGAAAGTACATTTTATAGCCATAGGAGGCAGTGCCATGCACAATTTAGCAATTGCTCTGCACGAAAAAGGACTTACGGTAACCGGTTCGGACGATGAAATTTTTGAACCGTCGAAATCGAGGCTACAACAGCACGGAATTCTTCCTGAACAATGGGGTTGGTTTCCCGAAAAAATTACATCTGATATTGATGCCATAATTTTGGGTATGCACGCAAGAACCGATAATCCGGAACTCTTAAAAGCTCAAGAATTGGGATTGAATATCTACTCTTATCCCGAATATCTTTACCAACAAACCAAAGATAAAACACGAATTGTAATTGGTGGAAGTCACGGCAAAACCACCACCACATCTATGGTTATGCACGTTCTAAAATCGAACCATATCAATTTTGATTATATGGTAGGTGCTCAAATAGAGGGTTTCGATACTATGGTAAAGCTAACGAAAGAGGCTAAATATGCTGTATTCGAGGGCGATGAATACCTTTCCTCTCCAATAGACAGACGACCTAAATTTCATCTTTACCACCCGCATATCGCATTAATTACAGGAATTGCATGGGATCATATTAATGTATTTCCCTCTTTCGAGAATTATGTGGAACAATTCCGAATATTCACCGATAAAGTTGTGGAAAATGGCACCTTAATCTACTTTTCGGAAGACCAACATTTACAGAAAATCATAGCCGACAAATCAGATAACCGAAAATATATCGGTTACAATACGCCTCGTTATAGAGTGGAAAACAACAACACAATTCTGCTTACAGAGGAGAATGAAATTCCATTGCAGATTTTTGGGGAACATAATCTGCAAAACCTTATGGGAGCATATTATATCTGTAAAGAAATAGGACTAACCGATAAGCAATTTTACAATGCCATAGCCACTTTTTCGGGAGCGGCAAAACGTTTGCAACTACTGGCAAAAAACGTTAGTTGCTCGGTATTTCAAGATTTTGCCCATTCGCCATCGAAATTAAAAGCAACCACCGATGCAGTAAAGAAACAGTTTCCTAATCGCCAACTAATTGCCTGCATGGAGCTACACACTTTTAGCAGTTTAAAAAAAGAGTTTTTGCCTCAATACAAAAACACAATGCAATTGGCAGATAAAGCCATTGTTTATTTCAATCCTAAAACCATAGCTCATAAAAAGTTAGAACCTATTACAGTCCAACAAGTTGCCAAAGCCTTTGGTGGCGATAATGTTACGGTTTATACCGATTCAGAAAAGGTAATTGCCGATTTGTTACAGAACGATTTTACCAATACAAATGTATTGTTAATGAGTTCAGGTAATTTCTCGGGCGTAAATTTAAAAGAGCTGGCTGAAAAAATTACAAGTTAAAACAGGTTTCCTAAAAGAAAGAAATTATTTATAAGAAATATATTAAACAAAATACCTCAGGGGTTTTGAAAACTCTTGAGGTATTTTATGTTGCTTCTATATATGTAAATTTTTAGTTTAATCCACTTTTCTTAATCTTAACAGCTCCTTTTTATCGGCACCCAAAAGCGTTAATTCTAAATCTTTAATTTGGTAAGTTCTTGATTTTATCAAAGCCTCATGAAATGCATTAGGGATAGTCATATCTCCACACATCATCATGGTTGTTGCTAATTCGTAGAACTCTATTGTATTTCCTGTTACATTTTTTATTCTCCCCATCATTTGGTTGCAGCCATCGGTTCCTGCAAACCCCATTTCTCCAAGCTGTATTGACAAATTGGGTCTTTCCGAACCGTTAGGCACAGTAATGGTTTTTCCATTTATAGCAGTTAAAGCCCAAATATCATTTAAACGCCATTTTCTATCGATTTTTTCTTCCAAAACTTTTACCAATGTATAATTTACCGAAGAACCATCAGCAAGAATATTCTCTTTGGGGATTGGTACTTCTTTCACTTCTATTTTTTGAAAAAAACCAGCTTTGGATTTAAATCCTTCTATATTACCATAAAATATCTCCCACTGGGGGTTTGTTAAATCCTTTTGTTTGGTTATTTGCCAACAAGGAAGTTTAGCTGCTCCTGCATCAGCGGTTACTTTTACACTATTTACCCATAATATGGTAGTGGTACTTTTAGGCGTACATGCTATCCCTACCACAAAAAATAAAATACTTACTGCTATAAAGTTGAATATCTTTTTCATAATTTATCTATTTTTATGTAACTAAAATTGTTTTATCTTATTGTCGTTTAGTTTATAAACAATTATTTTTTTCGTATCACAATAGTGCTTCTTTAAGAAACTTTTTAACGATTGAAATGTAGAGGGCTTATTACCTCCATTTTTTGTATAAAAAACATTATTTTTATAATAAATTGCATGAGTAATCCAATCTGCTTTATTCTTGAAAACCAAAACAACATTGTTTGGTAATTTCCTTTTTAAATTACGCTTAGGGCTGGTTGTAAACTCTTCTCTCCTATCGAAACAACCATTTAATACTTTGTTTAAAGTTGCCGCACTAATCAAAGTAGCAGAATTAAAAATACTTTGCTGGTAGCAATTATTTTCAAAACATTTCTCTAAGGCATAACAGTAGCAATTTTGTCCGCTATCCTTTAAAAGTTTTTTCAATCCTTTTAAATGTTCAGATAAATTGGTTCGTTTATGAGAATAACCGGATTTCTTTGCCAATTGATCCATTCGTGCAACTGCGCGTTTTTGTTTGGCTGTATCTATTACTATTGCGCTATTCAATTGATTAATTTCAAGCGTATCATTGAGCCACAACACGCGCTTTACCACATGATTTCTCCCTTTTTCAATAGTATCTAATATTGGTGTTTTAATGGTAATTTTTTCGTTTTGTGCATAACTATTTCCCACAATAAGCATCAAAAAAGAAAAGAATAATATTCTCATTTTTATTATTTTACGTTTTCGAATAGTGTAAAATTAATTTTTTATTTGGATTCTACAATATTCAAGCCATAAAACAAAAGCGACCATACAAAGTATAGCCGCTTTAAATGTTTTCACAACGGAATAATCCTTATTGTGAATTCCTTTCAGTATTGTGAGACAAATATAAAATATTTTCTTTTAAACCTCCAAAAAAATGACGTGATTTTTCTTCAGAACATAAAATAATAAAATACACGTTCGCCACAATAAACCACTGAATAAAAACAAGAAATCACAACGAAACAAAACATAAAAACAACACATACTTACGAATATTTACCTTTTTTTAAATCAGAATAAATTTTATATTTGTCTATATTATTTCTTAAACAAGAAAACATTAACTTATTTCTAAAAAACAAAATACAAAATGAAAAAAATATTAGGACTTGATTTAGGAACAAATAGTATTGGTTGGGCATTGGTAAATGAAGCAGAAAATAGTAATGAACAATCTAAAATTATAAAATTAGGGGTTAGAGTAAACCCTCTAACTGTTGATGAAAAAACAAATTTTGAAAAAGGTCAACCCCTTTCTACCAATGCTGAAAGAACCTTAAAACGAGGAGCAAGAAGAAATTTACAACGCTATAAACTAAGAAGAAACGAACTTATTAAAACATTAATAGAACATGGTTTTATTAATGAAAAAACACCCCTTACCGAAATAGGTAGCAACACAACTTATCAGACATTAGAGTTAAGAGCTAAGTCAGCAAAAGAGAAAGTAGATTTAGAAGATTTAGCAAAAATATTTTTAGCTATCAACAAAAAGCGAGGCTATAAAAGTAGCCGAAAAGCTAAGAACGAAGAAGAGGGACAAGCTATTGACGGAATGGCTATTGCAAAAGAATTATACGACAACAATCTAACTCCCGGACAATATGTTTTTAATCTGCTAAGCAATAATAACAAATATATTCCTGATTTTTACCGTTCTGATTTAAAGGCAGAATTTGATAAAATATGGAATTTCCAAAAACAATTTTATCCTGATATTTTAACAGATGAACTATACGAAAACTTGCAAGAAAAAAATAAAACACAAACTTGGGCTATCTGCAAAGCCCCTTTCCAGCTTGTGGGTATCAAGGTTAAAGAAAAAGGGAAAGAACTAAAAGGAGCTGAATTAAAGAAGAAAACGTACGAACTTCGTACAAAAGGACTTTCTGAACAATTAGAATTAGAATATCTTGCTATTGTTTTACAAGAGATTAACAACAACCTTAATCAATCGAGCGGCTATTTAGGTGCTATTTCCGATAGAAGTAAGAAACTATATTTCAATAAAGAAACCATTGGCGAATACCTATGGAAACAAATTCAACGCAATCGCCATACATCATTAAAAAATCAAGTCTTTTATCGCCAAGATTATCTTGACGAGTTTGAACAAATATGGAAAACACAGGCTCAATACCATAACGAATTAACCAAAGACTTAAAAGAAAAAATACGAGATGTAATTATTTTCTATCAGCGAAAACTAAAATCTCAAAAAGGATTGCTTGCATTCTGCCAATTTGAAAGTTGGGAAATTGACAAAAAAGATAACGCTGGCAATGTTATCATCAATAAAGTAACAGGGCTGCCCAAAAAACAAACTGTTGGACGACGAGTTATTTCTAAATCATCGCCATTGTTTCAGGAGTTTAAAATTTGGCAAAATCTAAATAATTTGGAATTTACCAACGAAAAAAGCAATGAGAAAATTGAATTCATTACATTAGATAACGAAATTAGAAATGAGATTTTTGAAGAACTTAATCTTAGAGGCGAACAAAAACCAAGTGCTATTCTAAAATTACTGTCTAAACATATTAAGTTAGGAAAATCTTCCGATTGGAAATGTAATTTCGAAAAAATAGAGGGCAATAAAACCAATCAAGCACTATACAATGTATATCAAACCATAGCAGAACGAGAGGGGTACGGTTCTAATTGGGCGCTTTGGCATCTACTCTATTCAGCAGAAGAAGACGATAAAATAACCGAAGAAGACAAATTAATCTATGGTAATTCTGCCGTTGCTTTAAAGAAAAAATTAGCTGAAAAATTTGGTTTCAAACCCGATTACACCAAACTGTTAGCAAACATATCATTACAACAAGATTACGGAAAGCTTGCAAATTAGCAGGATATAATCATTCTAAAAGTTTAACAAAAGAAGAAAACGATGCCCGCCAGCTGGTAAATAAATTAGATTTACTCCCCAAAAACAGCATGCGTAATCCTGTGGTTGAAAAAATACTTAACCAAATGATTAACGTGGTTAATCAAGTTGTTGAAACGTATGGTAAACCCGATGAAATTCGCATAGAGCTGGCTCGTGAATTAAAGAAAAATGCCAAAGAACGTGGCGAAATGACCAAAAGCATTAACGATGCCACTCGTAGAAACGAAGAGATAAAAAAGAGAATTACTAAAGAATTTGGGATTCCAAATCCTACGAAAAATGATGTAATTCGCCTGCGTTTATGGGAAGAATTAGCTGTTAACGGCTACAAAGATGTATTTCGAGGAAAAGAAATCAGCCCCAAAGATTTATTTACAGGACTAATCGAAATAGAACACATCCTTCCAAAAGCACTTTTGTTTGACGATTCTTTTTCGAACAAAACTTTGGCTTTTAGCAAAGATAATAAGGACAAGAATAAACGCACAGCAATTGATTTTATTACAGAAGAGCATAATTCCGATTTAGAAAATTTCAAAGCACGTGTAGAAACCTTATATAACAATAACAAAGGCACCATTAGTAAAGCTAAACGCAATAAATTATTAATGAGCCAAAAAGACTTACCCGAAGGATTTATTGAACGTGATTTAAGAAACAGTCAATATATCGCAAAAAAAGCCAAGTCTATTCTACAAGGATTGGTTCGCAATCCTATTGTTTCCACATCGGGTAGTATTACCGATAGATTACGAGAAGATTGGGATTTAATCAATATTATGAAAGAATTAAATCTACCTAAATATCGTGCTCTGGGGTTAACTGAATTTGAAAAACGTCTCAATAAACAAACCGGCGAGTTTATTCAACATGAAGTAATAAAAGATTGGACAAAGCGAAACGACCACCGTCATCATGCAATGGATGCTTTAACTGTTGCTTTTACAACACATGACCATATACAGTATTTAAACAACCTCAACACCATAGAAAGTTTAAATGGAAATGAAGTCGATTTAGAAAAAAGCAGGTTATATGGATTAAAGCAGAAAATAACCAAACAATATGAGCAAAAAAATGGCAATAAAAAACGAAAATTTATTCCGCCTATGCCTCATTTCCGAAAAGAAGCAACCAAACATATCGAATCTATTTTAATTTCCATAAAAAATAAAAACAAGGTAGTTACAAAGAATAAAAACTATATTAAAGGCTGTAAAAAACCGCAAGATACATTAACACCAAGAGGACAATTACACAAAGAAACTGTTTACGGCAAAAGCAAACAGTTAATGGATAAACCAACCAAATTGAATAAAAATTTCAGTTTAAATCAAGCATGTTTAATTGCAAATCCTATTCAGAAAAAATTGGTTTTAAATCATCTTTTAACTTTTGAAAACAATCCACAAGTGGCTTTTGATAGTAAAACAATCAAGAAAAATCCGATTATCTACAAAAACGAACCTCTAAAAGAGGTATTATGTTATGAGGAGATTTTTACAATTAGAAAAGATATTTCGCCAGATTTAAAAATCGACAAAGTTATTGACAAAGAAGTAAAAACCGTTTTACAAAATCGTTTAGATAAATTTGATGGTAACGCAAAAGAAGCCTTTTCCGATTTAGAGGAAAATCCTATCTGGCTAAACCAAGAGAAAGGTATTGCCATAAAACGTGTAACCATAAAAGGAATTAACAATGCTGAGGCTCTGCACTACAAAAAAGACCATATGGGTAAGCCTATCCTCGATAAAAATGGAGAACAACAAGCTGTTAATTTTGTAAGTACAGGTAATAATCATCACGTAGCAATTTACGAAGATAAAGATGGGAAATTACAAGAAAAAGTAGTGTCCTTTTACGAAGCTGTAGCACGTGTTACTCAAGACCTACCTGTTATCGATAAAGATTTTAACAAAGATAAAGGGTGGAAATTTTTATTTACCATGAAACAAAACGAAATGTTTGTTTTCCCAAACGATGACTTTGATATTCACACGATTGATTTCTTAGATAAAAATAATGCCAGTTTGATTAGCAAACATCTATTTAGAGTACAAAAAATTGCAACAAAAAACTATTTTTTCAGGCATCATTTAGAAACAACTGTAGAGAATCCTAAAGAATTGTCAGGCATAACTTATAAACCACAGCTAGGATTAAATGGAATTGCTGGAATCATAAAAGTCCGCATCAACCATTTAGGAGAAATTGTTCAAGTTGGAGAATATTAATAAACAACAAAATCATGCTTAAACGAACCATATATATCGGTAATCCTGCTTATTTAAAGCTTAAAAATAAGCAGTTAGTTATTGTTAATCCCCAAAACAAAGAGACAAAAGGAACTGTCCCTATTGAGGATATAGCTTTATTAATGTTGGATAATCCACAAATTACATTATCCTCATTATTAATAGACCAATTAATGAAAAATACAGTGGCTGTTGTACATTGCGACAGCCACCATATCCCTAATGGTTTATTGCTGCCTTTAGCAGGGCATTCTGAATTAACCCAACGTTGGAATACGCAGCTAAATGCATCAGCTCCACTAAAAAAGCAACTTTGGAAACAAACTGTCTTAGGAAAAATAGAAAATCAAAAAAGAGTATTGCAGATTTACGGCAGAGAAACAGAACCAATGAACAAATATATGGCACAAACCACATCGGGCGATGAACAAAATATGGAGGGAAAAGCAGCCAATCATTATTGGAAACACCTTTTTGAAGATTTTCAACGCCACCGTTATGGCGATACTCCCAATAATTATTTAAATTTTGGCTATGCCGTACTCCGCAGTATTGTTGCTCGAGCATTGGTAAGTAGTGGATTATTGCCTGCACAAGGTCTTTTCCATAAAAACAAATACAATCCTTACTGTCTGGCAGACGATATAATGGAACCTTACCGTCCCTTTGTGGATAAATTAATTATGGAATATTTAGAGGAGAACGAACCCGGAATGGATCTATCCGTAGAAGACAAAAGACATCTTTTACAAATTGCCACACAAGATGTTAATATCGATAATAAAACACGCCCCTTAATGGTAGCCGTAAGTACCACCACAGCCAGTTTGTACAAGTGTTTTACCGGCGAAAGACGCACCATACTCTATCCTCTGATTATTAATTAAACAATTAACAATGCTTCAAAACCGATATAATGCTTACCGAATTATGTGGATATTAGTTCTTTTTGACCTGCCAACTGAAACTAAAGCCGATCGAAAGGCTGCCAGTCGATTCCGAAAAGATTTGGTCGATGACGGTTTTACAATGTTTCAATTTTCTATTTATTTAAGGCATTGTCCCAGTCGCGAAAATGCCGAAGTACATAAAAAAAGAGTCAGAGGCATGCTTCCCGAATATGGGAAAGTATGCATTTTTGAAATTACCGACCGACAATTTGAGTTAATTGAAATATTTCATTGCAGAAAAGAAATTCCAAAGCCTAAAACTGTACAACAGCTTGAATTGTTCTAATTTATCCCATTCTAAAAAAACATAAAAGCATCTGATAATTAGATGCTTTTATATTTACCTTGAGACTCATCTACAAAATTACAATACTTGAAAGGAATTCACAACTATTAGTCAATAATACATCAGATTGCCCAACTTGAGACTCATCTACAAAATTACAATACTTGAAAGGAATTCACAACAGGGCTTAAAGATTTCGGTCGATTGTTCGACTTGAGACTCATCTACAAAATTACAATACTTGAAAGGAATTCACAACTGATGAAGAAAAAGAGGAGCCAAAGGAAGTCTTGAGACTCATCTACAAAATTACAATACTTGAAAGGAATTCACAACTCGTATAGAACGTGGTGTTATTTTTCCGTTCTTGAGACTCATCTACAAAATTACAATACTTGAAAGGAATTCACAACATTCATTACCAAAATATATTTGCTCTTCTTCTTGAGACTCATCTACAAAATTACAATACTTGAAAGGAATTCACAACTTCAAATGACGTAATGAAACGGTAAATGTCCTTGAGACTCATCTACAAAATTACAATACTTGAAAGGAATTCACAACTACCCATAGAGCAAAGGAAATCGATATAGACTTGAGACTCATCTACAAAATTACAATACTTGAAAGGAATTCACAACTGTGCCGTTACAGTTCTTTTACCTGCTTTCCTTGAGACTCATCTACAAAATTACAATACTTGAAAGGAATTCACAACTTGTACCGGTTCAACAAATTTGTATTTTGGCTTGAGACTCATCTACAAAATTACAATACTTGAAAGGAATTCACAACTCGCTCGGTGTATTCGATGTGTTTTTTAACTTGAGACTCATCTACAAAATTACAATACTTGAAAGGAATTCACAACTAAATCAAACTATGATATGGATTTTGTAAACTTGAGACTCATCTACAAAATTACAAACTTGAAAGGAATTCACAACTGGCACAACCATTAAACTTTTAAATATTCTCTTGAGACTCATCTACAAAATTACAATACTTGAAAGGAATTCACAACTAAACGTGGACATTCCTTGAGCACGAATGGCTTGAGACTCATCTACAAAATTACAATACTTGAAAGGAATTCACAACTTGAAGGCTCTTGCTGTTTTTATAGTTGTTCTTGAGACTCATCTAACTTGAAAGGAATTCACAACTGGCACAACCATTAAACTTTTAAATATTCTCTTGAGACTCATCTACAAAATTACAATACTTGAAAGGAATTCACAACTACTTTCTCATCTTTTAAAACCTCTAATTTCTTGAGACTCATCTACAAAATTACAATACTTGAAAGGAATTCACAACACGGGAGGGCGTTGTTAATTCCAAAATTAACTTGAGACTCATCTACAAAATTACAATACTTGAAAGGAATTCACAACACAATGCCGTTAATTGTACGTTTACCACTTCTTGAGACTCATCTACAAAATTACAATACTTGAAAGGAATTCACAACCGATGCAGTTTTAAATTTAAAATTAGATGGCTTGAGACTCATCTACAAAATTACAATACTTGAAAGGAATTCACAACGAAGTCGTGTTTTAAAAATATCGGCTATAGCTTGAGACTCATCTACAAAATTACAATACTTGAAAGGAATTCACAACTATGGGTAAGTGTCGATGGTCGAACCTATCTTGAGACTCATCTACAAAATTACAATACTTGAAAGGAATTCACAACTACCAATGCCGTCGGGAATGGGCAGCACTACTTGAGACTCATCTACAAAATTACAACAAAATCAACACCTAATTTGTAACGACTAAAATAAAAGAAATAAGTCATAAATTTATCAATCATGGAAACATACTTATAATTCCTACAATTATAAAATATCTTCCTATAATTATAATTAATCTTTAAAAAGTGCCTTTAAGAAAAGTATTACCAAATTGATGACTATTATAACTGCTAAAAGAGGTAGCGCATATATTGGAAGAAATAATAATAATGCAATTAAAAATAAAAATAGATCAAACGAAATAAAGGCTATAATACCTAATAATATAGGAATAGCTAACAATCTTTTATCTTTATACCATACTCGTTTTTTCATTTATCACTACTATTTGTAAAACGAAAATATAAGATATTTAATTAATAAACAACAATATGAGAAATAAGATTAACGCATTACACAAAAATATCAAACGAAGCTCCTTCCCACAGAACAGTAACACTTAAAAACTGAACAACAAAATATTATCCCCCCTGCAATTATTATAAAAACATTATCAATTACCTTATCTCGTAATTCTTATAAAATTTCCTAAATAGTTTAACTTCTCAAAATTTAATTTTATTTTTGTATTAGTTAGCAATGCGGGAAAGAAAATGCCAATAACCTGGAGTGGAGGGACATGGACGGCTGAAGACTTTTATAGGTGCGACAGCGTATTGCTTTCAAGCTTCAATAAAACAGTCGTAATTAACTACGGCTGTTTTTTATGGTATATCGCATTTAAAATACGATATATTATTTCTTTTATAACCACTATCGGTACATTTTATAATACTTCATAAAATGATTTTAATTACTTCCTTTTTACTAATTAAAAATATTGTCGTACATTTGTGTCACAGAGCGAGTACTGAAATGTGCCGCACTGTGCTGCTAGTCGTCCTTTATGGACGACTTTCTATTTTATAATAATCGTAAATAATATCACCATAAATATAATAGTTCCCACCATAATCTTAAATTTCCTATACCATAAAACGTTTAATTCCCTACACTATTTGAGACTCATCTACAAATCTACAATACTTTATAGAATTTAGATTATATTTGTTCTTTAAACATGGAATATTTTAAACAAAAAATTTAATACAATATGAAAAAGTTCATTTTATTTATTCTTTTTATCGCAATGGGGATAGGTCAAATAGTAGCTTGTACCACTGCTGTTATATCGGGGAAATACACAAAAAATGGTCACCCTATGATTTGGAAATTACGAGATACAGAGTCGTTCCAAAACAAAATGATGTTTTTTAGTAATGGCAAATATCAATTTATAGGTTTAATAAATGCAAATGACGAAAAAGGCGAACAGGTATGGGGAGGTTCTAACGAAATGGGATTTGCCATAATGAACAGTGCTTCGTTTAATGTAAACCTAAAAGACACCTCTAAATTTAAAGATCAAGAGGGCAAATTTATGCGTCAGGCATTGGAGCAATGTGCCAACCTTGAAGATTTCGAAGACCTACTTCGCAATAGAGTCCGTCCCATGGGATTAGCTGCTCACTTTGGCGTTTTAGATGCCGAGGGCAATGTTGCTTTTTATGAAGTAAACAACCAAAATTTTACAAAGTTCGATGCTAATGACCCAAAACAAGCTCCAAACGGCTATATCTTGCGTACCAATTTTTCGTTTACAGGAAAAAAGGACACCGGCTATGGGTTTATTCGTTATCAAACTGCACAAGATTTATTTTATCAAGCAGATGCCACCAATAACCTAACTGCCGCAACCATTGTTCAACAATTTTCTCGTTGCTTAAAACATGCTGTACTAAAATGCGATTACCGAAAAACTTATTCTTCTATTCCCTATGGCGAAAATTTTATAAATTCAAGCGATTTTATCACTCGTCATGGTTCTTCTTCAATGATTTTAGTAGAGGGTGTAAAAAAGAACCAAGAGGGCAATATGAACACCATTTGGTGTCAGGTTGGTTTCCCAAATACTTCTATTGCATTACCGGTTTGGGTAAAAGGAGGAAAAAATCTCCCCAAAATACTTACCGCACAAGGCAAAAATAACTGTTGGCTAAATAACAAGGCAATGCAGTTAAAAAATAAATGCTATCCTATTTCTCGTTCGGCAGGATATAAATATTTACAAATATCCACATTAATTAATGCTGAAAAAACAGGAATT
>PDWI01006084.1_pt1 | contig 15303 bp, 7 predicted proteins | sample 1430891 | NCBI WGS metagenome assembly PDWI01 (sample SAMN01162508, study PRJNA174530) | Oral metagenome, whole genome shotgun sequencing project. | biome: Marine environment; feature: Marine mammal; material: Swab sample of the gingival sulcus; isolation source: swab sample of gingival sulcus... | reverse complement strand
GTTATTTGCTATTTGAAGCGAAGCGGTCGAACCTTCGAACAATTTATTGTTCGTGGGGCATGACTCTCTTCTTGGTTCTATAGCGACGTAGGAATCTAGTATTTGCAATAATTAGTAGTGTTAAGCTCTGAATGACAATGTGCAGTTTTAACTGATATTAGTATAACATTATAAAAGAACTTAAAAGTTTTAACTTATAGTTTGTTTTAACACAAAAGGTTTAGTTACTTAAAGGATGATATTATGAAAAATAGAAAATTACTATTGATTTTTATTATTGCATTTACTTTACTTTTATCTGTGGCTTGTAAAGTAGAAGATGGAAATACACAAAATACTGATACAACTGTTGAAAAAACTGATGATGAGTATAAAAGTGGGTTTAAAAAAATTAAAGATATTGCTAAACCAAAAGATGGGATAGCTAGTTATGTGGTCCATATTGGTGAAGAATCGTACTTACAGCAGAATTATTTTGAAGAAGAAGTTGTAAGGGATATATCTAATATGGATGGCTGTTATACTTATACATTTGACTATTTAACAAATGGTTATAATGCTAAATGGAATGGAAAAGGTGGCACTAAGGGAAATCTTGGTGTATTACCTGCCCCTCTTACTGAGTATAAGGGAAAACCAGTTACTAGTTATGCACTCATGTTTTCCTATGATCATGAGATTACCGCTATGGATTTATCAAAGTTTGATACGTCAAATGTCAAGGACATGAGTGGTATGTTTTATTTTATGCCTGATTTGCGTGAGCTTAATTTATCTTCTTTTGATACATCAAATGTGGTAGATATGTCTTCTATGTTTTTTGACTTGCAAGAGCTTAATGACTTAGATTTAAGTAGTTTTGATACGTCAAATGTTGAGAATATGCGTACTATGTTTTATGGAGTGCATCGAATTAAAACATTGGATTTAAGTAGTTTTGATACATCAAAAGTATCAGATATGAGTTACATGTTTTCTGAAATGTCCTCCTTAACGACATTAGATGTTTCTTCCTTTAATACCTCTAACGTAATTGACATGGAAGGGATGTTTAATGAAGTGATGCTGCTTGAAGAATTGGATGTTAGTCGTTTTGATACGTCAAAAGTTGAAAATATGAGTAGTATGTTTGAGTCTTGTAATTTTCTTAAAGCACTAGATGTCAGTGGATTTAATACATCAAAAGTGACTTCTATGAATAAGATGTTTAGCTCTTGTTATAAACTTAAAGACTTAGATGTCAGTGGTTTTGACACGTCAAATGTCACTGATTTTGATGGTATGTTTTCTTACTCCTTTAATTTAGAAAGTCTTGATATCAGTGCTTTTGATTTAAGTTCTTTGACTTTGACTGCGCCAATGTTTGATTACGTTGATGTTAGTAAAGTAAAGGGTTATGATATATTTAGTGATAAAAGAAAGAAGAAAATGTCAAATTGGGTGTATGATGAAATAGCTAAGGGTTCTAGAAACAAAGTGTTTGACAAGGATGAAAAAAACAAAAACGAAGTGCTTGTAGATATTTCTGATATGGATGGTTGTTATGACTATAAGTTTGACAAGTACACAAATGGCTATAGAGCTAGGTGGAATGGAAAAGGTGGTACTGAGGGAAATCTTGGTGTACTACCAGCCCCTCTTACTGAGTACGAGGGAAAACCAGTAACCAGTTATTGCTATATGTTTAGTGGTTATAATGATATAGAGAGTATGGATTTAACGAAATTTGATACGTCAAAAGTTCTCGATATGTCGCATATGTTTGTATCGATGGATCATTTGCGAAGTGTTGACTTATCCTCTTTTGATACATCAAATGTCAATAACATGGGTTTTATGTTTCGTTCTTTAGATAGTATCGAAGATTTGGATATAAGTAATTTTGATACCTCAAAAGTAAAGGATATGCAGTTTATGTTCGCAGAAATTGGATTAACTGGAAAACTTGATTTGAGTAATTTCGATACCTCAAACGTCACTAATATGAGTCATATGTTTTATCGTTCACAAAAAATAGACGATTTGGACATAAGCAGTTTTGATACGTCAAATGTTTGGGATATGCAAAGTATGTTTGCTGGTATGGGATTGCGTGGAAACCTTGATTTAACACATTTTGACACCTCAAAAGTAAAGAATATGTCAGGTATGTTTTATAGACTTTCGCAGATAGAGTCTATTGATGTAAGTAGTTTTGATACTAGACGAGTATTTAAGTTTTCTCGCATGTTTGGTGGTTGTAGTATGCTTAAAGAGGTGGATGTTAGTTCTTTTAATACATCAAATGCAAGTCATTTTTATAAGATGTTTTCTGAGTGTTATAGACTAAAAGACTTAGATGTCAGTGGATTTAATACATCTAGAGCGATTGGACTTCAAAAGATGTTTTATAAAGATATCAGTTTAGAATATCTTGATGTCAGTGGGTTTGATGTCAGTTCTTTACAACGTACTGAGCCAATATTTGAATATGTTGATGTCTCAAAGGTAAAGGGTTATAAAAATTTATGTACAAAAATAAAGAACACAGGTCTTCCTCTATTTGTCGAATATGATATAGGTTCTGAAACGGTTGCTGATGGTTATTATAATTATATATCTGGATATAATTTAGGTTATATTGCTAAATGGAATGGTACAGGTGGTATAGAAGGTGATTTAGGAAGAATTCCAGCTCCATTAAAAGAAGTAAGAGGGGTACCTGTTAATAGTTATGAGTTGATGTTTGATGGATACCTTGGTTATCTTGGTTCAGTAGAACTTGACTTTTCTGGGATTACCAAGTTGGACTTAAGAAACTTTGATACATCTGATATTGTTAATATGAGTGACATGTTTAGGGGTCTCAGTTCTTTAGAAAAAGTTGATGTTAGTAGTTTTGATACCTCTAAGGTCTACGATATGAGAGGTATGTTTAAAGACTGTGAAAATTTAACTCGTCCTAATATCAGTCATTTTGATACTTCTAGAGTGCCTGAATATTATGAGGAAATGTTGTACTAGGTACTCTTATTCTGGAGTTGTTTTTAAACTATTATTTAATCTTCCACGCTAGATTCCTACGTCACTCCTTATGTCGTTCCTCTGAATGACAGCGTGGAAGAGAAAACGGAATGCTCTTGCTGTTCATATAGAGGAAGAATTGTATTAGATACAGAATTTTATTCTTAATTGAAAATCAATTATATAACAATTTCTTAATAGTTAAAGAGGTATAACATGCTATTGCTATGGCATTATACCTCTTTCCTTATTATTTATGTTTATTTAGTTGTGATACAGTACTATTTATTGAGATTAATTAATAGTTGCTTTAATTGACAATTGATAATAATAATTATATAATAATGAAGACGTATGATATGTCTCGTATCGTTAACAAACTGGAATTACGACGGTTGTGAAATGTGATTGCATTTTATACTAGTCTATATTTAAATTTTAACTCTAAGATTCCACACCTTGAAATGCTATACAAATTACGAAAATTGTGTCATCTTTCGAAGCCCAAGACCTAAAGTAGTAGCGTGGAGTGTTACAATTTTCGAATGGTTTGTGACATTTCATAGGCTCTGAATTACAGACTATAGATTTCATTTGAGATTAGGATTAATTGTAATGTTTATATTATTCTTAGTTTAGTTTGTATATCAAGATTCTGTATCTTAATAAATGTTATACAATTGCTATTAAGTATTTACGCACACAATGTAATTTTTTACTATATAGCAATTAAAAATACCCATGGTTGATTTGTTGACAGAAGGGTTAGGATTTTGACATTAGTATTTGATATATCATATATGTAGGTTAAATGCATCTTATGGAAAGGTTGGTTATTTATGAAAAAATGGTTCTTATTAATAAGTTCTTTATTTTTCCTTGCTTTATTATTAGGTACTTCATATGCTCTTGATAATAGTAAAGAAATAAATAAAATGACTGTAAGTGGGGTTGGTGTTCAAAAGGACTTTACAGATGTAAATGGTCATTGGGCTGAAGAGGAAATAAATCTCTTTGTAAGAGACGGATTTGTCTCAGGTTCTGGTAATGGTCTAGTAAAGCCAAATGATTATATTACTAGAGCAGAGTTTATCAAAATTGTTAATAAGATGATGGGGTTTAAATCTGAAGACTACAATTTAGATAGATTTGTAGATATTTCTAAAAAAGATTGGTTTTATAGTGATATGCAAACAGCACTTGCTAATCATTATATTAAGGGGACTTCGGATACTACCTTATCTCCAAAATCTCCAATAACTAGACAGCAAGCCATGGTTATTGTATATAGAGTTTTTGGTTTTGATGAGGGACAAGATGTTGAGAGTGTAATGTTTACTGATATAAAATCAGTTTCAAATTACGCTAAAGAGGCAGTCAATACACTGATATCAAAAGGGTATATAAAAGGTATAAGTGGCAACATTGAACCTAAGAAGTTTATTAGTAGAGCTTCCGCTATTGTTTTATTAAGTAGACTGTATAGATCAGATGATTATAATCTAAGCATTTCTAATGGTGAAACACCGTTGGGAAATCTACCAGAAGGTAATGGAAATACAGAAAGTGGTAGTGGCTCAGGTTCAGGAAGTGGTGGTCAAGTAACTACAACTATTATATCAAATACTAAGTCTAAAATCATATCAACAGGTTTTAGTCAGTATGTAGTGGTAACATTTAAAGAAGGTCACACACTAGATAATACTATAATAACAGTTGATGGAGTAGATATTTCTTCTGAATTATCGCCAGTTACTGATGATAAAAGCATAGTTAAGTGGCAATTAACATCTTTAAATCCACGAGAATTAGTAGCGACTGACAAAGATAGCGGAAAAAAAGAAACAGTGAAACTCAGTAGTAGTGGAACTGATATAAAACCAGTTTTAAAAGGGAGTGTTAGAGAAGCAAAATATATTCTGTCTCATGGAAAAGTTGATGTTTGGGATTATCACCTTACAAATTATGATGTAAATGGTAATGTTAGAATTTCACCATCAAAGACAACTTTTTCATTACAAGAAGAAGAGAATAAGCATAAGTATTTTTCTCCTGTTTCTGAATTAATTAATACAGAAGAAAACAGTTATGGTGTGAAAGGCACTGTACAGATTATGTTTAACTATAAGTCTGCAGAGGAGGTGGCATATTTTGATGGAATTACAGATAACCTTGCTCTTTTAGAAAATAATGAAAACTTAAATGAGTTAAATGATGATTTAGAATATGAAAAAGTTGTTGAAGAACACTATGGACATACGGTTGGTATAATCAAAATTTCGGTTCCTCAATCAAATTTATTTAGTAACAAGAGATATTTGGTGAGGATTCCATCTAATGGGTACAAGACTCAAGTTGTGCCAATTCATTTAGTTAACGAGGTTGCCCCAACTATGATTCTTACGGAACAAGGAGAGCTTGTATCAGGAAAGAATATTCATTTTAAAGTTGAAAATATGACTTATGGTGCTACAAATCCAGTTGAAAATGTCACACTTCTAGACCCTAAGGGAAACTTGAAGCAATTAGAGTCTATAAAAGATTATTATTTGATTGGCGATTTGTTTGTGCTTTATAATGACGTAAATGCTGAAAATGGAAGAAATAATATTCCTTACAATGGAGAATACAAAATAACTGTTAAATCAGAAGGCTTTAAAGAAATGTCAAAGACTTTTGTAGTTACTGGTGGCATAGCTCCTAAATTCAATAACACATTTGATACTAAAAGATATAAATTAGATGCTATAACTAGAGCTACTGTTAATCCAGGCTCTGGTTCAGGCTCTGGCTCTGGTTCAGGCTCTGGTTCAGGTTCAGGTGGTGCAAATCAAATGTCTGCAAATTTTCTATTTGATGTTGATTTATTGACGAATGCTATTATTTTAGATAATTTAAATATTGATAACGATTTTGCTGAGGGTATTGTGCAAAGATTTACAGAAGATACTACTGCGGACTATGTGATTGGCGAGGATGCTACAGTCTACTATACATATGCTAATTATTATGATGCATATCAAACTGCAAAACTTAATGGCGATTATATGTCTTTTGTTGATTATATTGGAAGTGGTGAAGCTGTTACTACTCAGAATAGACCTTATGCAGTTAAAGAAGTCTTAGAAGATAATCTTCTTGGTCAAACGCAATATGGTGGTACCTATACTGGCAAAACTCCACCTGTGATTAGATTAAAGGACAATGCGGATTTTGTTTTAGAAGGAAATGATGCTGTAATAGTTAATGATGATGACTACTATTTGTCTCTTCTGACAAAGGTAACGATAAACGGAAAAGTTATTGACCTTTCAGAGTATAGTGTTGGCGATAAAGAGTTAGTTATTAAGAGTGAAGAGCTAATTATTGGGAAAAATGATGTCAAGTTAGAAGCTGTTAGCTATAAGGATGCTTCATATTCCTTTACCTATAAAAAGGTACTTGAAGATATAACACTTAGTTCTGATGGAGAACATTTTCAAAACAAAGATGTTGTTATAGATGTTAATGGCACAAACGGAGATTATCTATCTCACTTTAAGTCAGTTAAGGTAAATGGAAAACAGTTATTGACTCAAAGTGAAGGCGGAAGTTCAAGTAATGATTGGTATGAAATAGGTGATGCTTCAATAATAATAAAAGGTGGAAACTTTAAAAATGTTGGAAATTATACCATATCAATAGAAAATGAATACTATCAGCTGAAAACTTTAGAGATAGAAGTTAAAGAAGAAGATAATGGTGGCAATGAGCCTGGACAAAATGACCTCTTTAAAATAAAAAGTGTATCTACTATTGAAGGAAGTTTTGGCGATGAAGATCGCTATCATATAATATTTGATATTGATGAAAATGATGATGAACAGGTTGAAGCTATAAAGGCTTATTTTAACGAATTTACGAGTGTCACTGTAAACGGAGCAATGTATAGCAAAGCAAATATGGCTTGGGGAGCTAAAATGGCTTACCTGATTACGCAAAATAATCCAGACTTTGGTGGTCCATATATTGCATTAGATTTTACAACAGATGGCTTTACTGATGAGGAGAATACTGTTCTTATAAAAGCAGAAGGCTATGAGGACTTTACATTTGTTATTGATGCAGATGGCAATCTTGTGGATATGAGTGAGCCTGAAGAAAGTGCACCGTATAAAGTTAAAAGTATTTCGACTATTGAAGGAAGTTTTGGCGATGAAGACCGCTATCACATAATATTTGATATTGATGAAAATGATGATGAACAGGTTGAAGCTATAAAGGCTTATTTTAACGAATTTACGAGTGTCACTGTAAACGGAGCAGTGTATAGCAAGGTAAATATGGCTTGGGGCGCTAAAATGGCTTACCTGATTACGCAAAATAATCTAGACTTTGGTGGTCCATATATTGCGTTAGACTTTACAACAGATGGCTTTACAGAAAATTTGAACACTGTTCTTATAAAAGCAAGTGGATATAATGATTTATCCTTCAAAGTTGATAAAGATGGCAATTTTGTTGAATAGAAAGTCACTAACAGAGAAAACAGGCTTTTAGGGTCTGTTTTTTCGTTTGTGCGAAAAACTAATAATAAACATAGTAGCTCCTTTACAAAACAGTATATTTATACTACAATGAAACTTATATGAAAGGGTATCTATGAGCAAAAGGAGTAAAATATGGAAAAACTTTATATCGACGGTTCTAGTTTGACATTGAATGATGTCATTGATGTGGCAAGATATTTTAAAAAAATCGAAATATCAGAGGCTTCTGTTGAAAAAATCAATAAGGCTAGAAAGTATGTTGATGATATTGTAGAGGGTAAGAAAGTAGTCTATGGTATCACAACTGGTTTTGGTAAATTTAGTGACGTTGTCATTGATGCTGACCAAACAGCAGATTTGCAGGTCAATTTAATTCGAAGTCACTCTTGTGGTGTTGGAAAACCACTTCCTGTCGAAGTCGTTAGAGCTGCCATGCTCCTTAGAATTAATGCTCTTTCAAAAGGAAATTCAGGCATAAGGTTTGAAACACTGAGTCTATTGGTAGATATGTTAAATGCCAATGTTCATCCTATCATACCAGAAAAGGGTTCGCTTGGAGCAAGTGGTGATTTGGCTCCATTATCACATATGGTCTTAGTAATGCTTGGTGAAGGAGAAGCAGAGTACAAGGGAGAGAGATTAAGTGGTCAGGAAGCTCTTAATAGAGCTGGACTTAAGAGTGTTAGTCTTACATCAAAAGAAGGGCTTGCCCTTATTAATGGCACACAGATACTTACTGCAGTTGGTGCTTTAGCCACTTATGATGCAATAAACCTTGTCAAACTTTCAGATATTTCAGCAGCATTGACATTTGAGGCGCTTTATGGCATAACTTCTGCCCTTGACCACAAGATACACAAGGTCAGAAATCACGATGGACAGATGGAATGTGCAGAAAACTTGCTTCGATTATTAGAGGGTAGTAACTACACAACAGTACAAGGAGAGCTTAGAACACAGGATGCTTATTCACTAAGGTGCACACCACAAATACATGGTGCTAGTAGAGATGCTATAAAATATGTTCTTGATAAGGTGGAAAAGGAAATCAATGCTGCCACTGACAATCCGCTAATCTTTGTGGATGAAGACCAAGTATTCTCAGGTGGTAACTTCCATGGTCAACCTATGGCAATAGCCTTTGATTTCTTGGCAATCGCTGTATCTGAACTAGCCAACGTATCAGAGAGAAGAATAGAGAGACTAGTTAATCCACAATTAAGTAACGACCTTCCAGCCTTTTTGACAGAAAATGGTGGTGTGAATTCTGGCTTTATGATTATGCAATATGCTGCAGCTGCGCTTGTATCAGAAAACAAGGTACTTGCTCATCCTGCAAGTGTTGATTCTATTCCTTCTTCAGCAAACCAAGAAGACCATGTCTCTATGGGTACCATTGCCGCTAGAAAGGCTTATGATATTGTAAACAATGTAAAGAGTGTACTTGCTATTGAATTGTTGGCTGCTACTCAGGGGATTGATTTAAGAGAAAAGAATGGATTAGGTAAGGGTACAAAACCTGCATATGATGCACTAAGAGCCAATGTCAAAAAACTTGAATTAGATAGAATTATGAATGTAGATATAGACAAAGTGACTGATATGATAAATAGTGGAGTCATAGTAAAGGCAGTTGAAAGTAGTGTAGGAAATCTTTTTTTAGGAGGAGAATATGAAAGAATTTAAGTTAGATTTTACCAATGGTTTACCAGAAAAACCTGCATTTGATGCATCGTATAGAAGGGCTCCTATGAGAGATTTTGTTCTTACTGAGGCTGAGACTAAACTCGCTCTTAAAAATGCCCTAAGATACATACCAAATGAGTATCACGATGTCATGGCAGCAGAGTTTTTAGATGAGCTAAAAACAACTGGTAGAATTTATGGTTACAGGTTTAGACCAGAGGGAGCTATTAAGGCTAAGCCTATTGATGAGTACAAGGGCAATATACTGGAAGCCAAGGCTTTTCAACTCATGATAGATAACAACCTTGACTTTGATATTGCGCTATATCCTTATGAGCTTGTCACTTATGGTGAGTCTGGTAGGGTATTCCAAAACTGGATGCAGTACAGACTTGTCAAGATGTATTTGGAGAATATGACAGATGAGCAGACGCTTGTCATCATGTCAGGTCATCCACTAGGACTGTTCCATTCAAACAAAAATGCACCTAGAGTTATGCTTACAAATGGATTGATGATAGGGGAGTTTGACAATCCTAAGGACTTTAATAGAGCTGCTCAGCTAGGTGTAGCAAACTATGGTCAGATGACAGCTGGTGGTTGGATGTACATTGGACCACAGGGAATTGTACATGGTACTTACTCTACGCTACTCAATGCTGGTAGATTAAAACTTGGACTGCCAAATGACAGTGATTTAGCGGGAAGTTTCTTTATTTCATCAGGTCTTGGCGGCATGAGTGGTGCTCAAGGTAAAGCAGTCAAAATTGCTGGTGGTGTAGGCATCATTGCTGAAGTTGACCCTTCAAGAGTGCAGACTAGGTATGAGCAAGGTTGGGTTGATGTTGTATCAACTGATATTAAAGAGTGTTTTGATATGGCGCTTGAACACAAGGAAAAGAAAGAGCCAATTGCCATTGCCTATGAAGGGAATGTCATTGACCTACTTGAGTATGCAAATAAAGAGGGCATAAAGATAGACTTACTCTCTGACCAAACATCTTGTCACGAAGTTTACAATGGTGGTTACTGCCCAGCAGGTATTACTTTTGAAGAGAGGACAAGACTTATCAAGGAAGATAAGGAGAAGTTTATTGAACTTGTTGATAAGAGCTTAGAGAGACATTACAATGCCATTAAGACCCTTGTCAGTAATGGTTGCTACTTTTTTGACTATGGCAACGCATTTATGAAGGCTGTCTATGATTCTGGTATTAAGGAAATATCAAAGAATGGCATCAATGACAAGGATGGCTTTATTTGGCCTTCATATGTTGAAGATATACTAGGACCTTTCCTATTTGACTATGGTTATGGACCATTTAGATGGGTTTGTATGAGTCTTACTGATGAAGACTTAGACAAGACAGATAAGGCTGCTATGGAGTGTATTGACCCAACTAGAAGATATCAAGATAGAGATAATTATTACTGGATAAAGAATGCCAAGGAGAACAAATTGGTTGTTGGCTCTAAGGCTAGAATTCTATATCAAGATGCAGAAGGCAGATTAAAAATTGCCCTCAAATTTAATGAAATGGTTAGAAATGGAGAAATTGGACCTGTTATGCTAGGTAGAGACCATCATGATACAGGTGGTACAGATTCTCCATTTAGAGAGACTTCAAATATCAAAGACGGCTCTAATGTCATGGCTGAAATGGCAACTCATGTATATGCAGGTAATGCAGCTAGGGGTATGAGTCTGATTGCGCTACACAATGGTGGTGGAGTAGGTATTGGAAAGTCGATTAATGGTGGATTTGGCATGGTGCTTGATGGCTCTGAAAGAGTTGATAGCATACTTAGACAGGCTATGCTATTTGATGTTATGATGGGCGTAGCTAGGAGAAACTGGGCTAGGAACGAAAATGCCATTGAAACGGTTAAATTATACAATGAAAATATGGTAGGCGAGGACTATATTACCTTACCATATATTGCGGACGACGAGCTTATTGACAAGTTATTTTAGGAGAACATGATGAAGAAAATTGTTGAATGTGTGCCAAATTTTAGTGAAGGCAGAGACTTAGACAAGGTTGAAAAGATTGTAAGTGCTTTTAGAGGGGTAAAGGGAGTAAACCTACTTAGCTATGAGCCAGATGCTGATTACAACAGAGTGGTTGTCACTGTAATGGGAGAACCAGAAGCTGTGAAAAATTCAGTACTCAATGCTGTAAAGATTGCCACTGAAGTTATTGACCTAAGAGTGCATGAAGGAGAACACTCAAGAATGGGTGCAACTGACGTAGTGCCGTATATTCCAATTAAGAATATGACAATAGATGAGTGTGTAGAGCTTGCAGTTGAAACTGGCAGTAAAATTGCTGAGCAAAATGGTATCCCAGTATTTCTTTATGAGAGTGCAGCTACTCATCCTGACAGGGTTAACCTTGCAAAAATTAGAAAGGGTCAGTTTGAAAAAATGGCTGAAAAATTGCAGGACCCACACTGGAAGCCTGACTTTGGTGAAGCAAAAATTCACGAGTCTGCAGGTGTAACAGCTGTAGGTGCTAGAATGCCGCTTGTAGCCTACAATATTGACCTTGATACAGATAATATCGACATTGCCAATGCCATTGCTAAAACAATAAGACATTCAAGTGGTGGTTTTCGATTTATCAAAGCTGGTGGCGTTTACCTAGAGGAGAGAAATCACGTTCAGGTTACAATGAACATTACGAATTACACTAAGACTGCTATGTACAGAGTGTTTGAAACAGTAAAAATGGAAGCTAAGAGATATGGCGTCAACGTCACTGGTAGTGAAGTTATTGGACTACTTCCTATGGAAGCACTGATAAATACAGCAGAGTATTATTTGGGAATCAGAGACTTTGACCTTGATAAGGTAATTGAAACTAGGCTTTTAAACGATAACGATGGAGAATAATTTTCTGACTCTAGCTATTATACTAATCTTTAATTAAACTGCACATTAAGATTCCACGCTTTGAAACACTATAGAAATTAACAAAGTCTGTCATTTTCGAATACCTAGTAATGAGCAGTAAAAGACGACAGAAAAATATATCGAGCTTGCTCGTAAATAATTTTGTCAGAGTCTTTTACTATTTAGGACGGCAGTCCGAACCTTCCAGAAACACTTTATCCCATGCTAGATTCCTACGTCGCTTTGCTCCTCTGAATGACAGCAAGGGATGCGGTGTTTCTGGTGGGTCATGATTTGCTTCGAAGTGTAACAGCGACGTAGGAATCTAGACTTTGTAATAATTTCTAGTGTTTCATAAGCTCTGAATGACAATGTGCAGTTTTAACTGATATTAGTATTAGATGATGAAATCGACAAATGCTTTATTCTTACGACGTCAGTCTTCTCAGAGCTTTAGAGGAGTAACAAGGCGTAGGAATCTAGCATTTGTTATAAAAATGGAGAATAAAAATGAATGTTAATTTAAAGGCTATAATAAATGCTTCAGAAATAGCTACACCTACTGGGAACAAAGCTATTTGTGGTCATGATATGTCAAGTATAAAATCAATAAAGAATGGTGGTATTATCATTGATGGTAACAAAATCGTCTTTGTAGGTACGATGGATGAAGTGAAAGCACATGATTTATACCATGAAATTCCAGCTGAGAATATCATTGATGCAGGTGGTAAACTAGTTACACCAGGGTATGTTGACTCTCATACACACTTTGTATTTGGCGGAAATAGAGCAGATGAATACAACATGAGACTTGCTGGCGCAACCTATATGGAAATCATGGAAGCTGGTGGTGGCATACAGGCAAGTGTGAATGCTACTAGAGAGATTAGTTTTGATGATTTATATGCTAGGAGTAAAACTGTACTTGAGAGGATATTTAGCTTAGGTGTTACAACAATAGAGGGTAAAAGTGGCTATGGTCTCAATGAAGAGACAGAGTTAAAACAGCTAAATGTCATGAAAAAACTAGATGAAGAGCTGCCAATAGACATTGTTAAGACCTATATGGGTGCACACTCTGTGCCAAAGGAAATGAAGGGCAGGGGTAGAGAGTATCTCAAAACGTTGGAACCTACTATGCAAAAGGTTCTTGATGAAGACCTTGCTGAGTTTTGTGATATCTTTTGTGAAGACAAGGTATTTAGCATAGATGAGTCTAGGGAATATCTCAACGTTGCTAAAAAAATGGGTTTCAAACTTAAAATGCACGCTGATGAGATTGTGGATTTAGGTGGTGGAAAACTAGCTGCTGAAGTTGGTGCTGTCAGTGCTGACCATCTCCTCATGGCTTCAGATGAGTCACTCTCTGCCATGAGGGATGCTGGTGTAGTTGCCAATCTCCTACCACTTACAGCATTTAGTCTCAGAGAACACTATGTAGAAGCTAGAAAGCTCATTGATATGGGGCTTGCTGTTTCAATTGGTACCGACTATAACCCTGGTTCTTGCCCAAGTTATTCTATGCCACTTCTGATAGCGATTTCTACGCTCAATATGAAGATGTCTGTTAAAGAAGTGCTTACAGCTATTACGTTAAATGCTGCTGCTGCTATTGATAGAGCAGATGAGATAGGTAGTATTGAATCTGGCAAAAAGGCAGATATACTTATTCATGAAATTCAAAAACTCAGTGAATTGGCATACAATCTTGGACTGCCTACAGTGAGTACGGTTATAAAAAATGGTGAAGTAGTATAGGAATATATTACTAAATTAATCCTTTGAATAACGCTGAAATACTGATTTCGCAGTTATTTGAAGGATTTTTTTTATTGAATAATTGTAATAAAAACTGTATAATTATTCAGGGGGATAGATATGTGTTTTCTAAAATTGCTTTGGAAAATGTGCTTTTTAATACTATAAAGGGGTTATATATGAAGAAATTATCGGTTGTTTTACTATTGGTATTTGCAATAATAATTCCTGTATTTGCTGACAAGACCAGTCATGATATGAATCATGAATACAGCGAATTAATGAACTATGTTAGAAAAAATAACATTTCTATTAACATTTCTTATGACGATTTTGTTGAGGAATACAAACGTGGCAATTATGAAAGTTTAGAAGAGTATTTGAATCATTATTATAAAGTGTTAAAGCCTCAACATAGGTTTTTTTGTATTAATGGTTCAGGTAAATGGTACTACAATACAGGTACAACATTGCCTCAAATGCCCAAATATACAAAGTATAACTTACTTAATAATCTAAAAGCAGGTGATATTGTCTATGAACCAAAGGGTGGACATGGTATAACAGGTCATACTGCAATAGTAGAGGGAACTTTTACATACAATGGTATTCGCTACATTAGAGTTATTGAAGCAAATGACTATGGTCTAGTTAGAAGTGTTTTAGATGATGATAGAGTGGATGATAAAGGTTCAAAAATACTTAGAGTTTCTGCTTCTTCTAATGTTATTGATTCAGCTGTTGCATTTTGCGTTGATCAATTAGGTAAGGATTATAGTATAGATTTTGCTCATGATTGTAGCTGTGATGAAGAAGATTGGTATTGTTCTGAATTAGTGTGGGCAGCCTATATCCTTGAGGGTTTTGACGTAGAGACTAATAGTTGGTGGTTAAATGAATTAGGAGTTACCCCTAGAGATATTTGGCGTTGTAGTGACCTAGAAGAGATTAGTATAAAAAATAGTAGTCAGCAAGGGACCAATAGGTTTGTTTTAAAAGTGATTTAGTATAAGGTATTAAGTTGTATTACTGATATTTGTTATTTTATTAGGAGAGCTACTTTGTTCAATATATGTTTGGATATAGTGCTCTCTTTTGTTTTGTAAAAGTTTAATAAATTTGTTGATTGCTTGGTTCATTGATTTGAGGTTTTATTTTGTAAAAGCTTTTTCTGTTGAATTTATCAGTTAAATGCCATATACTGTTACTATAGCAATCAAGTTGTTGAGACGATGTAATACTAATTCATATTTAAAACTTTAGTCTAAGATTCCATGCCTTGAAACACTAAACTAATTAAGCAAATGCCTTTCTTACAAAGTCTACCTCTTATGTCATTTTCGAAATCCAAGAAGAGAGTAGCAAATAACTTTTAATTTATAAAATGAGCTTGCTCATATTTATGACATTACAAGTTATTTGCTATTT
>PDWI01006083.1_pt1 | contig 15305 bp, 8 predicted proteins | sample 1430891 | NCBI WGS metagenome assembly PDWI01 (sample SAMN01162508, study PRJNA174530) | Oral metagenome, whole genome shotgun sequencing project. | biome: Marine environment; feature: Marine mammal; material: Swab sample of the gingival sulcus; isolation source: swab sample of gingival sulcus... | reverse complement strand
GAACTTTTACACCACACAAGAAATTAGTTCCTGCTTGTGGGAAATAACGTTTTTCATTTACTCTTTCACCACCTAAATAATAAGTGTACCAATTATATCCGTTGGTTTCGTATTTTTCATTGAAAATATTATTGACCAACACGTTAAACTCTATAAAATCAATTTTATCTAAATTCCAACGATACCCTAATTGTAAATTATTCACAAAATAAGGGTCAATAGAACGGTCTTTTGATTCTGTATTGTCAATATATTGTCTTGCAACATACGAAGAAGTGAACGAACCGAAGAAATTATTGTAGTTGTAATTGAACACCGAATTAGCAACAACATTGGGAGAGTATGAAATACTTTTGTCTTTCATTTTTATCTCTTTTGTTTCTTGCCAATTCCAATCTTTATCATACGAATCAACATATTCTGAAATCTCTCCTATCTTGTTTTGACTTAGGTTTAAGTTACCATTCCAACTCAATCCTTTGTACAGTTTTACTCCCATCATCAATTCTAAACCTGCTCTGTAACTATCAGGAATGTTTGTTGTTAAAAGTTCTCCTATTTCACTTATTTTCCCTGTCAAAATAAGTTGATTTTTATACTTCATATAGTATAAATTAGCACCAACATTCATAAATGAATTTCGGAATTGATAACCTAATTCGGTATCATACAACGTTTCGTTTGTTGGTTTTTCATTCTCACCAGCATCAGTATAGTTGTTTCTATTGGGTTCACGATTAGCAATAGCAAATGATGCAAAAACATTATTTTGATTGTTTATTTGATAATTTACACCCAATTTCGGATTCACAAAATGAAATGGTTCTGGACTACTCAACGAACGCATTGTTTTTGCTTTATCATCATATTTATCGTCTTTACCTTCCATTTGTAAATCAACATATCTATATTGCAAATCGGCAAACAGATTCAAACTTTGAAATAGTTGATAATTTACTTTTGCAAAAACATTGGCATCTACCTTGGTGCTTTCATTGAAGTAATACTCTTGCTCTGGGTCTAATTGATTAGGAAATCTCGCCCATAACACTTTGCCATAGTGGTCACCAAAATATTTATTACCAGCCCCACCGACAGTCAATTTATATTTCTCTTTGGTATAATTAACAGCAAAAGTAAATCCTCCAAAGTGATTATCCAACCATTTTTGACGAATTAAATCGGTCTTTTTACGAGCCTTTGCCATTCCATTGGCATAAGTAGAATCGGGTATTAAACCATATTCAGCATATTTACGTCCTGTTTTATACTCTTCGTAATACCCTTTTCCACGTGTGTAATGCAAAGCACCATTTAGACTTAAATAAGGATTTACGATGTGTGAGAAATGTAACTGATGATGAATTTGCATATAATTATCGGTTTGGTCGTCATAGTAAGCCGTTTTCCCATTTTTATCAGTATATTCTCCCACTTGGTTGTAGGTTCTATCTTTGTTGTCAATATCTACTCCGTACCATGCTTGGTATGTTTTCTCTTTTCCACCAAATGTTACATATTTGATTAATGTATTATCAGAATAATATCCCGTAGAGAAGAAATACGATTTCATATCTACCGATGCTCTGTCGATATAACCGTCTGATGTTATGTTAGAAATACGCAAATCGGCAAAAAATCCTTTTTTCAGTCCTGTACCCAATTTTATGCTGTTTTTATTGGTATTAAAACTACCGTACGATGTACTTATTTCGGCATATGGTTCAGGATTAATCGTTTCAGTTTGCATATTGATAGTAGCCCCAAAAGCACCAGCACCGTTGGTTGATGTCCCTACCCCACGTTGAATCTGTATCGACTTCAACGAACTAACAAAATCAGGCATATTAACAAAAAATACTCCGTGAGATTCTGAATCGTTCAAAGGAATACCATTTACAGTAATATTGGTACGATTGGCATCTGTTCCACGCACTCTAAATCCTGTGTAGCCAATACCTGTTCCAGCATCGGAGGTTGTGATAAACGAAGGCGTTAAAGACAAAAGGTACGGTAAATCTTGTCCTAAGTTACGCTCATTGATTTGTTTTTTGGATAAGTTGGAATGAGCAACAGGCGATTTATCGGTCACACGAGTTGCTGAAACAATCACTTCTTCCAACATTTTGTTTTTTACGCTATCTACTTTTTGTTCATTTTTAGCAGTAGCCACTACGCCGAAACTCAAGGTTATGGCAAGCATTAAAGTTTTTAACTTTCTCATTTTAATTGTTTATTTAAATAATGAATAAAAAAATAAATGAGAGAGCCTTTTTCGGAAAATACAGATTTTACTCAGTATAATTTTATGTAAGATAACTACTTTTTCCCTTCTCGGAATTACCCGTGCAGGTTCAAAGGGTATAATCTCAGCCCGATATTATTAAGGCACCCCAATTATGATTAATAAAATACAACTCTTATTTTTTGAATTGCGTTGCAAAGGTAAAACAAATTTTAACAATACAAAAAATATTTCAGTCTTGGCAAAAATTTTGTCTGATAAAATAACATTTATTGTTTACAAGACATAAAAAAAAGGTCATTCAATATTTGAACAACCTTTTCTTACTATTTATTCACTAACTTACTGGTTTAATTCTTTTGATAAAGCATCATATTTTTCTTTATCCACTCTGTAATACAATGTTTTAAGTGCTTGCTTAAAATCTCTATCTTTTGGATTAAGTTCTACTGCTTTTTCCATAAATGGTTGTGCCTCTTTGAAAACTTTATTGGCTTTTTTAATCTCTTCATTATAACGTTTATTATCTTGAATTTCATCTGCCGCTTTAATCATTTCCACTGCTCTATTATAAATAACACGACCTTTTCCTGCATACGCTTCTGCCATATTAGGATTTAATTCTATTGCTTTATTAAATGCTTCTAAGGCTTCTTTTGGATTTTTACGTCTTTCTTCCACATTTCCTTTTACATAATAATATTCAGCAACATCGGGTGATTGTGCTATTGCAGTATTCAAATATTCTGATGCTTTTTCCATTTCTCCACCATATACAAAGATATTAATGATATTTTGAAGGAACCAAGGATCATTTTTATATTTTTTAAAACCACCTTCTAATACTTTTATTTGATTGACTGTATCTTTTCTTTTCTTGTACTCCTCAGATAAAAGTTGATATACATTTTTTGTTTCGTAGTCATCATCAAGTAAATCTGTATAAAGTTCAATTGCTTGATCTGATTTTCCTGCATTAGTTGCTGATATGGCAGTATAATATTTAATCATTCTATAAGTAGAATCTGTCATAGATATTTCACCTTCCATATAAGGCAGTTTAGGAATTTCGAGAAAAACATTAAAGACTTCTAACGCTTTATCATATTTTTTGTTATCAAAATAATGAGCACCATAAGCAATTAAGTTATAGTTTTGTGTATAAAATTCTTTTACGTTTCTTCTTATTCTTTTTGTAAATTTAGGTTTTACTTTACCTTTTCTATTAGGTGTTTGATCTACTTTATACGCTTTATTAAAATAATTATAAGACTCCATTATCGCTTCTCCTTTTTTAACAGGATCAACTTTTTGGTTCAACATCATTTTAGCAACATAAGCCTCATTTTCTTGAAAACCAATCATTCCTGCTGTATAGTATGTTTTAGCCTTATTTTTTGTAGATTCATGTTGAATAGCCTTTTTAATTGCTTCTCTTGCACCTGCAAAATCAGGTTTCTCTTGATTCGTTAATCTTTTTGCTGTTGATACATTAGAACGTTGAGCAAATGCAGAACTTCCTAATAATACAATACAAAAACTGAATAATAATAGTTTTTTCATTTTTCTATTTCTATTTTTAATTAATAATTTTGTTATTTAATCTATTCGTTTCATTATTCTCAATAATTCCATTTTCAGAATTATTTTCTGTATCCTCTATTTTATTTTCTAACTCTTCTGATTGGACTTTACATACAGAAGCAATTTCATCATTTCTTTTTTCAAGATTAATAATTCTTACTCCTTGCGTAGCGCGTCCCATTGTTCTGAGCCCAGAAACATCAATTCTAATAGCAACCCCAGATTTATTAATAATCATTAAATCATTTTCATCTGTAACGTTTTTAATAGAGATTAATTTTCCTGTTTTATCTGTGATATTTAGCGTTTTAACACCTTTTCCACCTCTATTGGTTATTCTATAATCTTCCAATTTAGAACGTTTTCCATATCCTTTTTCAGAAACAACCAAAATATCGTTATTATTATTAGAATGTTCACAAATCATACCAATTATTTCATCTTGGTCATTATCAAGTTTCATTCCTCTAACTCCTGTTGAGGTTCTACCCATTGTTCTTACTTTTGATTCATGGAAACGAATAGCCCTACCTCCACGATTTGCTAATATAATTTCTGAATTTCCATTCGTCAATCTTACTTCTATCACTTCATCACCTTCGTTCAAATTGATAGCCCTAATACCTCCAAGTCGTGGACGTGAATAGGCTTCTAATTTAGTCTTTTTAACAACTCCTTTTTTGGTTCCAAAAATAAGATTATGAGAATTAACAAATTCCTCATCATTAAATTCAGCAACACGTATATAAGCAGTTACTTTATCATCTGAATCAATATTTAATAGATTTTGAATTGCTCTACCTTTTGAACTTTTGCTACCCTCTGGTATTTCATACACTTTAAGCCAATAACATTTTCCTTTTTGTGTAAAGAATAACATTGTATTGTGCATTTTGGCAGGGTAAATATGTTCAATAAAGTCATTATCTCTTGAATCACTACCTTTTGAACCAACACCACCACGTCCTTGTGTACGGAATTCAGAAAGAATTGTACGTTTAATGTATCCCATATTAGAAATTGTAAGGACTACATCATCATTTGCATAAAAATCTTCTGGATTAAATTCTTCCGAAGAGTAAACAATTTCACTTCGTCTTTCATCTCCATACTTATTTTTTATGTAAGTCAATTCATCCTTGATAATTTCCATACGAAGTTCTATTTTCTCTAGAATTTCTTTTAAACGATTGATTAATTCAATTACCTCTTCTAACTCTTTACGAAGTTTATCTTGCTCCATTCCAGTTAATTGACGTAATCTCATTTCAACAACCGCTTGTGCTTGAACTTCTGATAATTCAAATCTCTCTGACAATCTTGTACGAGCCTCTTCTGGCGTTTTAGAATCTCTAATAATCTGAATTGCTTCATCCAAATTATCCAAAATAATAATAAATCCTTCTAAAAGATGTGCTCTTTTTTCAGCCTCTGACAATTCATATTCTGTACGACGAATAACTACTGTATGTCTATGTTCTACAAAGTTATGAATTAAATCTTTTATATTTAATTGTCTTGGTCTTCCGTTAACCAAAGCAATATTATTAATACTAAAATAAGATTGAAGTGAAGAATATTTATACAATTTATTCAAAACCACATTGGCATTGGCATCACGTTTAATATCAATAACGATTTTAATACCTTCACGATTTGATAAATCTGTTATATTACTAATACCTTCAATTCTTTTTTCATTCACCATATTGGCAATAGCCTTAATCATTTCGGCTTTATTAACCATATATGGGATTTCACTAACAATGATTTTTTCTGTTCCATTGTTAGCAGTTTCAATATCTACTTTTGAACGAATAACTACACGTCCACGCCCAGTTTCAAATGCTTCTTTAATCCCTGCATATCCATAAAGAATACCACCTGTTGGAAAATCAGGAGCCTTGATATATTTTATTAATTCATCGATAGTAATATCTTTATTCTCAATATAAGCGATACAAGCATCAATAGTCTCGTTCAAATTATGAGGAGCCATATTGGTTGCCATACCCACGGCAATACCCGACGAACCATTCATAATTAAATTAGGTATTTTAGATGGAAGAACAGTCGGTTCTTGCGTTGTATCATCAAAATTATTTTGAAAATCAACAGTATCTTTTTTAATATCAGCAAGCATTTCTTCCGCTAGTTTATGCATTCTTGCCTCCGTATAACGCATTGCTGCAGGTCCATCCCCATCAATCGAACCAAAATTACCCTGTCCATCTACTAATTGATAACGCATAGCCCAAGGCTGTGCCAAACGAACTAACGTACCATAAATAGAAGAGTCTCCATGAGGGTGATAACGCCCCATCACTTCACCAACAATCCTAGCAGACTTTTTGTAAGGATGATTAGAAGTATTCCCCAATTCATGCATTCCATACAACACTCTTCTATGTACAGGTTTTAATCCGTCCCTAACATCAGGTAAAGCACGAGAAACAATTACTGACATTGAATAATCAATATACGATGATTTCATCTCATCGTCAATGTTGATTTTTATAATCTTATCTTCTCTATCAATCATTTATTTTATTGTTTTGTAAATAGTTATTTATCAATTTATCCTTTTTTTGCTTTTTAGGCTAAAAAAATCGCACTAAAATACAATGTTTTTTTTGAATATACAAAGATTTTAACAAAAAACAGAGTTAAATAACCTTAATAACCAATTTTAGAATAAAGTTACTTAAACTTTTTTTTGTAGAAAATTATCTAAATAAATAAAAATCAATAAACTTTATAAACTTTTAAATGTTTATATTTTACAAAGGAAAAAATCAACTAATTTCACATAAAATTAAATGAGAAACAAAAGATATAAAAAACGATATCAGGTAATATCAATGATATTTATCTTAGTAGTTATTATTTATATATTTCGTTTTTTTTCATTACAAATAGTTGAAGATAAATACAAGAAAGGAGCCGAGAGTAATGCTCTATTAAACAGAACAGTATATCCACCGCGTGGTATGATATATGATAGAAACGGTTTATTACTTGTTTACAATAAACCCGCATATGATATTACATTTATAAATAAAGAAATTCATAATTTGGATACTTTGGCTTTTTGCCATGATTTGAAAATCACTCGTGCCGAATTTGAACAAAAAATGGCTTATATCAAAAACAGAAGAAAAAACCCAGGTTATTCTTCTCTTACGCCTCAACTTTTTATGAGTCAAATAGAAAGTAAAGATATTGCTGTCATTCAACAGGGTCTTTATCGCTATCATGGATTTGACATACAGACAAGAAGTTTAAGACAATATACTTACAATGCTGGGGCTCATGTATTGGGGAGTATTGGGGAGGTTTCCAATAAAGACATCAAAAGAGATGATTATTATCAAAGAGGAGATTATGCTGGTAGAGATGGTTTAGAATACACTTATGAAAAAGAATTACGAGGGAAAAAGGGAGTAGAAATTTTTCTAAGAGATGCACGTGGTAGAATTAAAGGAAAATATAAAAATGGGAAAAAAGATATTCCTGCACAAACAGGAAAAAACATCAAAACAACCTTAGATATAAAATTACAAATACTAGGTGAAAAACTATTAAATCGGAAATTAGGTAGTATCGTTGCTATTGAACCTAAAACAGGAGAAATATTGGCTATGGTTTCTAATCCTACTTATAATCCTTCACTTTTAGTTGGGAAAAGTCGTTCTAATGGTTATCGAATGCTGTTAAAAGACCCTTTTAAGCCTTTACTTAATCGGGCTACACAAGCAGAATACTCACCCGGTTCTACATTCAAAACCTATCAATCTGCTATTGCGTTACAATTGGGGGCTATCACACCTCAAACACATTTCTATTGTAATGGATATGAATCACAACCCATTCGTTGTACACATTATCATGGTTCAAATATTAGTTTATATAATGCGATAGAACAAAGTTGTAATCCTTATTTCTGGAATACATTTAAAAGAGTTTTAGAAAAAGATGGATATGGAGAAAAAAATGAAAACTTTAAGAAGAATTACAACAATTGGCGTGAATTAATAATGAAATTTGGCTTTGGAAGAAGGTTTAAAGAATCCGATATCCCTCATCAAAGTGATGGTAATATTCCTACAACAAGATTTTATGATAAGCATTATGGAAAACGGTATTGGAAGGCATTAACTGTGCGTTCACTTGCCATTGGACAAGGGGAAGTTTTGGTTACACCTTTACAACTTGCAAACGCAACCTGTATTATAGCCAATAGAGGGTATTATATTACTCCACACCTAAACAAAGCAGATTCTATAAAAACTCAAAAAAACATTGGAATAGAACCACGATATTTTGATAGTATAGATAAAGGAATGTGGCAAGTAAATAAATATGGTACAGCAAGTTTCTATGCTATTCCTAATATAGAAAGTTGTGGAAAAACAGGAACGGTAGATAATAACAGAGGTAAACCTCATTCTTTGTACATTGGATATGCACCAAGAGAAAATCCTCAAATAGCCATTGCAGTAGTTATTGAGAATGCAGGTTTTGGTTCTTCGTGGGCTGCCCCTATTGCCAATTTTATGATGGAATATTATCTCAAAAGAGAATTTACTAATCCTGAAATAGTTGAATATTTTTCAAAACAAATAACAAATGATAAAGTCAAGAGGTATTAATACATTACAAGCATTAGATTGGCTCACGGTAGGAATTTATATTTTTCTTGTTGTTGTTGGTCTGTTTAATATTTATGCAGCAAGTTATAATTTTGAACAGCAAGTAAGCCTCTTTGATTTTTCTCATCGTGCTGGTAAACAACTTATCTGGATTTCAACAGCCTTTATATTAGCAGGTATCATATTATCTCTTGACCATCGCATTTATGATTATTTTGGCTATATTGCTTATGGAATTGTATTATTATTACTTTTGGCAACTATCTTTTTAGCAAAAGATATAAAAGGCTCTCGTTCTTGGCTACAATTAGGTTCTATAGCATTTCAACCTGCCGAATTGGCTAAAATAACAACTGCCCTTGCCTTGGCGAAAATGATGAGACCAAGTTTATTTACAATCAAGAATTGGAAAAGTTTAATCAAGCCTGCACTCTTGATTTTTATTCCTTTTATTATGATAATTCTTCAAAAAGAGACTGGTGGTGCATTGGTTTTTTTCTCTTTCTTATTGATGTTTTATCGAGAAGGAATGAGTGGTTTAGTGTTACTATTAGGTTTATTAGCCGTCATACTGTTTGTCGTTTCTATTGGTTTTAGTACTATTCCAATACAATACGAAAATGGTAATTGGGGAATTGTATTGGCTATCTTAATTGTTTTGTCAATACAGTTTATCTATTTTTATCTGTTTTCCAAAGAGAAAAAATCGGCTCTATGGCTTTTGGGTATTGAAGTGACAATAGGAGTTCTTTTCTTTTTTCTTAATCGTTTTATTGTTATTAATTACGAATATGTAGCACTATTTATGGGAGTTTTCTCTGCAATATACTGGTGGGTTATTTCTGAAAAAAAACGAATAAAACAATATATGTTGATAGTTTGGATAACGTTAGGAGGAATATTATTTTGCTCTTCAACAGATTATATATTCCACGAGGTATTGCAACCTCATCATCAAAAAAGAATTAAAGTATTGTTAGGCATGAAACAAGACTTACGAGGTGCAGGTTACAATGTACATCAATCCAAGATAGCCATTGGTTCGGGTGGATTAACAGGAAAAGGTTATCTTAATGGTACACAAACAAAATTAAAATATGTACCAGAACAAGATACTGACTTTATATTTTGTACTGTTGCAGAAGAATGGGGCTTTATTGGCTCATCAGTTATTCTTTTAGTATATCTATTTCTTCTGTTAAGAATAATCTATATTGCAGAACGACAGCCTGATGGTTTTACTCGGATATATGGTTATTCAGTAGCGGGTATTTTCTTTTTTCATCTGTTTGTAAATATTGGAATGATTGTTGGATTAATGCCAGTAGTTGGTATTCCATTACCTTTTTTGAGTTATGGTGGTTCTTCTCTTTGGAGTTTTACCATAATGCTTTTTATATTATTACGATTAGATGCTTCTCGTTTTAGATACAGAGGAGAGAATTTTTAAAGATTACCATGTTAAGTTCATTCACCCTAATTGTATAAACTTTCTTTGATTTTAAGTATGAAAAAAATCTTTTTTCTTCTGTTTCAGATTATTATATTTTCTACTTATGGGCAGAATATACTCTTGTTAGATGCAACAACTGATAAACCATTAGAAAATGTTGTTATCACCAGTCTTTATCCGAACAAAACAGTAACGACCAATCAATATGGAAAAGCCAATATCACTCCATTTCTGCATGCAAAAAAGATAGAAATACGTCTTGTTGGATATAAGACTATTATTACTGATTATAAAAGAATTAAGGAGAAAAATTTCATTCTTAAACTTAAACCTTTCTATTTTAATCTTGATGAAGTAGTTATTTCAGCAACTCGGTGGAGACAAGCACAAAACCGAATACCTGCCAGAATAATCCACATAAAAAAACGTGACATAAAACTTTTTAATCCACAAACAGTTGCTGATATGTTAGGTTCTTCGGGAAAAGTCTATATTCAAAAAAGTCAATTAGCAGGAGGAAGCCCTATTATACGTGGGTTTTCTACCAATCGTTTGCTCTACACAGTTGATGGAGTGAGAATGAATACTGCCATTTTTCGCAGTGGTAATTTACAAAATGTCATATCATTAGATGCTTTTGCTATTCAAAATTCAGAGGTGTTATTTGGAGCAAATTCAGTCATTTATGGAAGTGACGCTATTGGAGGAGTTATGAGTTTTCAAACATTAAAGCCACAATTTTCATTAACAGACAAACCACTTATAAAAGGGAGTTTCTCAATTCGTTATTCCGATGCTAATCAAGAAAAAACAGGTCATTTTGACGTAAATAGCGGTTGGAAAAAATGGGCTTTGATTATTAGTTTATCTACTTCTAACTATAATCATTTACGACAAGGTTCATTTGGTAATAAAACCTATTTAAGAAAAAACACAATACAAACAGGTCTGAATGGAAATGATATTGTTCTTCTCAATCCAGACACACGCATTCAGTCACCATCTGGATATTCTCAATCTAACTTGATGCAAAAAATAGCCTACCGCCCGAACCAAAACTGGATATTTTCATCAGCAACTCACTATTCTGAAACATCTCCCTACGGCAGATATGATAGACATTTAAGAATGAATAAAGGATTACCTAAATATGCAGAATGGAATTATGGAAAACAAAAATGGTTTATGAATTTATTCAAACTAACTCATAGTAAATCTAACTTTTTCTATGATCAACTTACTACTCGTTTGGCTTTTCAGCAATTTGAAGAGAGTAGAATTGTTCGTAAATTCAAAAAAATCAACAGAGAGACCAACAAAGAAAAAGTAAATGCCTATTCTATCAATTTTGATTTTAAGAAGATGATAACCAATAAACACACCCTTTATTACGGTTTTGAGTGGGTTAAGAATAGTGTTAAATCCAAAGGAATAGGAAAAAATATTACTAACGATTCTACTTGGTCTATTTCTGCTCGTTACCCTCAAAGTCATTGGGAATCATTTGCAACATATACCAATATACAGTGTCGTTTATCCAATAAATGGACACTCCAAAGTGGACTAAGATACAATATTTATCAACTAAATGGGAAATTTGACAAACCAACAATGAATGAATATCAATTTCCTTTTAATAAAATAGAAAACAAGAATTCAGCCTTAACAGGAAGTTTGGGTTGGGTCTATCGTTCACACAACAATTTGATTATTAGTAATAATCTTTCTACTGGATTTCGCTCTCCCAATGTAGATGATATGGGAAAAGTTTTTGACCCCGCAAAAGGATTTGTTGTTGTTCCTAATCCTAATTTAGAACCTGAATATGCTACCAATATAGACCTGAGTTTTGTCAAAGTATTCTCTAATATTTTAAGATTAGATATTACAGCATATTATACTTATTTAAACCATGTTTTATCAATAGATAATTTTCAATTAAACGGACAAGATTCTATTTTTTACAAAGGAGATAAAAGCAAAATAGAGGCATTACAAAACAAACTAAAAGCCAATGTTTATGGTTTGCAATTTTCGGCAGAATGGAAGTTATTGTCTTATTTGACAATTAGTTCAGACATCAATTATCAGAAAGGAGTTGAAATAGATAAGAACAATAAAAAAGCCCCTTTAAGACATACGATACCTTTATTTGGAAATGTACAATTAAATTATCACAACAGTAAATTAACCATGCAACTCTATGCTAATTATCAAGCAGAGATGAAAAATAAAGATATTCCCCAATCGGAACAGAAAAAAGTAGAGATTTATGCTCTTGATAAAAATAAAAAAGTCTATTCCCCTGCTTGGTGTACACTTAATTTCAAAGCAAATTATCGTCTTTCTAAAAATATCTTATTAGGAGCAGGAGTTGAAAATATTACCGATTTACGTTATCGTCCCTATTTATCAGGAATTTCAGCCGCAGGAAGAAATATTATTATGTCATTAAATATTACATTTTAGACATAAGCCTCCAACTTTCACCCAAAAATATAAGGGAAATAGATAATACCAGCAATTATTAGAGCCGTAAAAACAGCAAAAGAGACAGCACCCGCAGAAACATCTTTAATAAAACCTATTTTTTTATGATAATCAGGATGAACAAAATCACAAAGTTTTTCTACTGCTGTATTAAGTCCTTCTGTTGCTAAAACAAACCCAATTAAAAAAATCTGAATAATCCACTCCAAGCGTGTTATATGAAAATAGAGACCTAAACTCATAAACAAAAGCCCTATGGAAGATTGAGAAATTATTGCATGCTCTGTTCTTAATAAAATAAACATTCCTTTTACTGCATATTTTAGACTTCTTATTCGTCCTACAAAAAAATCTTTCATGTTCTACTATTTCTTTTTATATATAATGATTTAGATTTTAAATTCTAAATTTATGCAAAAATAAGAAAAAAATGTGAATTGAATAGTGAATTGTGAATTGTGAATTGTGAATTGTGAATTGTGAGTTATAAATAAGATTTCATCACTTCATCACTTCATCACTTTATAACTTCATCACTTCATCACTTCATCACTCCATCACTTTATCACTTCATCACTCCATCACTCCATCACTCCATCACTTCATCACTCCATCACCTTATTTACTTATTTGCTTTTAATCCAAAAAAAAGAGGGACGAAAAATCTTCGCCCCTACCTTTTTTATTCTGACTAAATTATTTAGTACTTATTATTTTACCACAACTTTACATGCAAAACCTGTTGTTTTTACAATATAAACTCCTGCTTGAAGTTGTTGGTTAGCATTTACTTTTTGTCCTGCTAAACTATACACTTCAAAACTATCTACACCACTAACAGTGATTACACCATTTACTACAACGACACTATTTCTCACATCGTTTACACTGTTTAGAGCAGTCTCTCCACCTGATTTGTTAGTCACTTTTACAAAATCAAATTTCCAAGCCGATGAACTACCAACACCACCTGGCCAAGCAACAATAACAGATTGACTCTCTTGTGCATGAAGTAGGTTTTGCCCCGTTTCATGGATGCCGGCTGCATATGAACCATCTTTTTTCATTAAGTCCACTTCAAAATTTACTGCTGCATCAGCAACAGCCCCAGCAGAACCAATATATTTTCCATTTCCTTTATTGAAGATTTTTATATATTCTTTTTGGTCGTCTCCTTCTCCAACAACAACAACTTCAAATCTAAACAATTGTGCATCTGAATCATCTTTATCTTCAAATTTGAATTTATCTGTTGCACCATTTGAAGTTATCACTTTACCTGTTGCATAAGCGTAAGAAGATAAACTTGTAATTGTGTACCAACGATATTTTGTATTATCACTTCCTACTAACAAATTCATATCTGTATTGATATTTTCTTCATTTATTAGTGAAGTTCTTCCATTCTTTAATTGATTAATTGCATCTAAATATTTAGTATCCGAAACATCTGGAAGATTAATTGCTTCTGCTTGATCTAAGCCATCAGTTAAAGGTTTAAGAGTTGCTGCTGTCATTTGCCCAAAGTCATCTCCTACAACACTCTGTACCCAAGCACGATGTTTTGCAATATCACTTTGAAGTAAACTTTTATAGTCTGTTACCTCTTCTACAAATTTCAAAGCATTACCACCATCTGTATTTGAATATTCACCTATCTCTTTACCTGCTGTGGAACCTCCATTAGGATTCATACCGCTGGTAAGATTTCCTTGACGAGAGATACAATAAGCAGGTCTAAATGCATTATTAGGAGTAAACTTAGTTATACAAAGTGTAGTAGCAGTTTCAGAACTAGAAGTTTTAAATCTACCTCCATCAAAATATACCCATTTTCCAGCAGCACTTTGTAATAGATACATACCCTTTACAGAAGCCTTTGAGAATATAAATAACTGTTTAGATTGTCCAATAGCAGAAGTTGATAATGTCAAAACATCTGAATCATTTTCACCTTGTGTTAAAGCAAGATTATCACCAACAGAACCTCCATTTCTTCTAAATACAACTTGGTATTTCTTGCCTAATTCTACACCTTCAATCACATCAAATGTTGCAGTAACTATTTCACTGTTGTTTTTTCCAGATTGTACAGTATAGGCTTTTACGACTGTTTCTGCATTAATAGGAATATTAACTGTGTTACCAGTAGAAGTAGTAGGATTGTTTTCTGCATCTGATGGGTCTGTTCCGTCTGTTGTGTAAACAATTTGGTCACCTGTTGTTGCTATTTGAATTTCATCCCCTGTAATTACCGCAGTGTTTGTTGGAACAGAAAAAGTTGGCACAAGAGCATTACTTTCAATATATTCTTTGAACTTATATTGACGATTTGCTCCATCATCTGGAAAATTACCCCAAAAAGAGATTTTGGGTCCATAGTTATCAAGACATTGACCACCAGTTGTTGCTAATACAAAGAAACCTGATACTGACGATGCTTGATATTTAAATGTGTTTGTAGTACCACCATTAACCGTTAATTTTGTATGACCATTTTGATTAGGTGCTCCAATAGGATTTGTTGGGTCAGCCTTACAAAAAATCTGAAAACTATCAGCAGTTCCTACAAGTTTAAATAAGTTATTGTCTGATGGTGTAGATTCATCAATTCCTTTTAAGAAATTAGGAGTTTCCTCATCAACAAGTGTTACATACTTATTTCCTCCGTGTCCATTGTTAATAATTTGATACCAATGTACATCTGTATCTGTACTAAATTGTGGTGCTTGTGCTTTTGCTGTTGTTGTAGCAAAAGAAACTAATGCTATTAATAGCATTGCCATTTTGTAAATCTTTTTCATAGTTTTTTTTGTTTAATTATTAATAAAAATTTACACAAAGATATAAAATTTCAACTCCTAGTGCCTGTCACCCCCCC
>PDWI01006082.1_pt1 | contig 15306 bp, 14 predicted proteins | sample 1430891 | NCBI WGS metagenome assembly PDWI01 (sample SAMN01162508, study PRJNA174530) | Oral metagenome, whole genome shotgun sequencing project. | biome: Marine environment; feature: Marine mammal; material: Swab sample of the gingival sulcus; isolation source: swab sample of gingival sulcus... | reverse complement strand
TGAAAGACACTGTAAACTTAGTTAGGAAACTATATTTTTAGTGTAAACCAATGCAGATTTTAACAAATCAAACTGTAAACCTTTTTTAGGACACTTCAGACAGCGATAGTTTTAGCTGAGAAGTCTCAGAAATTGAGCTGAGAAGTTTCCAAGTTTAAGCTCGCAATAAAAAAGTTTGTCCTCGCAATTTTGAAATTGCGAGGACAAACTTAAAACTTACTAGAACAAACCCAAATACTATACCTTACTTCTCGTCTGTCGTGGCTAACGACCAGTTCAAACCCAAATACTTCCATTCACAATACGCTGTCGGTCGCACCGACTATGCGAAATATCATAGAAAATTACTTGCATTTAAGTATAGTTAGTGACTAGTTATTTTATCACAAACTTTGGGGAGATTACACCTTATTACATGCATATACTTTTTCATATAAACTATGGATGGACTGCTCAAGGCTTGGATTTTGTCCATTTGAATAACGGAGTAAGTACATAGGTAAGAATGATGCCTCGTATTTAGCTTTATTGTTGCGAGCCAACTTGAGATGATACGGCGGTTGAGCGTAGCTCTTCGTCCAAATTTCAAAACCCAAAGATTGATAAAACGCTATTCTGCGTTGAGCGTCAAGCGTATTCGGCTCTTCACATTCCAAAACCACAGCGGTAGATAGCTCTTGCAACAACATTCTGAGGCAAGCCTTACCCAAGCCTTGAGAACGCAACAAAGGACTTACAGCAAAATGCTCTATATAAGACAAACCCTCATCTAATTGCCAGAGTGTTAAGAATGCCACAGCTTGAGCTTCCCCCTCTACAAAAGCTAAATACAATTCAAAGACTTTCACCTCTAGAAGAAGCTTTTGCCACTCAACCCACGCTCTACGTTCCTCAGCAGGGAAGCTACTTAGATACAGATCTTTGACAACTGCCAAAGCTTCGGCTCTTTCATCAATACTTATGAGCGAAGAAAACGTCTTAAGCACTACCATAATAAAGTAATAGAATAAAATTTAACTTGTAAGAACAATTATCAAAGCAGTATTATTAAAAGAAAGAATGAGAATAATTCGCCTCCGCCAGAGATCTAAACCACACCAGCAGGCTGGCACAAGATAATAAAGTGTTAAAGATAATTTAGCTAATCTATCATAAGTAAAACCTTTCACAAGCACCCCGTCTTACCTTTAGCAAGCCACCCCTCCAAAAGAGGGGACTTTTTTAGTTTTTCGCTTAAAAGTTAAAGCTCTATCAACTCACTACAATTAAATTAGTCCGTGATTTCATCTTTGCAAGACAAGAAAGCCTTGCGGATGTTCTGAGGCGTATCGCCAAGATACTTCTTACAGAATAGACTTAGGTAGCTCGTGCTAGAGAATTCGTACTGGTCAGCAATATCCTTAATCGGCACGTCAGTCCCAATAATATCCCTGAAAATATATCGGCTACGTTGAAGAGCTAGCCACTTCTGAGGAGGCATACCAAACTCCGCCAAGAAACGACGCTTGAGCAGAGAGTTACTCATCCCCAAATAATCGCCAAGGTCTTCCAAGAGGATAGGATTACCTTTGAGAGCAAAAACCTTACGGCGGAAGCCACTAGCCTTGCAATGAATATCTCCAATGAATTCATTCAGCGAGGCACGAGTATAGTCTAAGTTCAGCAAACGATAGAACTCTTGCAACTTCAGCTCAAACATAAATAAATCAGTGTATTCTTCGGCAAGGTAAGCCTTCACAGTCTCAAACCATAGGAGCAGATTATTGGACATTGGCAAAGCTCGGTAAGATTCATCAAACTCTTTACGACCAACAACTTTGAGTTCGGCATCAGCAGTCAATGCTCCCACCGAATTTGGACAAGCACCAAGACAAAGATTAAAGGTTGGGTAGCTATCCATCACGATAACTTCAACAGCATTAGATAAAGCTTTAACAGAAAGCAGGCTACCAATCGGTAGAGAGTAGATAAATGCCCCCGAATGCTTAGCCAGTCGCTTGCTCTCCGTACCTATCAAAAATTCCTCTCCTTTGATCAAGACAAACTGAATATTCTCCTCTGCGTGAGAGACGATGAATTGCTTATCTTCAAGGCTCTTGTACATTGGCAACTTTACCAAAGAACCTTGTACAATATCCAAGGGAGAGTGTATCAAACGCTCCCTCTTTTTGCCCTTACTACAGCCTTGATGTAATGTCATTGATGCTTATTATTTACCACTAACTTTACTACAAAGGTACTAATTATGACTAATTACACACAAATTAGGCTTAAATAAATTGCACAAGTCAGAAAAAAAAGGTATCTTTGCGTGAATTCATTCCTATGTGAGGTGCATCAAATTGCATTGAAGAGCTACGTGTGAATGTACACTTACGCCACCTTACGGGGCTAATTTATATCATTAATTTAGTTTTATAAAAGTAAACAGAGAAGTTTATGTATTTAATTGTAGAAATCCTTGGGGTTCAATTCAAGGTAGAAGAGGGTCGCCGCCTATTCATCCCTCACGTTAAGGGTATCGAAAATGGAGCGACAATTGAGTTTGACAAAGTCTTACTTGCAGACAAAGATGGAGAAGTAGTTGTAGGTACACCTACAGTAGAGGGAGCAAAAGTAGTTTGTGAGGTGCAGAATGCTTTAGTTAAGGGTGACAAAGTTCTTGTTTTCCATAAGAAAAGAAGAAAAGGCTATCGTAAGCTAAATGGTCATCGCCAACAATTTACTGAAGTTCTGATTAAGAACGTCATCGCATAATTTTATTAACCTAAAAAGAAAAGTTAGACAATGGCTCATAAGAAAGGTGTCGGTAGTTCTAAGAACGGACGTGAATCAGCAAGTAAACGCCTAGGCGTGAAACTATACGGAGGACAAACAGCTAAGGCTGGTAATATCCTAGTTCGCCAACGTGGTACTCAACACCACCCTGGTGCAAATGTAGGTATGGGTAAAGACCATACTCTTTACGCTATGGTTGATGGTACAGTGGTATTCACTCGCAAACGTAACGATCGTTCTTACGTTTCTATCAAGGCAGAGGCTTAAAGTCTCATAGAGAAACAATAGTTATACCTTAATATATATATGCTATAATTAGGTATTAACATTGACCAAAGATTGATAAGAGCTTGCCTCATAAGAAGAGATTCTTAGGTTGCAAGCTCTTAACTATTATATAATATCAGATAAATATGCTTACGCTCAAACAAATAAAAGAAGATAAGGAGGCGGTTATCAGCAAACTAGCCAAAAAGCATTTCCCTGCGGAAGAAATCATCAACGAAGTATTACATCTTGATGATGAGCGTCGCTCAAATCAGCAAACATTAGAAGACCTATTAGCTCAGCAGAACCAAAAAGCGAAGCAGATAGGAGCTTTGATGAAGAATGGACAAAAGGACGAAGCTCAAGCCATCAAGGATGAAGTAGCTAAGCTCAAGTCCCAATCCAAGGAGCTGGAGGAGAAGCAATCACAAACAGAGCTTGCACTGAGAGATCTATTACTACAAATCCCTAACTTGCCCGCAGACATCGTGCCAGAAGGTAAACACGCTGAGGACAACGTGGAGGTTAAGTCGGGCGGGCAGATGCCTCAGTTCGAGGACAAAGCTTTGCCACACTGGGATCTTGCTAAGCAATATGATCTTATTGACTTTGAGCTAGGCGTGAAGATTAGTGGAGCAGGATTCCCTGTTTACAAGTCTTATGGAGCAAGATTGCAACGTGCTTTGATCAACTTCTTCCTAGACCAAGGTCGTGAGGCAGGCTTTGAGGAAGTACAACCACCTTATGTTGTCAATGAAGACTCTGGTTATGGTACAGGACAATTACCAGATAAGGAGGGGCAGATGTACCACGCTACAGCTGATAACTTGTACCTAATCCCAACAGCTGAAGTGCCAGTTACGAATATTTATCGTGATGTGATCCTCAAAGAAGAGGAACTACCTATCAAAAACGTAGCTTATAGTGCTTGCTTCCGTCGTGAGGCGGGGTCTTATGGTAAGGATGTGAGAGGACTTAACCGCTTGCACCAGTTTGACAAAGTGGAGATTGTCTGCCTTGACAAGCCTGAGAATAGCTACCAACGTCTAGACGAAATGGTTGCTTATGTGCAAACATTGGTGGAGAAACTAGAACTGCCTTGGCGTATCCTTCGCCTTTGTGGTGGTGATATGAGCTTCACAAGTGCTTTGACATACGACTTTGAAGTCTATTCAGCAGCTCAAGAGCGTTGGCTAGAGGTCAGCTCGGTATCAAATTTCGAGAGCTATCAAGCTAATCGTCTTCGTTGCCGTTACAAGGGACAAGACAAGAAGAGCGAACTAGTGCATACGCTTAACGGAAGTGCCTTAGCATTGCCTCGTATCCTAGCTGCTCTACTAGAAAATAATCAATGCAAAGAAGGTATTCGTATCCCTAAAGCACTGCAACCTTACACTGGCTTTGACCTAATACCAGCAAAGTAACAGAAGTAAACAATCTAATACTCCCCATAACAAGCTTACCGAAAGAGCTTGTTATGGGGAGTATTTACTTGAAAATAAGTGTAAGTTTTGTAGAAAAGACTTGTATCTAATAATATAATTATATAGCTTTGTAGGGAATATATCTCAAGAAAAAGACTTTATAAGAAGTCAAGGGATTTTAGAACAAAAGATTTATTATTAATGGTTCTAGAAAAATAGAAAATAACGACATAGTTTTATGGAGAAACAACTCAAAGTACAGACGCTAAAGGACGTCATCGTGCGTTTCTCAGGAGACTCGGGAGATGGTATGCAATTGACGGGAACGATCTTTTCTGATCTATCGGCAATGCTAGGTAATACAATCTCTACTTTTCCTGACTATCCATCAGAAATACGTTCACCTCAAGGCTCTCTTAGTGGTGTCTCAGGATTCCAAGTTCATCTAGGCTCTGATGCTGTGCGAGCCCCTGGTGACTATGCAGATGTACTCGTGGCAATGAATGCTGCCGCACTGAAAACAAACATTAAGTTTCTCAAAAAACAATCCTTAATCATCATTGATGAGGACTCGTTTGCTAAGAAAGACCTCAAGAAAGCTGACTTCAAAACAGAAGATCCATTCCAAGAACTGGGCTTGCTGACACAACAAGTACTCTCAGCTCCTATCTCTTCAATGGTCAAAGAAGGGCTGAAAGAGTTTGAACTAGACAGCAAGACAGCCGTTAGATGTAAGAATATGTTTGCCCTTGGACTACTCTGCTGGCTCTTTGATAGACCGCTCAAGCAGGCTGAAGATTTCTTAAAACGTAAGTTCGCCAAGAAACAGCTTATCTGTGAAGCTAATATAAAAGCCCTTAATGACGGATTCAACTTCGGAGCAAACACACACAGCTCAACAACAACATATCGCCTAGAGGAACAAAGTCCAAAGAAAGGAAAATATCTAGATATTCAAGGGAATAAAGCTACAGCTTTTGGCTTAATAGCCGCAGCCGAACGTGCTGGCTTAGAACTTTTCTTAGGTAGCTACCCTATCACACCAGCGACAGACATTCTGCACGAACTAGCCAAACATAAAGCTTTGGGCGTTAAAACAGTACAAGCTGAGGACGAGATAGCAGGTATCTGCACAGCTATTGGAGCTTCTTTTGCTGGCGACCTTGCCGTTACTTCGACATCAGGTCCTGGGCTAGCTCTCAAGAGTGAAGCATTGGGCTTGACAGTGATGGCAGAACTGCCACTTGTCATCGTCAATGTACAGAGAGGTGGACCATCTACAGGTCTTCCAACGAAGAGCGAACAGACAGACTTACTCCAAGCACTCTATGGTCGTAACGGCGAATGTCCTCTAGTTGTCATTGCTGCGACGACACCGATAGATTGTTTTGACTCAGCTTATTGGGCAGCTAAGCTAGCTCTTGAGCATATGACACCTGTCATTCTACTCACAGACGCATTCATCGCCAACGGCTCTTCTGCGTGGCGAATACCTGATATCTTAGAAATGCCTGAAATCAAGCCTAACTATATGAGCAATCGCCCTCAAACAGATAAGCTGTGGCTTCCTTATGAGCGAAGTGAACGTGGCGATATGGTACGTTATTGGGCAATACCTGGAGAAGAAGGCTATCAACATCGTCTCGGTGGCTTGGAAAAAGACTTTGACAGCAGTGCTATTAGTACCGACGGAGCTAACCACGAGAAAATGGTGCATACTAGAGCCGAGAAAATAGCTCGTGTGGCGGATTATATTCCTGAAGCAAAGATAGAAGGTAGCCAAGATGCAGAGCTATTAGTCATCGGTTGGGGAGGAACTTACGGACACCTCTACGAGGCGACACATACAATGATCGAGCAAGGGCATAAAGTGGCTCTCTTGCACTTCAACTTTATCAACCCATTACCACGAAATACTGAAGAGCTACTGAAGAAATATCCAAAAGTGATCATCGCTGAGCAGAACTTAGGTCAATTCGCACAATATCTCAAGGCAAAATTCCCTTGGCTCAAAGCTCAACAGTACAATCGTGTTACTGGACAACCATTCGTTATAGCAGAGTTGATAGAAGTATTCACTAAGTTAATAGAAGAATAATGGAGAAGATAGACAAAGAAAAGCTCACTTACATCCCCAAAGCTAAAGACTTTAAAAGCGATCAAGATGTTCGCTGGTGCCCTGGTTGTGGCGACCACGGAGTGCTGACTATACTTCATAAGGCAATGGCAAGTGTAGGCGTCGCACCGCACGAGACAGCCGTCATCTCAGGGATTGGATGTTCCTCTCGTCTGCCTTACTATATGAATACTTATGGCTTCCATACGATTCACGGACGAGGAGCAGCTATTGCCACTGGGGTTAAAGTAGCCAACCCTAATCTCTCAGTTTGGCTAGCTAGTGGCGACGGAGACAGCCTTGCCATAGGAGGTAATCACTTCATTCACGCTGTAAGACGAAACATAGACATCAACATTATCCTCTTTAATAACCGTATCTATGGCTTGACAAAAGGTCAATATTCGCCAACAAGTGACAGAGGATTTGTATCTAAAAGCTCGCCTTATGGTACTGTTGAAGATCCATTTGTGCCTGCCGAACTTTGTTTGGGAGCTAGAGGTCACTTCTTTGCTCGTACCCTTGATGTGGATATGAAGACAATGGAAGCTTGTATGGTGGCAGCTGCTAAGCATAAAGGTACGGCAGTGGTAGAAATCCTAGTAAACTGTGTCATCTTCAATGACGGCATACACAAGTCTTATGCAAATAGAGATATACGTGATGAGAGGACTATTACTCTAGTGCATAATGAGAAAATGCTCTTCGGAAAAGATAAGAATAAGGGACTTATATTAGATGGACTGAAGTTAAAAGCTGTAGAACTTAGTGAAGAGAGTGGCTACACACTGGACGATGTTTTGGTACATAATGCTTATGAGCCAGACCCTACACTTCACCTAATGCTCTCAATGATGAGTGGCGAGATGCCGATAGCCTTGGGCGTTATCCGAGACGTGGAGGAGATTACTTACGACCAAGCTGTCACGCAACAAATAGAAGATGTCAGAGTGAAAAAGCCTCAACGCTGTTTTAATGATTTGATTGAAGCAGAAGCGTATTGGGTGGTAGATTAATGCCTTTATTAACTAGTAATATAAGAAATATAAGACAATGCAGAACGAACAACAAGTAGCTGAGACGAAGTTTAACTACAAAAAAGAGTTTATTACTCTTGTCGTGGTGTATATCATCAGCTATCTTCTTAGTCATTTGATTGATTTAGCTTTCTCAGATGGTGCTGTGCCATTTGTCAATGAACGTCATTTTCACTTTGCTTTTATGGTGACAATGATCTCGTCTCGCTTGATGAAAACACATTTATTCAAGTTAGTTGGCAAAGTGTATGCTTTCCTAATCAACTATCTTGTTTGGCTTGCCTTCTATGCACTGACGTTTGTCCTCAATAGTCAGCCATATTTCAAATTTTGGCAAGTCCTCCTCTTTGCTTTGGTAGGACTACTTGTTCCAGTGGTTGGTATTTACGAAGAAAAGAAGAAGCAAACTCAAGAAGCCTAAGCTCTAAACGTAATAATAAATGAGGGAGTGTCGTCGTGACACACCCTCATTTTTTTGTTTTCTCTTTAGTTAGAATGAACTTATTTAGTGGCGTTAAGAGACAGATGTGCTTATCATAATATTCTTTACGAAGATGTAGAACAGCTTGCGAGTCACTAGCATCTTTTAGCTCAAAACCTTCTGCCCGAAACTGACGAATAACTTTATTATCTTCCACTGGTAACTGACGCCATAAGTGCAAAGGTTCTGCAAAACGAGGCTTACGACATAGCTGTTCTTCAGCTACGGCAAGATAAGGAGCGACAACATTTATCAGTAACATATCTGCCGTTTGCTTGCTTAGTCCTGCTTTTATTTTCATTGCTTTGATACTTGCCTTATCCACCGAGCCATAACGGAGCAAGTTTCGGAAGTCATCTACAGAGACACAAGCCTCGAAGCAGTCTGCACCAAAGTTTAATCTCTCCAAAAGTGTCAATAGTTCCTTCAAGCCCTTATGACTAAATGCCGATGGACGAAGACGAAACTGCTTAAACAAGGACTTATCCAAGGGCTTTAACTGGTACTTATGCTTAATATATTCGTAGGTTTTGGCTAACTGATTAGCATAATCTTTGTCCTCCACTCGCTCAATCACTCCAGCCTGACCTAGTAAGATAGCCTCTCGCTCTAAGCCTTGATGCCTTAGTAGGAGTTTGAGGTCTGTACATCGCCCCAAGTATTCCATATTATCGTTGTTGATCCCGAAGCCGAAGTAACGAATGAATAAAAGGTAAAGTGTCTTTGCCCAGTCTTGTGCGTTAGCTCGCCAAAGCTTTCGCACAAGTTCCTTCTTTCGCTCGAAGCGTTCCCACTTCATCAGCTCTAAGAACTCTGGCAGATAGCTCTCAGGCAAAGCTTTTAATACATCAAAGTTGTAGCTGTCTAGCTTATCCTTGACAAAATTGGACTGCATAGTCCCTCGTTCGGCCTTATTGAGGACCATCTCACAGCAGAAGAGTTCTTCTTCTGTGGAGTTATTCCTTAGGATTAACTTATTATCTTGCTCCACAACGTGCAAGATAACATTATTATAAGCAGGGTCTTCGTTATGTTTGTGCTGAAACCATTGATGGGCAGATTGATGTATCTCTACACAACCTACCCATACAATATCATTTATTCTAATCTTTGCATTGAAGAAGTCAGGACCAGAGTTCGTATTCAACAGTCCCGTATCTATCACTTCTACCTCAGCCCCCACAAGTGAGCGTTGAGGCAGTAAGTCTTCATAGAGTTTATTCTGCCAAATATAATGCAAGAAAGCCTCCATTCTCTAGCTTGGCAAAGATTAACTTAGCTACAAAACTTTTTCTACTATGGATCGCTTACGAATATTTCTCCTCAAAACGTTCCCCTGCCTCACTCATAAAGTCTTTGATACGCTGTTCTTCGGAGCGTTTACAGATTAATAGCACATTTTCTGACTGAGCAACGATACAATCATCCAAACCTTGCACGACAACTAAGCTCTCAGGGTCTTCCATTGAGACGATGTTGCCCTTAGACTCATAATACATAGCATTACCTCTAATGGTAACGTTCTCCGCCTCATCCTTCTCTTTAAGGTCATAGATAGACGTCCACGTGCCGAGGTCAGCCCAGCCAAAGTCCACGGGTAGCACCATTACGTTCTCCGACTTCTCCATAATACCATAGTCTATAGAGATTGATGGAGACATTGGGAAGATTTTGGCGATCTCGCTCATCTCACTCTCTGTAGCGAAGCAGTCTGAATGCTCTTCAAAGAGTTCATAGACCTCATACAAATGCTCTTCAAAGGCCTTCATTATAGCCTCTATATGCCAAACGAACATACCACTATTCCACAAGAAGTCTCCACTCTCTACAAACTTCTCTGCTATCTCACGGCTTGGCTTCTCTGTGAATGTTTTAACTTTCTTGATCTCTGGATGAGCTATCTCCACATCTTTTTTCATCTGTATATAGCCATAGCCCGTCTCAGGACGTGAAGGGCAGACACCAAGTGTGAGCAAATCTCTATTCTCTGCTGTATAGTTAAGAGCCGTCTCAACGCAACGTGTGAACTCTTGCTCATTAAGAATCAAGTGGTCAGAAGGTGTTACGACGATATTAGCATTTGGATTCTTTGCTTTAATATGAAAAGAGGCATAAGCAATGCACGGAGCTGTATTGCGACGCATTGGTTCTAGCAAAACTTGCTCTTCTCGTAGCATTGGCAACTGCTCCAATACCAAATCTTTATAGATTTTATTGGTAACAATGATTATATTTTCTGTAGGGATAAAGGAGCTAAATCGGTCGAATGTCATCTGAAGGAGTGAACGACCTGTTCCAAAAATGTCTAGGAATTGCTTTGGCTTTGAGGTTTTGCTGCAGGGCCAGAAACGACTACCGATACCTCCGCCCATAATAACACAAAAATTGTTTTTATTCATCATACAATATTTTGCTTTTTGATGTTAATACTCTTGCTCAATCACTTGAACAATATAAATTTCTATTACAAATATACGAGAATAATACTAGATTATCAAACCTTTGAGCTTGCAATAGCTCTACGAATAGCTCATAAAAAAAGAACCTAGCCATTCTTGGCTAGGTTCTTTTCTTTATTTGATGACAAACTAGGCTTCTACTTCTTTGGGATTAGCTCCGTATTTATTCTCTCCAGCTTCACTATCTAAGCAATAGAAGACAATCAAAACAATACCTCCGACAACCCCCACAATAGAACAAAGCATAGAAATTACTCCTAGAGAAGAGCTACCAGTAGTTAGCATTAGAATAGTCAAAAAGTGATTGAGCATACTAGGAATAAAGCCTATCAACAACCACCAGCCACTACGACCAGTATCGTGCAAACGACGTACACAGACCGCTATTGAAGGTATTAATATAGCAAATGTCAAAAGTGTCAATAATCCTATAGTTAAAAATTTCAGCGTTACACTTCCTGTTATGATTAACAAGACTGCCAAAATTGTGATTGGAATTGACATTATGATATTCCATAACGTTGTTCCCCAATACTCTCTTCTTCTAGCACGACCCTTAAAGTTTGAATAGTTTGTCGTGTAGGTATCTTTGAAATGCGTAAATAGTGATTTCTGTTCCATAATTTTATGATTAATTTAAGTTATCCTCTTGCAAATGTATTATTTTTTTTTATAAATGCAAATAAATTCAGCTCAAATTACCTTCCACATAGCACAAGCAAGACACTGATGTCGTGTGGTGAGATACCTGGGATACGAGAAGCTTGCCCAATGGTCTTAGGACGTATCTTTTCTAACTTCTGTCTGCCCTCCGTTGAGATAGAGACTTGCTCCTCATAGCAGATATGCTCTGGTATCTTCACGTAATCAAGGCGACTTAACTTCTCCGCCTGCTCTTGCTCTCGGACAATGTAGCCACCATACTTGATTAAAATTTCGGCAGACTCCACAATCTCCTCTCTTCTGTCCTCAGGCAATGCCAACAACTGCTCCTCTAAAGCTTTAACCACTGGACGAAGCATAGCAAAGTTAAGCTGTGGACGAAGAATCAAGTCCTTGAGCTTGCAACCCTGACGAAGTGGTGTAACGCCTTTTGCCTCAAGGAAAGCATTGATATACTTAGGTTTGATAGAATACTCTTCTGTAAACTGAATCAATTCGTCTCGCAGACGACGTTTCTCCTCCAAGAGTTGGCAACGCTCCTCAGTGGCTAGTCCAATAGCTTCGGCAATAGGTGTCAAACGCATATCCGCATCATCTTGACGAAGTAAGATACGATATTCGGCTCTTGAGGTAAACATACGATAAGGCTCATCTACCCCTTTAGTAACTAAGTCATCAATCAAGACGCCTATATAAGCTTCGCTACGCTTCAAGATGAGTGGCTCTTGATAATTAATCTTGAGATGTGCATTGATCCCCGCCATCAATCCTTGCCCTGCGGCTTCTTCATATCCCGTTGTGCCGTTCACTTGTCCCGCTAGATAGAGGGATTTGATGACCTTACTCTCCAAAGTATGATAGAGCTGTGTAGGATCAAAAAAATCATACTCAATAGCATATCCAGGGCGATAGAACTTAACTTCTGCTAGTTCGGGTATCTGTCGCAAAGCTTCTAGCTGTACATCTAGTGGCAACGACGACGAAAAGCCATTGATATAAAACTCATTTGTATGCTCACCTTCTGGTTCTAGGAAAAGTTGGTGCTTATCTTTGTCTGCAAAGGTTACAATCTTCGTTTCTATACTAGGACAATAACGAGGACCTATACTCTGTATCTGTCCATTATACAGAGGCGAACGATCTAAAGCATCACGCAAAACTTGATGACATTGCTCGTTGGTAAAGAGCGTATAACAAGGGCGTTGCTTGAGCTTTGACCTTGCTGGCGTATTCATATAGGAGAACTTATGATGATCGTCTTCGCCATCTTGCACGCCCATCTTACTAGGGGCAAAGCTACGCCCATCAATACGTGGCGGTGTACCTGTCTTCATCCTATCAGTACGAATACCGCAAGCTTTTAGTTGCTCCGTCAGTCCATTAGAAGCAGGCTCGGAGATACGTCCGCCCTCTATCTGCAGTTCGCCGAAGTGCATCAATCCTCCCAAGAACGTGCCAGTCGTCAGAATTACAGCTTGAGCATAAAACTTAACTTTCAATCCAGTCTGCACTCCCTTGACAACGTTATCTTCTATGATAAGACTAGTAACACTATCTTGCCAAATGTCTAAGTTCGGCTCGGCATCAAGTTCCTCACGCCAAGCTTCCATAAAACGCATTCTGTCACTCTGAGCACGAGGCGACCACATCGCAGGACCTTTGCTTCTGTTGAGCATTCGGAATTGTATCGCTGTCTTGTCGGTAATCAATCCCATACGTCCACCGAGGGCGTCAATCTCTCTAACGATTTGTCCTTTGGCAATACCACCTACGGCAGGGTTACAGCTCATCTGAGCGACCTTATTCATATCTAAAGTGATGAGTAAGGTTTTAGAGCCAAGTCGTGCGGCAGCGGCGGCGGCTTCGCAACCTGAATGCCCTGCTCCAACAACGATTATATCATAAGTTAAATCCATTCTTTCCTTCTTCCTTTCTTCCTATTAAATACTCACTAGCAAAAAAAATACAAACTTATTAATTTGATTAAATAAGGTCTTCTAATATATTAAAATTCTCTAATCCTTTTATTTTAGACCTATATAAATTTGCTATTTGAGTATTCTCTATTTCTTTTTTCCTATTAATACTTATATCTAAAAAATCTTTTTCTAAATCAACACCTAAAAAGTTGCGATCAAATAGATTTGCCGACACCCCCGTTGTGCTACTACCCGTAAAAGGGTCTAAGATATATGATCCTTTTTTGGTAGAAGCTAATATCAACCGAGAGAGAACAGAGAGAGGTTTCTGTGTAGGATGTTTACCACAAGTCTTTTCCCACGGAGCTATGGCAGGTAAGCTCCATACATCTCTCATCTGTTTATCTTCATTAAGCTTCTTCATCAATTCATAATTGAAATAATGAGGCACTTTTACCTCCTTTCTAGCCCATATTATCTGCTCTGTAGAATGCGTAAAATAGCGACAAGAAAAGTTCGGTGGAGGGTTTGTTTTTTGCCAAGTAACGACATTTAAAATTTTGAAACCTAGCTCTGTCAATATTTGCCCAATAGAAAAGATATTATGCATCGTACCACTTATCCAAATGGTCGCATTATCTTTCATCTTATCTCTAACTAAACGTAACCACTCACGATTAAAGTTATTGATAAACTCAAAACCATAGGAACGATCCCACTCTCCTTTATTAACGCTTACAATCTCACCATTCTGGATAGACAAACCATCATTAGATAAAAAGTACGGCGGATCTGCAAAAACCATATCAAACTTATATTCAAATTGAGGTAATAGATCTATAACATTACCGTGTAGTAATGTGAAACTATTATCTTTTGATTTGAAATAAGGCTTGATCAAGATCTTATAATTCTTTTATAGCGTTGTATAATTTATCTCGCCCCTCTCCAGACCAATAAGTAATATCCTGCTCTATAAAGAACCATCTAATCAGCTTCAGCAACAACTCATAGCTACAGCCATTATTAATATTCTTTACCTTTTCTACAATAGAATATGATGTAGCAAATGACTTACAGAGATAAATGCTTTCTATTGCAAATAAGACTAAATTCCACTCTTGCTCTGGCAGTAGAGCTTTCTTTTCACTCAAGTCATCTAATACGATATTATGAGATGGGGCTTTATCTTTCCCATTCTTATATACGACTAAGTCTTCAACGTAGATGACAAAGTCACAACCTTTATTTAATCTAGCTGGTCTTTCTAGATAAATTCTGCGTTTATCTGACAATTCTTCTACGAAGTATCTTAATTTAGTATTACAAGCTTCATTAATCCATTGCTTTAAGATATATTCTCTTATCTGCTTTTTATCATTATAGACATCTACATTAAGCGTATATTCAAGTCTATCATCTTGCCTTATAGTCATTGAATTAGTTCTTTATTAGTTTAATAAATTCTGGTAAAGTCTTCAAGTTAAACACCAAAGGGATATGTGTATAAGCTTCTTGTAGTTTATTCTTTGCAGAAAGCCAACCTTGACCATCTGTTATCCAAACAAATTCAAATTTATCATACTGATTAATCTTAGGAGCAAGGTCAGTATAGGCTCTTGCAACCTCATTCAATTTAGATCCGCCCTGGTTATAATAGTTCGTCTCAATCAAATAAGTTTTATCTTCTGTTTCTATTACAAAATCAAACCTTTTAATATCCTTTCCTAAACTAACTAACTCTGAAAACTCAGTATGCTCAACTTCTTTTCGGAAGCTAATATTATTTTTTGAAAAGATATTAGCTATAGATCGCTCCATATTTTTACCGCCTCTATTCTTACGAGCATTAGTATCAAGCCCTACTTCTATACCAAAAACATAATCTACTAAGTTTTTGATTTGTTTATTCTTCAAGATCTCTACTAGTCCCGTTTTTTCTATGAATTCAAGGACTGCACTAGGTGTCTCAAAATAACTATCTAAATCAACTACATCTCCGTTATCGTCCAAGACAGGGCGACTATCTCTTACGGCAATCAAAATATTTAAGACTGAAAAGCACGCTGAATTCTCAGCAAAAAGATTATTTACAGCTTGCTCTAGATCTTCTTTACCTATTAGGTAATTTAATTGATTGAGCTTAATAGAAACCGTTTCTA
>PDWI01006081.1_pt1 | contig 15306 bp, 16 predicted proteins | sample 1430891 | NCBI WGS metagenome assembly PDWI01 (sample SAMN01162508, study PRJNA174530) | Oral metagenome, whole genome shotgun sequencing project. | biome: Marine environment; feature: Marine mammal; material: Swab sample of the gingival sulcus; isolation source: swab sample of gingival sulcus... | reverse complement strand
TTCGTTTGCAACAGGGTTACTAGACCATGCACATTATACACGTCCTGAATCGGTTAACGGCAAATCCGTACCCGATGTTTTGTTAAGTGGCAACCACGAGAAAATCGAGCGTTACCGACTTCAGCAAGCATTGGGAAACTCGTGGCTAAAACGCCCCGACTTATTTGCCAAGAAGGCGCTCTCTGAAGCAGAACTTTGTCTTTTGAACGACTTCTTAAAAAATTATAGAAACTAGCGGCATTATCGTTGATGAGTGTTATTTAAGTATAATATTGATAAATGGTAGATTGTCGCCTAATGTGGAGTACACAAATGAGCAACTTAATTAAAGAAATTGAACAAGCACAAATGAGCAAAGAAGTCCCGAATTTCGGTCCTGGTGACACTTTGGTCGTACAAGTTAAAGTAAAAGAAGGTAACCGTGAACGTTTGCAGGCATTTGAAGGTGTTTGTATTGCAAAACGTAATCGTGGTCTAAATTCAGCGTTTACCGTTCGTAAAATCTCTCATGGTGAGGGTGTTGAGCGTGTTTTCCAAACTTACAGCAACACAGTTGATTCTATTGAAGTCAAACGTCGTGGTGCAGTACGTCGTGCGAAATTGTACTACTTGCGTTCATTAACCGGTAGAGCAGCGCGCATTAAAGAAAAATTAAATGTAAAATAATTATTAACTTTCACATCATTAGTTAAATAAATAAAGAAAGCCCCCCAATCATTGATTGGGGGGCTTTCTGTCGTTTTATGGATTAAATGACAGCGTGTCACTAAGCTTTGGGTAGGGTAACGCCTGTTTGTCCTTGGTATTTTCCTGCACGGTCACCATAGGATGTCTCACAAACCTCATCAGATTGGAAAAATAGCATTTGAGCAACGCCTTCACCTGCGTAGATTTTTGCAGGTAGTGGTGTGGTATTAGAAAACTCTAAAGTCACGTGTCCTTCCCATTCAGGCTCTAATGGTGTGACATTCACGATGATACCGCAACGCGCATAAGTTGATTTGCCTAAGCAAATCGTTAAAACATCACGTGGAATTTTAAAATATTCTACTGTATGGGCCAGTGCAAATGAGTTTGGTGGAATAATACAGACATCTGATTGCACATCGACAAAACTATCGGCATCAAAGTTTTTTGGATCAACAATAGAAGAGTTGATATTTGTAAAAATTTTGAAATCACGACTACAGCGAACATCATAGCCATAACTGGATGTTCCATAGGAAATACCTCCAGCCTTACCGTCATTCCCGATACGCACTTGCCCCGCTTCAAAGGGCGTAATCATTGCATGCTCTTCTGCCATGCGTTTAATCCACTTATCACTTTTGATACTCATGCCTATTTCCCATTGATGATTAATTCGAAAGGAGCCTATTTTAGAGGGGATTAGCAGTTAGTGCAACCAATAAAGTCATGATGCTTAAGTGCCAATTTCACCCGCCAAATCTGCCACCCATCGTAAAATTTTCGGCGGTTTTTTATTCTTTGCTTCAAAATGCTCACACCACATAATGGCGTGGCGTACAATTTGTCCACCAAAATATCTGAAAGGTCTAGGGGGAAAGGCTTTATTCATGCCTCTATTTATCGTACCGACAAGAATACTATTAGACCATTCATTATCTAATTCTAATGCCAGCGAAGAAAGCACCCGTCCGCCAATTTGTGATGGACTGACACCATTACCGCTCCACCCCACGCCGTAAATAATATGTGATGCTTCTTTTAAATGTCCAAAAATAGGAAAATGTTCATTGGTGTAATCAATAGGCCCATTCCAGCTATCGTCAATTCTTACGTTTTTTAGCATTGGGTAAGTATTGTAGAAGTCTTGTTTAGCTAATTTGGTACCCTGAGCCGACTGGCTGAAAATATTGGTGATTTTTCCACCGTTTGTTAAATTTGCAGCACTTTTCCCATAGGCAATTCGTCCATCTCGTGTCGGTCGATAATAGCCAATCATTTGATAGGAATCGGTAATACCTTCACCCTCTTGCCAACCTAGTTCTTTGAGTTTATCAGGAATGGACTCAGTGACGATGATGGAGCTGCTAACAGGGGTCAAGTATTTACGCAATTCGGGAAATGCTGCTGCCCAGACATTACTGGCAAGTACGACTTTTTTTGCTTTAACATTAGCATAAGGGGTTTTTAATTTGGCAGGCTGCTCATAAGATAATTCTTTAACAGGCGTTTTTTCATAAATTTCAACACCTAATTCCATGGCTACACGCTTTAATCCGGCAACTAAACGTGCGGGCTGTACCGTGCCATTTGTTGGGTCGTAAACACCTGCTAAATGTTTTTTTGAGCCTGTGTGTTGATAAACTTCCTCGGGTGTTAGACGCTGATAGGGCGAGTCGCCCAGTTTTTCAGCGATTTCCAAAGTGGATTCCCAAGCACCTAATTGAGACTCATTAATGGCTGTCCATAGCCAACCACCACGCTTAAAATGTGCATCAATTTTGTGTTTTTTACAAAAATCTTCTAGTTCTTGAATGGCTAATTCAGAGCGTTTGGCTAATTTATGTGCTTCTTCTTTACCAAACAAATCCACCATGGTCAGTATTTCTGACCACCAAGACATGACCAAACCGCCGTTGCGACCGGAAGCTCCGCCGCCACACATATCCCTTTCTAAAATAATTATTTTTTTATCAGGACGTTGCTGTTTAGCAAAAATAGCTGTCCACAAGCCGACAAATCCACCACCAATAATGGCGATATCGGCATCTTCTATATCTTCAGAGAGTAGGGGTTCTGTGGGAATCGTCGTTTCTGCTTCTAGCATCCAATGACTACGACGTAGGGTATTTTTATAGGCTTTTGAGTTCGGGTATAGTTTTTTCATAAAAACTCCATATCATAAAGGATCTTCAGACATCATTTGTTTATCTTTCAAGCGTTGTTTTTCTTGGTGGCGATTAAGTATAGAAAATAAGAGAACACCTGTCGCTACTAAGCCAATTAAAATCGTTGAAAGTGCATTAATTTCAGGTGTCACACCAAATTTCACCATAGAATAAATTTTTATTGGTAAAGTCGTTGTGCCTGCTCCAGTGGTAAAACTAGAAATAACCAAGTCGTCCAGTGATAAAGTAAAGGATAATAAAAAACCAGAGAGTACAGAAGGGCTAATAATGGGTAAAATTACATAGAAGAAGATTTTTGTCGGTGGGCAACCTAAATCTTGTGCAGCTTCTTCGATGGATTTATCAAAATCTTTAAGGCGTGAACGAATGATGACGGCGACATAACACATGGAAAAAGTGATATGGGCTATGGTGATTGTCCAAAAACCACGGGCAACACCTAAAGCCACGAACATCAGTAATAAAGAAATACCAATAATGACATCAGGCATAACTAATGGGGAATAAATCATCCCATTAAATAACGTTTTACCTCGAAAACGCTCAAATCTAACTAAAATTAATCCGGAAATGGTACCGAGTATGGTCGCAATAAGGGCAGAAAAAAAGGCGATACGCAAAGTGACAGAGGCAGCAGATAAGATACTTCCATTATTAAATAGGCTAGTGTACCATTTGGTTGAAAACCCCGCCCATACGGTGACTAAGCGTGACTCATTAAAGCTGAAAAAAATCAGTACAAAAATCGGTAGATATAAAAAAGCAAATCCGAGAAATAAGGCACAATAATTAAATACCGTTAGTTTCTTCATACACTTTTCTCCTGAACTCGCTGATAGAGAACAATCGGTCCAACAAGCACTAATAGTAGTGTAATGGCAACAGCACTTGCCATGGTCCAGTCAATATTATTGAAAAACTCTGTCCATAGGACTTTACCAATCATAATCGTATCAGCACCACCTAAGAGATCGGGAATAACAAATTCACCGATGGCAGGAATGAAAACGAGGAAACATCCTGCTAGTATCCCTGTTTTTGATAAAGGTACGACAATTTTCCAGAATGCTGTGAATTTGTTGGCCCCCAAATCAGCAGCGGCTTCCATCAGCGTCCAGTCCATTTTTTCCAGTGTGGCGTAAATGGGTAATACCATAAAGGGCAAGTAAGAATAAACAATGCCAATATAAACGGCAATATCAGTATTGAGAATATGCAGCGGTTCACTAATTAATCCTATTTTTATTAGTAGGTCATTGAATAGTCCTTGGTCTTTTAAAATACCAATCAAGGCATAGGTTCGGATTAAAAAAGAACTCCAAAATGGTAAAATCACCAGCATCAATAGCAATCCGCGTAAATGCTTAGGTGATTTTGCCATGGCATACGCCATTGGGAAAGCAACCAGCAGGGTTAATAGTGTTGAAATACCGGCAATTTTTAGACTTTTTAGAAAGGCACCAAAGTAATAATCATCGGTTAAGATAGTGAGATAATTGTATAAGCTTATTTTTAGGTTATAGACACTGTCCCCCAAGGATTCTATCATTGGTAGATAGGGTGGTTTGGCAATCGTTGGTTCTGATAAGCTTATTTTTAATACAATAAGAAATGGGCAGAAAAAGAAGATGAGCAACCAAAAGTACGGTATGGCAATAATTAAACTTTGTCCACGAAAACCAACTAATGAGCCAAGCTTAAATAGGGTAGCAAAAGACCAACGGTAGGTTGCATATTTAGATAAATTGGTATGCAATTTTTCTGATTTTGTTTCGGGCATGACTTTAGCATCCAGTAAAGCAATATCTTGATTTGAATCATTCATGATAATTGCCTCTTGCTAATTTAATAAGATAATACTTGCATGAGGTGTCCATGTGAGATGAACCTCATCTTCCCAAGTAATTTCCAGCTCATCATCGCGTCGTCGGTTAGTGCGAGCGACGGTAACTTTTTGACCATTGTCTAGTTTTACATGAAAAATAGATAAGTTACCCAGATAAGCAATATCCCAAACTTTTCCTAATAAGTAATTACTTTGTTGTTTTTCGGGGCTAGGTAGATTCTTATTGATAAGGATTTTCTCAGGTCGAACACCTAGCCAAACGGCTTCTCCCTCAGTAATGTCACTGCCATAGTTTGTTGTAAATCGGTTATTTTGATTATCTGTGACCTCGGTAAAGTCGTGTCCTTTATCACTCACGTGGCATTCAAATAAATTAATATCACCAATAAAACTAGCAACATATTTTGATTTTGGATATTCATACAGGGCAACAGGTGAGGAAACCTGAATTAAGTGTCCTTGATTCATTACCCCAACCCGTGTGGACATGGTCATTGCTTCATCCTGGTCGTGAGTCACCATAACAAATGTCATTTTCAATTCTTCTTGGATGTTAACCAATTCAAACTGGGTTTGTTCACGCAGTTTTTTATCTAATGCTCCCAATGGTTCATCCAGTAGAATAATTTTAGGTTTTTTTGCCAAATTCCTCGCCAAAGCAACACGCTGTTGCTGTCCCCCCGAAAGTTGGTGAGGTTTGCGTTTGCGAAATGCTTCTAGCTCAACAATAGCAAGTGCCTCATCTGTACGTTTTTTGATTTCATTTTTAGGTAACTTACTTTGCTTGAGTCCAAAAACAATATTTTGTTCAACAGTCATATGCGGAAATAAAGCATAAGACTGAAACATCATATTAACAGGGCGTTTGTGAGGCGGGATACTGGTTAAATCTTCACCATCCAATAGGATTTTTCCCTGAGTTGGTACCTCAAAGCCAGCTATCATACGCAATAGCGTACTTTTTCCACAGCCGGAACCGCCAAGTAGAGAAAAGAATTCCCCCCCATAAATATCTAAACTCAGATTATCAATGGCAACAAAACCATTATCATAAACTTTAGTCACATTTTGGATTTGAATAAAGGGCTCTTGATTGGCATCATTCCAAGGTTCATCATAAATAGGTATAGAAGATTTTACCTTTGACGACTGTGGAGAATTACTATTCATAGTTATTTTTTTATTAATTAAATAAATTAAGTACATTGCCAATAACTAATAAATTTAGTTATTAGCAATGCTCATATTGAGATTAAGCGAATACTATTTATCTGCTTTAAATTTTGTCCACATACGGGTAATTATTTTTTGCTGACGTGGCGTGTAGGCGGTGTTTACGTAGAGCTTTTTCATGGTTTCTTCATTCGGGTAAATAGCCGTATCTTCGATAATTTCTTTATCCATAAACTTAGGAGCATCTTTGTTGCCATTTGCGTAGTAAACATAATTACTCGATTTTGCGATGATTTCAGGTTTCAAAATGTAGTTAATGAATTTATGGGCATTATCAACATTTGGGGCATCAGCCAAGATAACCATTTGGTCAAACCATAATTTTGCCCCTTCTTTGGGAATGACATAGCTAACTTCTACTCCATTCTTGGCTTCCACAGCTCGTTCAGCAGCTTGAAGAACATCACCAGAATAGCCAATGGCTAAACAAATATCACCATTTGCCAATGCATCAGAAAAGTCAGAATTAGAGAATTTAGTGATGTAGGGGCGAATAGGATCTAATACTTCTCTAGCTGCTTTTAAATCTTTAATATCGTGGCTATTAGGGTCTTTTCCCTGGTAGTTCAGTGCTGCGGGAATCATTTCATCGGTATTATCTAGCATGTAAATACCACATTTAGCGACTTTCTTTGCATATTTAGGGTTAAATAAAATTTCCCACGAATCAAGTGGTACATCGGGGGCAACCTCCTTAATTTTCTTTTTGTTAATACCTAAGCCTGTTGTTCCCCACATATAGTTAACCGAATACTGATTATCAGGGTCGAAAGGTTTAACTTTTTCTGCAATAAATTCCCAAATATGTTTTTTATTAGGTAGTTTGTCTTTCTGTAATGGTTGGAAAATATTGGCTTTTATTTGTCGGGACATAAAATTTGCCGATGGAAAAACAATATCATAGCCGGAATGACCCGCTAACAGCTTTGCTTCCAAAATATCATTTGAATCATAGACATCATAAATGACCTTAATGCCAGTTTCTTTTTCAAAATCACTAACGGTTGACTTATCAATGTAGTCGCTCCAGTTGTAAATGCGAACCTCTTGGTTGGCATTGGCATTCATTGCCAATAAGCCTAGGGTGCTAGCTGCTAGGTAGCGAAGAAATAATCTTGTTTTCATGTTTTTTCTCTCTGTAAAAGTGCGATAATCCGTGTTGCCCATTCACAGTACGGATATTTGTATTCGATATAATAATACTTTTTATAATTAAAAGTGTCAACACTATTGTTTTTTGCGTATTTTAAATAAATTTGTCATTAAAATAAAAACAAATCTACTCATTTTTTATCTAAAATAAAATCACACGGATAATCAAGTAAATAAGTACCGTCATTCTGAGACTTTGGGGAATGACTGGTATTATTTGATAGTGTTTATTCAGTCTAAGTTACATTGACTCAAACACAGCATCAAGTACATTGATAGCTTGTTCTATTTCCGCTTCACTAACGATACAAGGCGGTACAACATGAATACGATTTTCCGCTAGGAATGGCAATAAGCCCTTATCAATCAATTTAGTCTTTATTTCATTCATTTTTTCTGCAGATAATTTCTCTCGCGTCGTTTGGTTGTTGACTAATTCGATTGCCCAAAATACGCCTATGCCACGAACTTCGCCAATAATAGTGTGTTTTTGGGCAAGTGCATTGAGCTTTTTGGCGAGTAACTCTCCTATTTTTTTTGCATTTTCAATGATTTTCTCTTCTTTCATTGCATCAATACAAGCAACAATACTGGCCATTGCCAGTGGATGACCAGAGTAGGTTAAACCGCCCGGGAACATCTTATCGTTAAAATAATCACTAATAGTTTTTGAGATGATAACGCCACCCACAGGAACATAGCCGGAGTTGACGCCTTTGGCAAAAGTAATTAAGTCAGGTATGACGTTTTCATAATGCTCTAGTGCAAACCATTTCCCGGTGCGTCCAAAGCCTGCCATCACTTCGTCCATAATCATGACAATGCCGAACTCATCACACAGCGCTCTAACGCCTTGCATATAGCCTTTGGGCGGTATCATAATGCCAGCTGTGCCCGGAACACTTTCTAATAAAACAGCAGCAATGCCAGAAGGACCTTCAAACTCAATCACACTACGTAAGTGAGCGAGTGCTCGTTCGCATTCTTCGGCTTCGTTTTGTGCAAAAAATTCCGAGCGGTATAGGTAAGGTGTAAAGAAATGAACATGTCCACGAGCATATTCATTGGGAACACGGCGAGGGTCACCGGTCGCCACAATGGCAGAACCGGTATTTCCATGGTAGGAGCGGTAGGATGATAGCACTTTATCACGCTCCGTGTAGAGGCGAGCCATACGTACGGCGTTTTCATTGGCATCGGCACCACCGTTGGTAAAGAAAACTTTATCAAACCCTTTAGGAGCGACATCAAGGATGCGTTTCGCGGCTTCATTGCGGGCGTGATTAGCTGTTGATGGTGCAATAGTCAGTAACTCATCGGCTTGGGCCTTAATTGCTGCGACTATTTTTGGGTGCTGGTGACCGATATTGGTATTGACCAACTGACTGCTAAAGTCTAAATATTCTTTCCCATCAAAATCCCATAGCTTACAGCCGCTACCCGATTTGATGACCATTGGCTTGAGTGTGCCCTGAACTGACCAAGAGTGAAAAACATATTCACGGTCCGCTTGGAAAACGGATGTGTTATTTGGCATAAATAACCCCTCTTATTGTTAAATGATATAGATGAATTGCCGATCAACAATTCTCGATTGCGCATATTTAAGTTAAGAATAATTTATACCTTGATTTATGTCAAAATATATTTTGATAAGTTGCTTTAGACACCGTCATTCTAGGCAGGTGATTTACTATCGTTATTTATCGGTTATACCTGAGATAGCGAAGTACCGCAAAGACAATACCGACAATAAAGCCAATAACATGGGCGGTATTGGCAATGGCGATACCCAAAAGCCCTGTCATTGCGATTAACATGAAAACAATGAGGAAATAGGCAATATTGTTGGGAACTCGTTGATGATGAGAGGAAGATAATTTATCTGTTATAAATAAATAGCCCAGTAAAGCGTAAACAACACCACTCATACCGCCAAAAATTGCCATTGTGACCATACCCTGTGCGATATTACTGACAGCACCGGCAACTAACACCAATAATATTAAAAACCCCGAAGATTCGACTTCCTCAATCGCTGTGCCGAATTGGTATAACCAAATCATATTAAATGCCAAGTGGGCAAAAATAATACCGATGGCAGGAAAATGTAGGAAAATGGGTGTAATCACTCGCCAGATTTGTCCCGATTTTATGAGAGATTCATGGTAGGTAAACCACATGGTCGTTTCCAGTTGTCCAAACCAAGTGATGAGACTCACTAAGCAACTAAGCGTGATTAATGTTAGCGTGACAGGATGACGGTAGAAAGCGTTTTTTCTCATGGTGTTCACCTAATATAATGCTGTTTTGTTTTTCGATTTAACCAGTTGATTATCATTAATAATTTTTGGTGTGATAAAAATAAGCAATTCTGTTTTGGTGACGTTCTTTTTATCGCGTCTAAAAGCTCTGCCAATGACCGGTAAATCACCGAGAACAGGAACTTTGGCGACCGATTTTGTTTCTGTATGTTCATAAATACTGCCAAGTACAACGGTGTTGCCACTGGCAACTAAAACTCGCGTTTCTACACCGTTGGTATTAATGGAGGGGATAACGCCATCTAATGTTTGTGTTAAAGCACCAACAGTATCCCTATCAACTTTTAATATCATGTCGACCATATGATTCGGTGTGATTTTGGGAATAACATCCAATGACAAGTTAACATCTTTAAACATAACTTTGGCGGTGCCTTTATCATTATGCGTTGTATAGGCAAGCTCCGTGCCTGATTTAATCGTCGCTCGGTGGCCATCTTGTGCCATGACATGGGGACGAGAAATGACCTCACCTTGGCCTTCATCTTCGAGTGCGGATAACTCTAAGTCCAGTAAAAAGTCGGCATTTAAAATTTTCACACCCAGAGTGCCATAAGGGGTGGCTGTTGTGCCTAAATTGACACCTAGGCGATTATTGATTGATGAATTTTCTCCTATGCCTGCCATTGTTCCCGATATGCCGCCGTGTTTGCCTACTGCGGAGCCGCCCCAACGAATACCTAATTCGTGAGAAAAATTATTGGAAACAGAAACAATGCGTGCGTCAATCAGTACCTGACGAACAGCCACATCTAATTTTTTGACGATACGTTGGACTTTAGCAATGCTGTTAGGTACGTCGTTGACAACTAATGTGTTGGTTCTGGTATCCACGGACAAGTAACCCCGACTACTTAATATGCCACCTTTGTCTGATTTTGCGTCATTGTTATCAATGGTCGCTTTGAGTTGCTCTGCCCTTGCGTAACGAATTGGGATAAGCACTTGTTCCAGAGGTGCTAATTCATCCTCAATATTGGCAATCTCATAAGCATCTTTTTTCTGTTGCATGATGATTTGACTAGGGGCGATAAAGATAACGTTGTTGCGTTTTACCATACTGAGCCCCTTGCTTTTTAAAATAACATCTAAAGCCTGTTGCCAAGGTACATCTTTAAGATGTAAGGTGATATTGCCTTGGACTTCATCACTGACAACGATATTCGTATTGGTAAAATCAGCAATAATTTGTAGAACGGAGCGAACTTCGATATCTTGAGAATTTAACGATAAATTTTCTCCATTATATTGCTTGTTATTGTCGGTGGCTTTTGTATGAGCAATGGTTAGTAAATTTACTGATAAGAGAATCAATGAAATGAGGAATTTCCTCAGTTTGTGTTGAGTATAAAACCTAGCGGATAAAAAATGTGTATTCATATGATTTTTCTATGGGTTAAGCGATAACACGGTTTCTTTTGTATCCCATGTATCAGACTGGTAAAACAATTCATGCAAAGTGATTGCCGATTCATTAATATTAGTTATGGTACCGTCATTCTGTCCGAGCATATCACCAACACGAGCTTGTACGATATTGCCCTCGGGTGTTTTGATAAGGGCAATAAAAGACTGATTACCTATCGTGCCAACGAATCTTAGTGTGTTTAAATGATAGTTTGTTAGTAAGTGTTTAGACGATTTGTTGGGCGCTGGACAATCCATTTGATAACGACAAGGCGGTTTTTTGGCTGGTTGCTTTATGGGTACACTGTTTTTTTCTACGGGAAAGAACTGAATAACTTTAAAAGGATTTTTTATCCCATTTTTAACGTGGTAGGTTTGTTGCTGAAGTTGTATATTTAATTGGGATTGTTTGGGTTTATCTGTTAATAACGGCTCTACATTGTTATCTGTTTTGGAAAGGATAAAAGTCTCAACATAGTCTTGCTCTTCTGTGACGGGATTACAGGCAACTAGAGTAATGACGCAAAATAATAAGATAATATCGACTAGAGGTAGGCTCAATGGTTGCTTCATTGTTGCTCCTGCAAGTTCTCTTTAAAAATATAAGTGCGTAGTTCAGCTGTCATTTTCAGTTGTTGCTTTTTATCTTTCGTATCTTCGACGGGTGCTGTCAACGTCATGTTATGGATGGTAATAATTCGTTTTGAATTGGCAATATCTTCAGCAAACCCCAATATACTTGAATAGTCTGCAACAGCAGTGAGGGTAATCGGTTTGATAAAATAAAATGTTTCGTTGATGTCTTCTTTGGGTGCGAGTTCATCAAAGACAATGTGGTTGCGTTGGGCGGCGACATAGATGCTATCAATTAATGAAGGCATAGAAATTTCTGTTGGTAAAAATGTCTTTGCTAAATTTTTTGTTGTCTTAAATTGCTCAATTTCGGCTTCAATAGCAGGTATTGATGAAATAAGTGATTGATTGCGAGCGTACAATTGCTTTTGCTTTGTCACTATTGGCTGGATTTGCTGGATTTTAGTTCGTACCTCATCGATGAAGAGTATTTTCCAAAAAGAAAAAAATGCAAAGCCAAGAAGTAATGAAATACTCACTGTGACAGGTGATTGCCAAGTCGATAAATCATTCAGGTCAAAAGATAGCCGGCGATATCTCATAGGCTAGTCTGTTCCTGTAATGATGAAATTTCTTTCAAATTAGGCTGAATGGCTGTCGTTTGACTAGTAATAGTAAACTGTTTAACAGCTTTTCCCAAATTAGGTCGAGAAATAATATTGACCAAATGCGGTGTTTGATAATGGCGACTCGTTTGTAACTTGGTAATTAATTGGGCAATATCTCTGTCTGTTTTAGCAATACCCTGTATTTCTACTTGTCCGGCATTGAGATTAAAATGTGATAAATATAAATTACCCGTACTGGCTTGAGATAAATTTTCTAATAAATATAGGGCAAATGGTTGCCTTTTCTGTAAGTTATTAATAGTGGTGATTTGGTTGTTAAGTTTGATTTTTAGCGTGTCCAGCTGTTTCTTCTGGTTTAATTGCGAGGTTATTTGACGATTATTATCTTCGAGTATTGACAAAGCAGTTTGATAATCTGCAAGAGTGAGTTTTTCCCACCCCCATGTCATACCGCCTAATGTAAAACCCAATGCAGAAAGTAGCAATAGTGTTAGTTTATTACGTCTAATTTTTGCTCGTCTTCGTTGCTCTCGCCATGGTAATAAATTAAATTGTAATGCCATATTCTACGCTCTTAATGTTAAGCCGTAAGCTGTTGCGAGCGATTGTTCTGACACTTTTTCAGAAGTGCTACATGTTGCTAGAGCAGTAGTAATGTTATTCGTAATCGGCAATGTTTCAAAAGTTATTTCAGGTAAGAATTGATTTAGAAAAGCCAAAAGACCGATAAGTGTGCTGCCTCCACCTGTCAAGTAGGCTTTGCTAATTACCCGCTCTTTATGGCTTGCATAAAAAGTTTCTAACGATAACTGAATTTGCTCTCCCAGCAGGGTTAAATAGTCATCAACAATCTTCGGATAAACAGATGGTAATTGATAAATTTTTCTCGCTTCCGCTTCAACTAAGTTTATTTTTTCAAAATGGGCAATCGATTCTGTTAAATGCTGACCGCCAACAGGTAAATCTCGGCTAAAAAGCATTCTTTGTGCTGAGAACAGGCTAATAACAGATGTTCTATAGCCGATGTCAATAATGGCATAGGTTTTGTCTTGCTGGTTATCTACAATCTTCTCTAGGACTTTACCCAAAGCAAAAGCTTGAACTTCAATTTCTTTTTTTCGGATGGACTTCAGAGTGACGGTACTAGCGATATTATTTACTGTGTCCTTTCGGCTGGCAACAACAAACACTTGTTGTTTATTAACATGAGCTACTTCATTTCCTAAGCGCGAAAAATCAAAATAAATTTGTTCTAAGGGGAAAGGAACAAAGTCAGCGAGCGCCATTTGTACTTCACCTTCGAGTATTTCTTCCGGCAGACCGCAGTCAACTTCAATGGTTTTGATAATAGTTGATGAAGTTGGAATACTTAAAGCGACGCGTTTCGGTTTTATCCTTGCCTGCTCAACAACTGCTGAAATCATTTCTTGTAAAACGGCGGGTGTGGAATTGCCGTCTCTCAGGTTCTCTGGCAAGGTTTTATGAGCAACCCCCACAGCCTGTCCATTCTCATCGACAGAAACAATTTTCAGCGAATAGTTTCCAATATCTATCCCTAACATTGGTGTGAAAGGCTGTAGCGATTATAAATCTCTTTTATCGTGTCCCGTGTATAATTGGCGGGGACGACCAATTTTGTAATTACCCGTCACTAGTTCGTTCCAATGAGCTACCCAGCCCGCAGTACGTGCGATTGCAAACATCACTGTAAACATATTGACGGGAATTTTCAGTGCACTATAGATAATACCTGAGTAAAAATCGACGTTTGGATAAAGTTTTCGTTCGATGAAATATTCATCTTTAAGAGCGATTTCTTCAAGTTTAATAGCTAACTCTAGGCGTGGGTCATTACCATATTTTTCTAAAATTTCATAACATAACTTACGAATAATTGTCGCACGAGGATCAAAATTTCGGTAAACACGGTGTCCGAAGCCCATGAGGCGGAAAGGATCATTTTTATCTTTGGCTTTTGCGATATATTTGTCTACATTATCAACGTTACCAATTTCATCTAGCATTTTTAGCACCGCTTCATTGGCGCCACCATGAGCAGGTCCCCATAAAGAGGCAATCCCTGAAGAAACTGCAGCATAAGGATTCGTGCCTGTACTACCCGAAAGACGAACAGTTGACGTTGATGCATTCTGTTCGTGGTCGGCGTGTAAAATAAATAAAATATCTAACGCTTTAGCTGCCAATGGGTCAACTTCATAGGGCTGTCCCGGACGAGAAAACATCATGTATAACAAGTTTTCCGTATAGCCTAAAGATGGATTAGGATAAACTATGGGTTCGCCAATATTATGTTTATAAGCGGCAGCGGCGACAACGGGCATTTTAGCAACAAGTCGCAATGCAGTTTTGCGGCGAATTTCTGGATTTTTTCCATCCAATGCATCGGGGTAAAAAGCAGCAAGCGAACCGACGACACCTGTCAACATTGCCATCGGGTGAGCATCGTAGTGAAAGCCACTAAAAAATTGTTGTATGCTCGTGTGAACAATGCTGTAATCCGCCATTTCCTGCTGATAACTGTCACGCTGACTCTCGGAGGGCATTTCGCCAAACAGCAAAAGATAGGCAACATCTAAAAAATTTGACTTCTCAGCCAGTTGTTCAATAGGGTAGCCTCGATAAAGTAGCTGACCTTTTGAGCCATCAATAAAAGTAATCTGACTTTCACAACTTGCTGTAGCAGTGAAGCCTGGATCGTAAGTAAATAAGCCAGTTTGAGAAACAAGTTTACGAACGTCAACCACGGGACGCCCCAATGTTGGGAATAAAACATCCAAGTCAACACTGGTTTCAGTATCATCGTAATGGGTTGTTAAGGTGACTTTTTTCTCGCTCATTGGCTTCCTCTTCTTTTATTTAATGTTAGATATTAGCAAAAATTCTATCAGCTACTAAGGATTTTATCTACCATTAAATAGAAAAATCGAGTAATCACTAAAATAAAGCAGACCGGCAATTAACGTTGATATTTTTTCTTAAAGCGATCAACACGACCAGCGGTATCTACGATGTTTTGTTTTCCAGTGTAGAAAGGATGGCTTTTGCTTGAAATCTCAACTTTAACAAGAGGATATTCGTTTCCGTCTTCCCATTGAATAGTTTCTTTAGTTTCAATAGTAGAACGCGTTAAAAAGGCAAAGTCAGCACCTTGGTCTTGGAAGACAACAGGGCGGTAATTTGGGTGGATATCTTTTTTCATAATTTTATTGCTCCGAAAAATAATAACTGTTGCTAGTAAATCTTAG
>PDWI01006080.1_pt1 | contig 15307 bp, 17 predicted proteins | sample 1430891 | NCBI WGS metagenome assembly PDWI01 (sample SAMN01162508, study PRJNA174530) | Oral metagenome, whole genome shotgun sequencing project. | biome: Marine environment; feature: Marine mammal; material: Swab sample of the gingival sulcus; isolation source: swab sample of gingival sulcus... | reverse complement strand
GGAGAAGTTTAAAGGAAGAGAAATTTATAAATTAAAACAGGAAGTATGTACAAAATACCTTATAAAAACAAAAGAAACATATGATTTTTTATATGAACATCCTAGTATAGAGGATATTATGTTATTTTATTTGAAAGGAGAAAAGTTATGTTAACATTATTAAAAAAAGATTTTTTACTCGGTAAAAATGAGTTAATATGGGTATCTGCTTTTTATATTATAGGACTCTTATTAATACTTAGTGATATTAATGTGTTTTATTATATTCCCTGCATTATCCTCATTAATATCTTAGAATTTAATTATAAAATTTTTTCTTTAGAATGTAATTCCACTATGGGTATGTTTTTATTTTCAGCACCAATATCAAGAAAAGATTATGTTCAATCTAAATATATGAATACTATACTTATTATGCTGATAGGCATTATATTTATTTTGATTTTATCTTTTATTTTTAGCGTCAATGTTCTTTATGTTATACTCTTTGCCGTAATTGCAACATTATTATTTTCATCTGTATTTATGCCATTATTTTTAGAAATAGAAACCAGTCGATTGAATATTTTAAAATTTATCGTGCAGACTGGGCTAATACTTTTCTTATTTCGTTCAGAAAGAATAGTGTCTAATTTAGTGATGCCAAGTCTTAGCGTGAGCATTATGTTATTAGTAGTGAGTGTAGTATTTTTTATACTCTCTTATAGAGCATCTATAAAAATCATCAACAAGAAAGAGTATTAGTCATTGTTAAATAATAAACATCCTTGACTTCTTCTTCATATCAATCTACAATGAAGTTAGTGTTTGAAAGGGAGAGAATATGACATGGTATAATAAGAAAAGGCTTCCAGTTGAAACCTTTAAAATGACGGACGATATTATCAATAAACTTCGTTCTGGTTGGTATTCAGATGAATATTTTAATAATACAATTAGAGTCTTACGAATGAGAGCCGAAGAAGGTAGAAAATTTGGACCGTATGATACGGATTTATCTATTGATGTTTCTGATGAAATAAATGGAGATATCATAGTAGAAATGCAGTTTTTTACTAGAAGAAAGCCGTTTTCTGTAGTAGCTGGTGTAGATGAAGCACTTGCTATCTTACAGGTAGCAACAGGTTATTATGAGGGCGATCAGTTTATCAATACTTATGATGATCTAGAAGTAGAATCAGTATATGATGGAACGATTGTTCATTATGATGGAGAGCCGAAAGAAATAGAACCAGTTATTAAAGTAAGAGGGAGATATCGAGATTTTGGTCATTTAGAGACGCCGATACTCGGGGTTTTAAGTCTTCCAACCCGTATTGCGACAAATACTTATAATGTACTGGAAGCAGCGAATGGAAAGCCTGTGTTATTTTTTCCAGCTCGATTTGATCATTATAAAATACAAGCAGTTGGTGGCTATGCTTACAGGGTTGCTCTTGAGAAGTTTAATGAAGATCATAATAGAGCGTTAGATCCATATTTTTCAACAGGAGAACAGGATACTTGGTGGGGAAATGGAAGTGCAAAAGGGACAATTTCTCATGCTAGTATTGCCTGTTTCTATGGAAATACAGCAGAAACAATGCTTGCATTTGCAGAGGGTATAGGAACAGATACACCTCGTATTGCTCTTGTAGATTTTCATAATGATTGTATAAAAACGACATTTGAAGTCATTGATAGGATGTGGGAAAAATATTTTTATTATATAAAAAAAGGTGATCAGGAAAATGCAAAGAAATATATATTATTTGGTGTGAGACCTGATACAAGTGGAAATATGATTGACCATTGTGTTGAACCACTCAATGATAGAAAGCAGGATAATGGTGTTAATTTAAGATTGGTAAGAAATCTTAGAAAAGCCATGGATAATTATTATAAGACGCTTGTTAGTAGAATGGAAGAATCGGATATGATTAAATATAATTCTTTAGCAAAAGAGTATTGTGAAAATATAAAAATCACAGTGACGGGTGGATTTAATGCAAAGAAGATCAAATATTTTGAAGAAGCAAATGCACCAGTATATTCTTATGGCGTAGGATCAAGTCTTCTTTCTAATTCTTCTATGGAAGGAACAAATAATGATTTCACTGCAGATATCGTAAGAGTAAAAGTGAAAGATAAATATTATGATTTATCAAAGGTTGGTAGAAGAGCTTGTGATAATAAAAATTTAGTAAAAGAAAATTAAAGGCAATATGCCTTTTTTTTATTTCGGTATTATTATATAATATCTGTGGAGGTTATTATGTTTAATAAAGAAAAATTTAAAAAATTATTTACATTGATGGAAAGCTATCAATTTGATGCTATTATGCTTGCACCATCATCAGATTTAGAGTATCTGATAGATTATAGTGGACATTTGGATGAAAGACTGAACTGTTTAGTTCTATTAAAAGATAAAAGATATTTTCATATCAGTCCACTTTTAAATTATGAAGAGGTAAAAGAAAAATATCCTGAAGATGCTATATTTTATAAATGGTCAGATGGAGAGGGTTTTTTAGATACTGTTAAAAAATCATTTGAGGACTTTGATTTAATAGGAAAAAATATTGGTGTTAATGTAAGTATTCGAGCGATTGATGTACTTGATTTTCAGGAGATGCTGGATTGTAATTTTAAAAATGCTCATAAGATGCTAGAAGAATATCGAATCATTAAAACAGATGAAGAAGTTAAAAATATGATAAAAGCGGGTCAAATAGCAGATGAAGTAATGGTGGATATTAAAAAGTTTATTAAACCAGGCATGTATGAAAGTGAAGTAATAGCGGAAATTGAAAGGTTATATAAAGAAAAAGGGGCTCATGGACTCTCTTTTGAACCGATAGTAGCAACTGGTAAAAACAGCTCAAAACCTCATTATAATGAAGGAACATCAAAGATTGAAATAGGAGATAGTATAGTAGTTGATTGTGGCTGTAGATATAACAATGTATGCTCTGACACATCAAGAACTTTCTTTATGGGAGAACCTTCAGAAAAACAGAGAAAAATATATGAAATTTGTAAACGATCTACTCTTACAGCTCAGGAAGCTGCCAGAAAAGGAATGAGAGCTTGTGATTTAGATAAAATTGCAAGAGATATTATAGATAATGAAGGGTATGGTCATACATTTCTTAATAGAACAGGGCATGGTATAGGTTTTAGTGTTCATGAAGCGCCAGATATAAAGGGTAGTAATAAGACTGTTTTAGATGAACATATGGCATTTAGCATAGAACCTGGAATATATCTTGAAGGTGAATTTGGTATGCGTGTAGAGAATATTGTCATCATCATAGATGGTAAGGGTGTATCAATGAATAATTCTCCTGTTGACATAGAGGATTGTATAATAGAAGTATAAAAATGGTGCAGTGCATCATTTTTTTTAAGAAATATTTTATTGACAAGTCAACAAAATATTGTTAATATATTTTTTGAGGAGGAAGAATGTTAGATAGATTTGAAAATTTCACATTTTTAATTAGCAAAATATATCGTGATATTCAAAAAATAAAATTAAATGCACTTAAGAAATATGGGCTAAAAGGATCTCATATGATGTGTATTTATTATTTAGGAAAAGAAGATGGTATTAGCTTTAAAAGACTATGTGAGTTATGTGATGAAGATAAATCACTTATATCAAGAAATATAACCTATTTAAAGAAAGAAGGTTATATAGAAAGTGATGAAGAAAATAAGAAAAAATATAAAGCAGAGTTTAGATTATCATCAGAAGGTAAAAGAATATTTGATGAAATACAGGAAATAACGATCGATTTATGCAATAAGGTATATTTTGATGAAAACGAAACATCAATAGATGAGTTTTATCATAATTTAGAAATAATATCTTTGAAACTCGACTCTATTATCAAAGGAGAATAAAATGATAAGAATAATTACAGATTCTACATCTGATATTACATTAAAAGAAGCATATGAAAAAAATATTGATATTATACCATTATACGTACATATGGAAGATGAGGTTTATAAAGATAGAGTGACATTGACTACGGAAGATTTTTATAAGAAATTAGAAGCCAATCCTTCTACAACATCTCAGCCTTCTCCTGCAGATTTTTTAGAAGTATATAATAAATATCCTGAAGATGAAATACTATGTATCACTTGTACTCATAAACTCAGTGGTACATATCAGAGTGCATGTATTGCACAACAAGATGCTTTAAATAAAAATATTAAAGTTTTAGATTCTAATACGATATCTCTTGGCCTTCGAAGTATTATTTTTGAAGCAGTTAGGATGAGAGATGATAATAAGAGTATGGAAGAGATAGTAGATTATATCAATGAGATAAAAGAGAAAAGCTATATCTTAGGTTCTTTAGATAGTCTGAAATATCTAAAAAGAGGAGGCAGAATTTCAGGAGCTTCTGCAGTAGTAGGAAGCCTTTTAAATATTAAACCAATTCTTAAAATATCAGATGGGGTTATCGAAGCTCATGATAAAAAGGTTAGAGGAAAAAAGAATGTTATAAAATTCATATGTGAACTCTTACCAACTATTGGTTTTAATAAAAATCTTCCGATGGTAATAGGATATTCTACAGATATTGAAGATGCTTATGTAATACTTAAAAAATTAAAAGAATATAATATTGATTTTAATGGTTCACTGGATATAGGACAAGTCGGTCCAGTGGTTGGGACTCATGTTGGGCCAGGATGTTTTTTTATTGCATTCTTTGTTGATTAAAAAATATTTGAAAATGTATTGAAAAAAAATGATATTTAGTGTAGTATTTAATTGTATTATGTTAGTATTATTACTAAGATGTTATATATCCTCGTAAAAAGGCTGATCGTCCTTATCAGCCTTTTTCTTGTTTTTGATAAGTTTGACACAATATTAAAAATAATATAGAATATTTTTAGGAGGAATTATGTTAGTACGTGACTTAAATAAAAGACTTGCCGTTCTTATAGATGCTGATAATGCATCTCATAAAATTATAAATGGATTATTAGAAGAAATAGCAACTTATGGAGTATCAAGTGTTAAAAGAATTTATGGCGATTGGACTAATCCATTGTTAAACAGTTGGAAGCCTATTCTTTTAGAACATGCTATACAGCCAATACAACAGTTTGGCTATACAACAGGAAAAAATTCTACAGATAGTGCAATGATAATAGATGCTATGGATCTTTTATATACAGGGAAATTTGATGGCTTTTGTATTGTATCGAGTGATAGTGATTTTACAAAATTAGCATCAAGAATTAGAGAAGAAGGCCTTTTGGTATATGGATTTGGTGAGAAAAAAACGCCAAAATCATTTGTAGGTGCTTGTGATAAGTTTGTTTATACAGAGATTCTTAGAAGAAGTAGTGAAACAAAAGTAAAAAGGCTTAGTAAGAAAAAACTTCTTGAAGATAAATTCTTAATTGATTTATTATTTAATGCAGTAGAAGATGCTGCCAATGAAAATGGATGGTCGCATTTAGGAACAGTGGGACAGACAATTTCAAATAAATCACCAGAATTTGATCCAAGAAACTATGGTTTTAAGAAATTAGGAGAACTGATAAAATTTTTAGGATTATTTATAATAGATGAACGATCTACAGAAAATTCTCCAGCGAAAGCAGTGTATATAAAAATAAAGAAAAAGAAATAAAGATAAAAAAGACCTTAGTGGTCTTTTTTTGCATAGTTTATAAAATAATACATGAGGGGGATAATAACACCACCACCTATTATATTTCCTATTGTTACAGGTAGTAAATTATGAATTAATTCGATAACAGTGATATTAGCTCCATGAATCATAGCTCCCGGTATAAAAAACATATTTGCAATACTATGTTCATAGCCTGATATTACAAATACACTTACAGGAAACCAAAGTGCTGCAATTTTTCCAATCATGGTACTCGATCCAGTAGCTATCCATACAGCTAAAACAACAATAATATTACAGAGAATTCCTCTATAAAGTAGAGTGCTGAAATCGAGATGAACCTTTTTGATGCCTATATTAATAAGCGTTTCTGCATTTGCTGTATTTACCCATAGATTAGATTTATAAATAAGAAATACGATAAATACTGATCCAATCAAATTACCTATGTATACAGCAATCCAATTTTTTATTATATCAGTAAATTTTATTTTTTTTACCAACAATCCAAGTGTCATTACACAGTTTCCCGTAAATAATTGACTGCCTGCTATAACAACTAATATTATACCTATAGGGAATACGGCTGCACCTAAATATTTTTTTATTACAATATCTCCTGGCGCTGACCAGATAACAATAGCAGCAACACTACCAAGAGCAATGAACATTCCAGCCATTATACCCAGAAGTAAAGTTCTTAAAAAAGTTCCATTTGCTTTTTTTATTGAAGATTCTATCATGCTATTAGAAATTTCAATAGGGGTTAATATTTTTTCCATTTTTATCTCCTTTCAGACTAGTATAGGTTAAAAAAAAATAAAATACAATATTTTTTTGATTAAGGTATTGAAATATATTTAGAATTATTGTATACTTTACTTAGATAAAATAATTGTATACAATAATGCAAGGAGGTAATTATGAATAATATACTAGATAATATGAATTTAAAAGTTGAAAACTGCAGAAGATGTGGTGATGAAAAGAAAGTTAACAAATTTGGATTATGCGAGGCTTGCTCAGCAGAAGTAGATCATGAATATGCTGTAATGTACAGAATTAATAACATGGAATATTAAGAAATAAATATAGTTTGGACTATATTTATTTTTTTTATCTTTTTTTGATTTTTTTTTTTTATTAATATTAGATTATATGAATAATATTACTTGTAAATTAAAAACATCTATGTTAGAATTCAGCTAGGAAGGTATCTTAGGAACTTTACCAAAAAAATATTTTTTGAAATACTGCTTTGATCAAGAAGACGGAGACAGTTCATATTTATGAATGTAAGCGTACTTTTGGTGCGCTTTTTTTGAGGTTATTATGAAAATATCATTTATTGGTGCAGGAAAAGTCGGTACGGCAATGGGTCATTATCTAAAAAAAGATAATGAAGTAGTATATTATTACAGCAGAACAAAAGAATCTGCTATAAAAGCTTCTGAGTATGTAGGCTGCTCGTATACTGAGTGTATAAACACTCTTTTGAATTCATCAGATATCATATTTATCACAACAAATGATGATATGATAAAAAGGGTTTCAGATGATTTAGCCGGTTATAATGTAAAAGAAAAAGTTTTTATCCATATGAGTGGTGCTCTTAGTTCGGATGAACTTTTATCTTTAAAAAAAGCTGGAGCAATTACTGCATCTATGCATCCACTGCTAGCATTTTCTGATATCGATAAAGCTGTTAAAGATTTACCTACTATTTATTTTTCTCTTGAAGGTGATGTAGAATATGTAAAATTGCTTCTTGAAGGGAAGAATAAATACTTTATCTTATCAAAAGAAGATAAAGTGCTCTATCATTTATCAGCTTGTATTTTTTCTAATTATTTAGTAACGTTAATGAATTTTGGAGAAAATATATTATCTCAAATAGGGATAGAAGATGGTATTAATGCGATGAAACCTCTTATTGAAGCTAGTTTATCAAATGTGTACTTAAAAGGGACTATAGATGCTCTTACAGGGCCTATAAAAAGAGGGGATATTAATACTCTTACTAAACATATATCTCAGCTTAAAGGGCTTAATAAGGACTTATATTTGTTATTAGGAGAATATACATCTGCTATGATAGACGATGAAAAATTAAAGAGCTTATGGAGGGAAAATGGCTAAATTTACTGTGAATTCTTTTAAAAAATCAAAAAGAGAAGGGAAAAAAATATCAATGCTTACAGCATATGATTATACAACTGCTAGCTTACTTGATGAAGCAGGTGTTGATACAATACTTGTAGGAGATTCTTTAGGAATGACAATGCTTGGGTATGATAATACACTCGAAGTAACTGTTGATGATATTATACATCATACAAAAGCTGTTGAAAGAGGAGCAAAAAATGCCTTTATAGTAGCAGATATGCCTTTTATGTCATATCATGTGAGTGTAGAAGATAGTATTAGAAATGCAGGAAGAATGATAAAAGAAGGTCGTGCACATGCAATAAAACTTGAAGGTGGAAGAGAAGTAATTGATAAGATAGAGGGTATCGTAGCTGCTAAAATACCTGTTGTAGGACATTTAGGACTTACACCACAATCTGTAAATATGCTAGGTGGATTTAAGGTTCAAGGAAAGAATGTGGATAAGGCAAGAGAAATAATAGAAGATGCAAAACTCTTAGAAGAAAAAGGTGTTTGTGCGATTGTACTTGAATGTATACCAGAAGCACTTGCAAAGATTATTTCAGAGAGCATTTCAATACCAACGATAGGAATTGGAGCAGGAAAGTATTGTGATGGTCAGGTACTTGTGATACAGGATATGTTAGGACTATATAAAGGATTTCAAGCAAAATTTGTGAAAAGGTATAAGAATTTAGGGGATGAAGTAATCGATGCTACAAGAGAGTATATCAAAGAGATTAATTCAGAGCAGTTTCCACTTAAAGAGCATACCTTTGGTATGGATGAAGAGATTCTAAAAAATTTATAGGAGGATATTTTGAAAGTTATTGAGTCAATCATAGAATTAAAATCAGAACTAAATAAAGAAAGAGCATTAGGAAAGAAAATAGGCTTTGTTCCAACAATGGGATTTCTTCATAAAGGACATTTATCTTTAATCAATAGATGTAGAAAAGAAAATGATATCGTAGTAGTTAGTGTGTTTGTCAATCCAACTCAGTTTAATGAAGCAAAGGATTTAGAAGATTATCCAAGAGATTTTGAGAAGGATCAAAAGGCTGTTGAGGGTATTGCAGATATCGTATTTTTCCCGGCAGTTAAAGAGATGTATCCAGAGGGATATGCTACTTATGTAGAAGTAGAAGGAAGTATTACAAATGTACTTTGCGGAAAATCTAGACCAGGTCATTTCAGAGGTGTGACAACAGTTCTTATGAAGCTCTTTAATATTGTTAGACCAGATAATGTTTATTTTGGGAAAAAAGATGCTCAGCAGATATCTGTTGTAGAGAAGATGATTCATGATTTAAATATGGATTTAAATCTAGTTAAATGTGAGATATTTAGAGAAGAAGATGGACTTGCAATGAGTTCAAGAAATACAAATTTAAGTAAGCAAGAAAGAAAAGATGCTGTAATCCTTTCAAAAGCGTTATTTGAAGTAAAAGATAAATTAGAAAAAGAGAAAATGACAGCAAAAGAAGTTATTGACTATATTACAGATAGAATTTCTACTGTTGACTATGCAGATATTGATTATATTGAAGTGGTAGATTATAATACACTTCAAAAAGTGGATGAGATAAAAGGGAATATACTTATTGCACTCGCAGTAAGATTTGGCGATACAAGATTGATAGATAATATAATATTGGAGGATATATGCTGTTAAATATGTTTAAATCTAAGATTCATAGAGCAGTAGTAACAGAAGCGAATCTTAATTATGTAGGAAGTATTACAATAGATAAAACATTAATGGATGCTTCAGGAATACTTCCTGGTGAGAGAGTGCAAATAGTGAATAACAATAATGGTGCTAGACTAGAAACTTATGTTATAGAAGGAGAGAAGGACTCAGGAGTCATCTGTCTTAATGGAGCAGCTTCTAGACTGGTTCAAGTTGGAGATACTGTGATTATTATTGCTTATGCACTGATGGATGAACAGGAAGCAAAGTCAATGAAACCCAAGGTTGTTTTTGTTGATGAAAAGAACCGTATTTCTGAAATATCAGATCATGAACAACATGGAACGATGAAGTAATGAAACTACGTATTTTAAATTATACAAGATCATTTAACGGACTCTTTATTGGATTATATATTTAGGGTAATATCTTATTCTAGGAATGATGGGCTGATATTTATTATACTCAGCCTTATCTTGCTTTTACATAAAAAGACTAGAATAAGACCTAGAATTTTTTTATAAAAGAACCAACAGATTTTTATATCGTTAATAAAATAGCAAAGGAAGAATAAATGGATACATTATATTATTTTATCATATTAGTAATAGGCGCATTTTTAAGTAAGAAAAATTTTATACCGAAAAAGATATATCCTCATATTGAGAGGCTTCAGTTTATATCGTTAATCATTCTATTATTATCCATGGGTGCTAAGATGGGAATGAATGAAACAGTAATCAGTTCTTTTTTAACCATAGGTCTTCATAGCATATTATTTGCTTTAGTAGCAATATTTTTTAGTACACTGATTATATTTATTATAAAAAGATTATTTATTAAAAAGAGAGAAGTCTCTGTAAAAGAAGAGAAAGAAAATAAAGAGAAGTCATCAAATTTTATGAGTATAGTACTCGTAATGATTGTTTTTATTGGGATCATTATAGGTATGAATATTGATGCTAACTATCTATGGGTAACAGAAAATATCATACAATTTGGTCTATATTTATTATTGTTTTTTACAGGGATAGATATGGGAAGAGGACAGAAGAGTATTTTTAGTGAAATTAAGGATATGAAGGCTTTATTTATTATTATACCTGCATCCATTGTAATAGGTTCATTATTTGGGACATATATTCTAGGTTTAATACTTCATTATCCGATGAACGAAGCTCTTTCAGTAGGTGCTGGTTTTGGATGGTATTCTCTTTCGAGCATTATAATTAGTCCCTATTCCGATAAACTCGCTGCTATTGCCTTTATGTCAAATGTTATGAGAGAGATCATATCGATACTTATTATACCATTTATAGCAAAATACATAGGCTATGAAGAAGCGATAGGTCCAGCTGGTGCTACAGCGATGGATACATTACTTCCTATTGTATCAAGGAGCACTGATGCTAAAACAGCAGTTCTTTCATTTACAACAGGGGTTATACTTTCTAGTCTCGTACCAATATTAGTGCCTTTGATGCTTAATATATAAAAAAGAAGAATATTAGAAATTTTTCTTTCTATATTCTTCTAAATCTTCATATAAGTTTTCATAACTTTCATATCCTGTATCTTCAAATTGAAATGTTTTATCTTTAGTCCATTCTAAAATGGTTTTTTCGCCATATTTATCGATAAAGAATTTTATAAATAAATAAGAGAATTCAAACCCATTATTCAGTGTATAATGATCCGTATTGATAGAATAGAGCATGGATCTATTTTGATCCATATTCATAATATCCATATCAGGAATATCATTATCTTTTATTATTGTGTTTATTTTATCTAATTCTTTTTCATCAAGACTGAGATATATTGCATACCCATCTGTTAGCCATAGAGGAAGTCGTTCATAAAATAAATTCACATTATTAAAATAATATTTACATAGACTGATTTTTGTTCTAGTTTTTATATAATCCATATTATAGTATTCTTCTGTCTTATTATTAGGTGATAGTATATGAATATTGTTTAGTTCAGAAGTTATAAATATGGATGTTGATTCAGGCCATCTAGGCTGAACAGAAAAAACATTATTTACATAATCTTTAAAAGTCCTATCAACAATAATATCAATGTTTCTATTTGATGTATAGTCTAATAATTTAATAAATTTATCATTGTATGGTTTTAAATAATCTTTCAGTTCATATATTATTTCTCTATCTTTGTGTGTTGAATAAAATATTATATTATCTAAAGTAGCTTTTGGCGTGTTTTTGACACCAAAGAACTTAATGGATACCACTAAAGTAAGTATTATAAGTGGATATAATAATATACTTAATATAAGTCTTTTAGTTGATTTGTCTTTAAACATATATCTCCTTTCAACATGACTACATTATTATAACATTAAAATAATAGAAAAAATGTTATATTAATGTTATAATTGCTAAGAGGTGAATATGGATTTTAAAGATTTAAACAAAGATATAAAAAATGGACTCAAGAATATATATGTTTTTTATGGAGAAGAAAGATATCTTATAGAGCAATATATTAATTTAATTGCAAGTAAAATTATACCAGAGGGATTGGAAATCAATAAAATTAAATTAGATGGTACAAAAACAACATTTGATTATGTACTTGATAACTGTGAAACGCTTCCTTTTTTATCGGATAAAAAATTAGTGATACTCGATAATATGGATTTTAATAATAGTGAAGATAAAGATAAGCTTTTAGAATATTTAAAAAATTATTCTGAATTCACTTATCTTATATTAGTATTTGATGATTTAGATGCTAAATTTAAAAAGGTGTTTAAAGCAGATCAAATCGTTAAATTTGATAGATTAACTAATCCTTATTTTAGCAAATGGTTACATAAGAAAATTAAATCACATAATAAGGATATTAATACTTCTGATCTTATGTATTTAATAAATAGATTGGGTTATTTAGAAAAGAATAATGATAAGTCATTGTTACAGGTTGCAAATGAAGTGCAGATTATTTGTAGTGTGGATAATAAATTTATCACAAAAGAGAATATTGATAGAGTGATAAAAAAGCCTCTAGAAGGTGATATATTTAAGATGCTTGATTATATTAGTGAGAAAAAAGTAGATAAATCAATATTACTTTTTCATACATTGATGGATAAGGGAGAAGCAGTTCAAAAGATCTTCTTTATGATATCAAGGCAGTTTAGACTGTTAAAGAAAGCTAAAATATTAAAGAAGGCGGGTCATAATAAAGAGTCTATCACTAAAATACTAGGGATACATCCTTATAGTGTAAAGAAACTTCTATTATATGTTGATAAATTTTCAGATAGTAGTTTAAATGACATTCTTACATTATGCGTGGATATTGAACTAAAGATGAAGACAACAACTCAAGATACAGTGCTTGCTGTGGAGTATCTTCTTATTAGATCAAGTAAATTTAGATAAAAAAAAACTCCTTATGGAGTGTTTTTTGTTTTTAAAAACGTTAAACACGGTTTGGGGAATTGACGGTTACGCATTTAACATCTTTTGTAATCTAGAAACTTTTCTAGCAGCAGCATTTTTGTGTATTACATTTTTAGAAGCAGCTTTATCTATAACTTTTTCAGCGAACTTAAATTTTTCTAATGCTAAGTCTTTATCTCCAGCTTCTAATGCTTCTAAGAAACTTCTCTCAGCAGATTTAATCATTGTTCTTCTTACTTTGTTATTAGCAGTCTTTTTTGCAATAACTTTTGCTCTTTTTTTAGCTGATTTAATATTTGCCATTAATTCACCCCCTCTTTTATATAACAAAAGTATAATATCATTTTTTTATGAGCATTGCAAGTAATAATTAATTTTTTTTCAATATTATTTTTATGATAAGAAATAGAAGAATATTGATTTTTTATTTATTTTGTATTATTATTGTTAAGATAATAATAGTGGAGGAAAAATGAATCATAGACAGAGTAAAATAAGAAATTTTTGTATCATTGCACATATTGATCATGGAAAGAGTACACTTGCTGATAGACTTATACAAAATACAGGTCTTTTAACAGAAAGAGAGATGAAAGATCAGATACTTGATACAATGGATCTTGAACGAGAGCGTGGTATTACGATAAAACTTCAGACAACAAGACTTTTATATAAGGCAAAAGATGGAGAAGTCTATACCCTTAATCTTATTGATACACCGGGTCATGTGGATTTTACATATGAAGTATCACGTTCACTTGCAGCATGTGAAGGAGCAGTACTTGTTGTAGATGCAGCGCAAGGAGTAGAAGCGCAGACTCTTGCTAATGTTTATTTAGCAGATGAGCAAGGACTTGAAATGCTACCTGTTTTAAATAAGATTGATTTACCGGCTGCAAGACCGGATGATATAAAAACGGAAATAGAGGATATTATTGGAATACCTGCAGATCATGCGCCAATGATTTCTGCTAAGAATAATATTAATATAGAAGATGTGCTTGAAAGTATTGTTTTAGAGCTTCCTGCACCAAGAGGAGATGAAAACGCACCTTTAAAAGCACTTATATTTGATTCTGTATATGATCAATATAAAGGAGCTATAGCCTATATTAGAGTGGTAGATGGTAAGGTTAAAAAAGGCGATCAAATACTGATGATGGCAAAGAATTTGGTAATGGAAGTAACAGAAGTAGGAATATGTGTTCCTAATCAAGTGCCTGTTAAGGAGCTTCTTGCTGGTGATGTTGGTTATTTAGCTGCTAGTATCAAAAGGGTAGAAGACTGCCAGGTAGGAGATACCATTACACTTAAAAATCATCCAACAAAAGATCCAATGCCTGGATATAAAGAAGCAACATCAATGGTATATTGTGGGGTATATCCAGCAGAAGGAGAGAGTTTTGAACTGATTAGAGAAGCGCTTTTAAAACTTAAATTAAATGATGCAGCACTTAGTTTTGAACCAGAAACATCGATGGCGCTGGGTTATGGTTTTAGATGTGGATTCTTAGGACTGTTACATATGGAAATCATTCAGCAGAGACTTTTTAGGGAGTTTGATTTAGATATTATTACTACGGCACCAGGTGTTATTTACAGGGTGACAAAAACAAATGGAGAAGTTGTAATGATACAAAATCCAGCTAATCTTCCACCTCAAACTGAAATAAGAATGATGGAAGAGCCTATTGTAAAAGCAGATATTATTGTACCAAATGAATTTGTTGGTAATGTAATGGAATTATGTCAAGATCGAAGAGGTATTATGAAGACGATGGATTATATTGATTCAAGAAGAGTGATTATCCATTATGATCTTCCATTAAATGAAGTAATATATGACTTTTTTGATGCCCTAAAATCTAAGACAAGGGGGTATGGTTCACTTGATTATGAATTTAAAGAGTATGTAGAATCAGATCTTGTTAAAATGGATATTTTATTAAATAAAGAACTTGTTGATGCTTTTAGCCTTATTGTTCATAAAACAAAAGCGGAAGCGAGAGGAAGACAGATTTGTGAAAAACTTAAAGATGTTATTCCTAGACATATGTTTGCTATACCAGTACAAGCGTCTATTGGTAATAAAATTATTGCTAGAGAGACAATAAAAGCTATGAGAAAAGATGTTCTTGCTAAATGTTATGGTGGGGATATTTCAAGAAAGAAAAAGCTTCTTGAAAAACAAAAAGAAGGAAAGAAAAAAATGCGTTCACTTGGTTCAGTAGATGTACCTCAAGAAGCGTTTTTAGCTGTGCTTAAATTTGATGATAAAAAGTAGTATTTATATACACATTCCATTTTGTGAAAAAAAATGTAATTATTGTGATTTTGTTTCTTTTCATTATCAAGAGAATCAATTAAAAGAATATATC
>PDWI01006079.1_pt1 | contig 15308 bp, 12 predicted proteins | sample 1430891 | NCBI WGS metagenome assembly PDWI01 (sample SAMN01162508, study PRJNA174530) | Oral metagenome, whole genome shotgun sequencing project. | biome: Marine environment; feature: Marine mammal; material: Swab sample of the gingival sulcus; isolation source: swab sample of gingival sulcus... | reverse complement strand
TAGACTAAAATGATTAGAATATCTTATTTGGGATTAGTATTAAATTAAAATGCATGTATTAATTATAGTAAAATTCTTTAAAATAATAAATGTATGCAGTTTAAAGTAAGATTAGTATAATTCTATTTTTAATATCTCAAAATACTTATCTAGCTGTGGCATATATTTTGGAGTGCACTGGGTCATGGTGCCAACGAAAAAATTATATGCCACAGCTGGGAGTTATATTATTTTTTAATCTCCGTTCTTAAAATATAATACGGCTTAAGCGGAATATCCGTCTTAATATAAACTTTCATTTTAGCGTGTTTTGCCACATCAATCGGCATCATATCTTCGTCGTACATTTCTTCCAGCACAAAAGATTCTCCAAAATAATCTGGTCCGATTACCTCAATCGTTGCACCAACTTTAAAATTATTTCTCTGCTCTACAAAAGCCATTCCTTTCCTCGCGTCATAGTCTAGCACCACGCCAGAAAAATTATAGGAACGTTTATAAGAAGCGCTTTCGTAGTTTTGAGATTCTGCAGTAGCTTTTCCTTCGTAAAAGCCAGTTGTAAAGCCTCTATGGCTAGTTTTTTCAAGTTCTGAAAGCCACTCTGGATTATACTCGTAATTTTCTCCCAACTCATAATATTTATCAATCGCTTCACGGTATACACGCACCACAGAAGCCACGTAGTAAGGCGTCTTCATTCGACCTTCAATTTTAAGCGATGCCACCCCAGTTTCTATGAGCTCAGGCATATGCTCTATCATACAGAGATCCCTTGAGTTCATAATATACGTGCCTTCTTCTGCCTGTTCAATTTCAAAATATTGCCCTGGGCGCTTTTGCTCCACAATACTGTAATTCCAACGACATGGCTGAGCACAATCACCACGATTGGAATCCCTACCAGTAAGGTAATTACTCAAAAAACAGCGACCAGAATGGGAAATACACATTGCCCCGTGAAGAAATGCTTCAAATCCAAGCCCCTCTGGTGCTTTTTCTGTAATGCGTCTCACTTCATCAAAACTAAGCTCCCTAGCGAGTACAATTCGACAGACCCCTTGTGAATGCCAAAACATCGCCGATGAAGAATTTGTTGTATTCGTCTGCGTGCTTAAGTGAAGTTCCGCGTTCGGAAATCGCGCTTTCACTTCCATCATTGTTCCGGGATCAGAAATAATAAATGCGTCAATATCAAGTTCTTGAATACTATCCAAATACTCAGGAAGTGCACCAATATCATCTTCATGCGGCACAATATTCATCGTCACATAAACACGCTTCCCTCTATTATGAGCAAACTCTATCCCCTCTGCCATCTGCTCCACAGTAAAATTCTTCGCACCTGCTCTAAGACCAAAAAATTCACCACCAATATACACTGCATCCGCACCGTATATAATAGCAAATTTTAATTTTTCAAGATCTCCTGCTGGAGCAAGTAGTTCTACTTTATCTCTCTTCATTCTTTGTTTAATTCCCTCTTTCTTTTATTCCCTTATTATTTTCTTCTATTTTTTCATCTTTGAAATCTCGACCTTGCTTATTGCAAAATGAATACGCAAGCACAGCTTCCATAACACATTATATACTGCAATTTTTAATTTTTACGTTCTAATTTTTAAACGAATATCACGTTTTTATAAAACACTATCGCTTTGTATAGCTTGCGAACCCCGTTTCTATATCGACAGAAGCACCAATCTGATAGAGGTATTCTCTAAATTCCTCCATCCGCTTATTAATCGTCTTATATCGCTTTTCCTCTCTATGGAAATTCACATTGTCAATACAAATCGTTCCACCTTTTCGAACAATTCTAACAAGTTCATCAAAATGCCTGCGATATTGTCCCTTTGCCCCGTCTAAAAATGCAAAATCAAAAGAATCGCTCAAAATGTTCTTTAATTCCTCACTGGCATCACATTCTTTTATGGTAATTCGTTCGGATAGTGAAAGCGTCTCAATATTCTGTCTTGCAGCACGAACCCTTTCAGAATCCCTTTCCAAGCTCAGCACACGGATACTCTGAGAAACAGACGCCATAGAAACAGAAGAAAAACCTTTGGCGGAACCCACTTCAAGAACGTGAAACTTTGCATCTACCAAATTTTTAGAATCACGCCCCTCTTTATTATTGATTGTATCTTTCAATGCACTCAGCAAATCATTCAGCTGAGAGGGTTTTATCGACTCACGAACTTTCAAAAATTGATCATCATCAGCACTCGCATCATCCCGCACATCAGAAACGACCCAATCTTGTTTTTCGATTTGATTCAGATTGCCGCCATTAGCGGCTAACACACTATCTGAAGTACTTTCCAAAACAACATCTGACTTTTTATTATTAAAACTATTCATGATCCCCTTGCTCTTCATCAACCTCAACCGTCAAAACAATAACCACAGGATTTTTTCGATACTTTCGATACATCAATTTTTGAAGCGCATCTTTTATTCGAATTCTAATATAATGAGCATCTTTCGATGATTTTGGCTCATATCTCATAAACTCTTCTTCAATCTTCGTTCGAAGCATATCAGCACCATCGTCGCTTCCGTTCGGAAATAAAAAACCTCTTGTGGTAATTTGAGGATTGGTGACAACTTTGCCCGTTTCCGACGACAAGCCAAGTGTCACTACAATCAGCCCATCTTCAGACAGGCGTTTTCTTTCTCTAATAACAGAACTGTCAATATCACTACTTCCCATCGCATCAATAAATACCTTTCCAGCATCGACAGGATTTCCAATCTCCATTCCTTCCTGTGTAAATTCAACAACATCACCATTTTCTAAAACAAGAACATGCTCCCTATCCATTCCTGTAGAAACAGCAATGTCTCTATGTCGATCCATGTGGAGATACTCACCATGCACCGGTATCAAATACTTCGGTCGAACCAAACCAATCATCGTCTTTAATTCTTCTTTTTTAGCATGCCCAGACACATGAACCTCTTCCCAAGATTCAAAAATCACTTTCGCACCCATTCTCATAAGAAGATTTATCACATTGTAAACCGGCTTTTCATTACCAGGAATCGCTGACGACGAAAAGATAACAAGATCACCCTTTTTAATAAAAATATTTCTGTGCTCGTTATGCGCAATTCTAGTTAGCGCACTCATTGGTTCCCCTTGTGTTCCCGTTGATAAAATGACAATATTGCGATCCTCATACTTATCAATATCAGACATATTAATAAAAATATCATCGGGTGCGTGAAGATACCCCAAACTCAAGGCAACATTGGTTGTATTCACCATACCCTTTCCAACAAGCGCCACCTTTCTTCCATGAAGACGAGCAGAATTAATTACTTGCTGTATCCTATGTACATTGGAAGCAAAACAAGCGACAATAATTCGTCCATTGAGTTCGTGACTAAATAATTCGTCTAAATTTTCTCCAACACTTGATTCGGACATGGAATACCCTTCTTTAATGGCATTCGTACTATCCGATAAAAGCAGCAAAACCCCCTCATCACCGAGTTCGGCGAAACGCGAAAATTGAAACTTTTCATCATCAATTGGGCTGTGGTCAATTTTAAAATCTCCAGTTTGTATCACCAGTCCAACCGGTGTGCGAATGGCAAACGCAAAAGAATCTGGCGTTGAATGATTTACACGAAGCGCCTCAATACTGAATGCGCCAACATCGACGGTAGAACCAACCTTCATCTCAATCAAATCTTGCTTTTCCCCTCGAAGTTTTGCATCAATAATGCCAAGAGCAAATTTTGAAGCGTAAATTGGAACATCAAAATCCTTTAAAAAATAAGGGATTGCACCAATATGATCCTCATGTGCATGCGTAATAAAAAGCGCCTTGATTTTATCTGAATGTTCTTTCAAGTACGCCGTATCTGCTATAATAATATCTACACCTAATAAATCATCATCTGGAAATGCAAGCCCACAATCAACAACAATAATATCATCGCCATACTCATAGACGACCATATTTTTCCCGAATTCTTGAAGCCCACCTAGCGATATTACACGAAGTTTTTGATTACTCATTCGCCTCTTGTTCCTTAGCACAACACTCCGAACATACCCCTGTAAATCTTAAATTATGGTCGGTAATACGGAACTTAAACTCTTTTTCAATTTTATCTTCTAATGGTTTCAAAAGAACATGATCCATAACCTCTTCCACTTTTCCACACATGGTACAAATCAAGTGATGGTGAGTATGTTCATGCTCTCCCTCTTCTTTCCTCATCTCATAACGCTCTTTTCCATCACCAATACTAAGAACTGTTATCACGCCTAATTCTTCTAACAGCTGCGTTGTTCGATAAACAGTGGCTAGCCCAATATCGGGATTCACCTTGCGAACAAGATTGTGAATTTCCTCATTAGTCAAATGCTCATTATAATTATCATCAATGGTTTTTAAAATTTGAAGCCTTTGCTCTGTGACACGAAATTTCTTGTCCTTTAGCATGTCAACATATTTTTGATATTTTTTATCAGTATTCATCTATTCCTCCTGAAGTTCTGCAAATGCAAGTATCACTTGATCTAGTTCTTCATCGTCTTCCACGCCTTCTAGCTCAAAATCATCACCATTTTCAATAACACGAAACGCCATAATTTGCGTTGGATCTTCCTTTTCAGCTAAAATTGCATACTCTGTATCATCTAATTTCAACGTAGCAATGACAATAAATTCTACTGAATTTCCTTCATCGTCTTCCAACGTGATAATTTCTATTTCATCATCCATGTCTTCGTTCATTTCATTAAAATGATATTCTTTTTGTTTTTCACTCATAGTTCCCACTTTCACTATTTCCAATATTTTTAGAACGCCCTATTCTTCCAAAATAAGAGATGTATCCTCAACTTTATCCAACTGATTTTCTGAAATATAATTTTCCAGTAGCAAAATTGCAGAAAGCTGATCTAAATATTTTTTACGTTCACTTTTTGGAATACCACGCTCTTCCAAAATAAGCGTGGCATCCTGCGTCGTGTATCTCTCATTCCATAATTCTATGCGTACCAGCTTATAATTTTTAGTAGAATACTTCATTTTCTTTTCTAAATTACGCACAAAAACCCTGACCTTCTCACTCGTGGCAGTTTCCTCTCCTTTTTCATTTAAAGGAAGCCCCACAATCAAAAGGTCAACGTCTTCATTTTGAATCAGCGTAAGAATATGCTCTACATCATTTGAAGTTTTTATTCTGTGCAGGGTTTCTCGCCCATGCACAGTCATAAAAACCGGCTCGTTCACAGCGATTCCTATAAACTTCTCGCCATAATCAAGCGCCATCATTTTCATTTTCTAATCTAAGCCTTTTTCAAAATAAGAATTAATAAGTAATTCCAAGATGTCATCACGCTCTAATTTTTTAATTTGATTGCGAGCATCTTTAAACGTTGTAATATAGGTAGGATCCCCAGAAATCAAGTAACCAATCAACTGATTCACAGAGTCATACCCTTTCTCTTGCAACGCAGAATGAACATATATCAATATGTCGTTCTTCTCTTGTTTACTAAGCGTGTCCATGGCATTAAACTTGATTGTATCACGTGTAGCCATTATGCACCTCCTAAATAACTTTTTATTTCATCAATCGCTGCATCGATCTTGCTTGCGTCATTAATACGACCTTCCGCCATATTGTCACGACCGCCACCGCCGCCACCGAGTACAGCTGTTACTTTCTTTATAATTACACCTGCTTTGGCACCCTTTACTATTGCTTCCGCTCCTAACATAACAACCGCTGAATTTTTCCCATCTCCTTTATTGATGGCTACAAATACCGCAGCTCCGTCTTTTGAACAGATACTATCTCCAAGGGAACGAATCGCCTTACTATCAAAACCGGTAAGTTCTCTTACATGAAGATTATATTCGCCAACTTGCTCTACTTTTTCTTCTGTTGCACCACCTGTGAGTAGTCTTTGCTTTAACTTTTCATTCTCTTTTGTAAGCGTTTTTTGAGCGTCAATGAGCGCCTCAGTTTTTTCTACAATTTTCTCTTTTTTTGCCTTAAGCATTCCTTCTAGCTTCGATAGTAGCAACGTATCTTGCCTTAGACTTTCGAACACTTCTGAGCCTGTTATCGCCTCGATTCTACGAACTCCAGCAGCTATCCCTGATTCGCTGATAATCTTAAATACACCAACTTCACCTGTTGTAGGTAAATGTGTACCACCACAGAGTTCTACCGAATAATCCTCCATACTGACAACTCTTACCTTCTCTTCGTATTTTTCGCCAAATAGTGCAAGCGCTCCCCGCTTATCCGCTTCTTCTTTCGTCATAAATTCCACCGCAACAGGAAGTGGTTTGAAAATTTGAGAATTCACCTCATCTTCAACTGCCATAATCGTCTCTGCACTTAGCGGCTCAAAATGAGTAAAGTCAAAACGAAGCCTGTCATAACTTACCAGTGATCCAGCCTGTGTAACATGCGTGCCTAAAACCTTTCGAAGCGCTGCATGTACTAAGTGAGTAGCTGTATGATTTCTCATAATACTAAGTCTTCTAAGCACATCAACTTTTGCGTGAACTTTATCGCCTACTTTTGGAGTGGTTCCCTCTACTAAATCATACTCATGAATAATCGTCTTAGAACGATTTTTTCTCATGGAAGTAACCCTGAGCACAAAACTTCCATCCTCTGCTGTCACAATTCCCGTATCGGCAATCTGACCCCCACCCGATGGGTAGAAAGGCGTATTTTCAAGGGTAAATTCATTTCCATCAATATAATTAATGACACTATCAAGTTCAAAATGTTCATACCCGTCGAAGCAAGTCTCAACATTTATTTCTTCAGTCTCCCACGCGACATTTTTAGTCGCTTTACGCGCTAATTCCTTCTGATGGTTCATGCGCTCTTCAAATTCTGACTGATCAAAGGAAATCCCTTTTTCGTCCAACAACTCTTTTGTAAGCTCGACTGGGAATCCATAAGTATCATAGAGTGTAAACACTTGATCTCCAGTAATTTCGCCATCTTCCGTCCATTTTTCTAAAATATTCATTCCGCTTGAAAGCGTTTGTGCAAAACGGTCGTACTCTGACTCCACAACTTTTTTAATAAATAGTTTTCGTTCAATTAGTTCAGGATACGCTTCACCGTACATCTCAGAAATCACATCAATCACACCAATAAAATCTTCTCTAGTAATTTGAAGTTTAAGTCCATGACGCACTGCTCTTCTAAACACTCGTCGTAGCACATATCCACGACCCTCATTCGAAGGGTTTACACCATCACCAATAAGGAATACCGCGGACTTCAAATGATCGGTTACAATTTTCTCTGAAACATCTGCTTCTTCTTTTGTAATATCATCACCGATTTTTGCTTTGGACGCTTTTTTAACAGCGTCAAGTATCGCCTTAATAGTATCAATTTCAAAGATTGAATCCACCCCTTGCACAACAAGCGCAAGACGTTCTAATCCCATTCCTGTGTCAATGTTCTTTTGTTTTAGTGGCTCATAGCTACCATCCTCTTGTCGATCAAATTCAGAAAATACATGATTCCATATCTCTGTAAAACGGTCGCATTCACAACCTGGACGACAATCTTCTGATCCACAGCCGTATTTTTCTCCGCGGTCATAGTAAATCTCCGAACACGGTCCACACGGCCCTGTTCCTATTTCCCAGAAGTTATCATCTTTTCCGAGCTTCGTAATTCGCTCTGGTGCTATACCAATTTCATTTTCCCAAATTTTAAATGCTTCTTCATCATCAAAATAAACAGAAGGCCATAGTAAACTCTCGTCCATTCCGATCGTTTTCGTTAAAAATTCCCATCCCCACGTAATGGTTTCTTTCTTGAAATAATCTCCAAAAGAAAAGTTTCCTAGCATTTCAAACATCGTCGCATGACGCGATGTGTGACCTACATTATCAATATCAATTGTTCGAAAACACTTTTGGCATGTTGCCATTCTGGTTTTCGGTGGAGTCGCAAGGCCTGTAAAATAACTCTTAAGCGGCTGCATACCTGCGTTAACCAGTAACACACTTGCATCATCAACCGGAACAAGTGAATACGACGAAGCCACATGATGACCTCGCTCTCCAAAAAAGTTTAAAAATTCTGCTCTAAGGGCGTTTAAGCCAAGTTTTTGCATACTTCCTCCAATTAACTAAGTATAGCATAATATGACCATTTTGTGAATATCACAAATAACCTAGAATCTCCTCACTGCAAACAAAAGGAAAGAAGTGTTCTAATTCAACAACAAGGTACAATACTAGATTCAATGCACCTACAACTTATAAATCATTTAAATACTTTACTAAATCACGCTCAAGAAGTGGCTTACTGTAATAATACCCCTGAATATAATCACAACTCATCTCCCTAAGACAATTGGACTGCTCAAGCGTTTCAACACCTTCTGCAATTAATTTTAAACCTAGCGTATGTCCAAGTGAAACGATAGATTTTACCACTTTAGAATTTTTATCGGAGTGCAGTATTCCATCAATAAATACTTTGTCGATTTTCAAAAAATCCACCTGTAAATCTGTTAAATACCCAAAAGAAGAATATCCTGTTCCAAAATCATCAATGGCAATCCCTATTCCAAGAGCTCTTAACCCCTCTATTGACTGTTGGGTCACTTCATTGTCATCAACAAATGCAGATTCCGTCAATTCAGCAATGATGTTACTAGGAGACACCCCCGTTTCTTCTAATATTTTTTGAATATTCCCTATAAAATCAGCGCGTTTAAGCTGAATCGCAGAAACATTAATCGAAACACTACAATTATGGTCGCTCTCCTTATTACATTGTGCCACCATAGTACAAGCCTTCCGAAAAACCCATAATCCAATGTCGTGAATAAGTCCAAGTTCCTCCGCCACCGAAATAAATACATTTGGAGAAATTCTACCAAGTTCTTTACAATCCCAACGCAAAAGTGCTTCAAAATGACTTGAAGTACCGTTTTTGATCATAACAATCGGCTGAAACATTAAAAAGAGTTCTTTTCTTTCAATGGCTTTCGCTAGATGGTTTTCAAATTTCACACGCTGAGCCGCCTCTTCACTCATCTCCTGTCGATAAAAAACTACTTTGTTTTTACCCATCGAACGCGACTCATCAAATGCCAAATCAACCGCCTTGAGAAGCTCTTTATACTCCACGGCGTCTTCAGGATAACCCGCTATTCCACAAGACACGCTGACAATAATACTGTAATTATCAACCTCAATGCTTTTTCTCAGTTCTTTTAAAATACCGTCTACCCTTTTGTGAACCGCCTGTTTTGAATCTTCATTTTTAACAACATAAATAAATTCATCGCCACCAATTCTAGCTACAAAATCTCCTCCAACACATTTTGACTGAAGTAAGTGCGCTACCGTGATTAATACTTTATCTCCTACTTGATGATTGATGGAATCATTAATCGCTTTAAAATCATTAATATCAAAATACACTACATAAAACGGGATATTCATTGCAACCATATCAATGAGTTCATTATGTACATACTGCCTATTTGGAAGTTTTGTAAGGACATCCTGATAAATAATCTCAAACAGCGCTTTATTCTTTTGTTCAGATTCATTTAACATTATCTTATAATACACAAAAACAAAGTACGACACCAAAAGAGTCAACAAGAAAATCAAAAAACCCGTAAGTCCAAAGGCATTTTCACAAAGATACGCCTTTTTAGGCATAAAAAACGTACTTATAGCACCCGTAATAATAACAACAGCGACCATATAGTACACAGTGATTGTATAAGAAAATGTACTAATAGGAATGATGACCAGCAGCAGCATAAACCAGTACAGAACGGAAATTTTGTCATACAAAATATAAAATAACAACAAATACTCCACAAATACCATAAAACTGCCATAATGAACTTTATAACGGTCAGAAATTGAGCTATCTTTTACAATAAAACAAGATAGGTAAAAAACACCAGTTACAACAGAGTGTATCATCAATTTAGAAGTTTCTAATGACCAGAATCGTTGCATAACCAAAACAATAGAAAATGAAAACAACGCAAGAATCCCTACGATGCAATTCATAATTCTCACTTCTAATCTTTTGTGTTCTTCAGACGAATTCACCTTGGAAATTGCCCTAAGTTCATCAGAAAGATTCAAAGACAAAAACTTAGTAACTTTTGAGACAAAGTTCACAATCACCTCTTTATTTTATTCATAACTTGTATTATCAATTCGTTATTTGCATTTTGTTACTTTTTTAATATATAAATAAACACTTATACAAATTAACTTCTAAAATTATATCACGAATACACTAAAACAGCAATTTAAAATACGCGTATTAATATAAAACTCTAGATTTATAGGGATTAATATTATAATCCCAGAATTTAGGCATTGTTACAGAAAGATTAATATTTCAACTCTAATATTAAAGTTTTGTTGATTTCCTTATCATAACTGCACATAAATGATAAAATACAATCAGTGTTAACTTCAATCCAGTCTATGATTATTTATACGATCACTTTTTGGCAGAAAGGAGCGGATTGTTGCTATCTACAAATCAAAAGTAATATCAAAAATATCTGAATATTTCAGAACACAGAGGAGTAATCTATGAAAAAACTTAGACTGTTTTTTATCACAAGCTTATTGTTGTTAATATCGCTTTTTTTTACACCGGTTATTCACGCTGCTGGTAGTAGCAAAGGCTACATGAACATCTATAACAAAAATGGTTTGGTGCTAGATGTTAAAAATAGTGCAAATAAAAACGGCGCGAATATTCAGCTGTGGAACCCAACCAATAACCGAAAATCTCAATTATTCTCATGGAAATACCACGGAAAACATAAATATTCATTTATCTCTAAAATCGGCGGACGATATCTTGATGTATACAGAGGACTGTCGTCTGATTTACCAATAAAATCAGGACTTAATATTGATATTTGGCAGGGAAATGATCCAGGAGCGCAACATTTTTGCTTTATTAACGCAGGAAAAAATTATTATTACATCGCGAATTATGATAACAGAGATTTAGTTCTGACAGCCCATGGAGCGTATAATGGCGCAAACGTTACACTAGAGAAAAAGAAACAGGGCAATCCCGCGCAAATGTGGTACTTTGAAAAAGCCAACAGCAAGCCAAAAAATCCTCCATCTAATACAAATACTTCTGAATATGTTGATGCTTACATTGCCACATCCGAAGGTTACGGTCTAAATTTTAGAACAGGTTCGTCTTTAAACGACAGTGTCATCAAAGTTCTTTCTCGAAACACAAAGGTCAGAGTCTCCAAAAACAGTTTAAAAAATGGATATTACAAAGCCATCTATAATGGTCAAAAAGGATATTTATATGCCAAATACCTATCTTTTAAACCACTGGACATGAATCAGCCCAAGGATCCGCAGACCGAATTAATTGACGCGCACGTGATAGTGGGTTCGGAAAGCACCTTGAATTTCAGAAGCGGTCCATCGACATCCCATGATATCCTAAAAAGTTTGCCGACCAATACCCGTGTCAAAGTATACAAAAACAGCTTAGAAAACGGATTCTACAAGGCGACTTATAAAGAACAAAAAGGATATTTACATAAGGATTATTTGGTATTAGAATCCGATGAGCTTATAAACGGCGTTCGAAAAACAGCGCCAACAAAAAACAATCAATATTATTACAGCAACGCCAACATCTTTTGTGCCTCTGGATACGGTCCTAATAAGTATGGTTGGAATTCAGAGTACAGAGCTGGAAACTGCACTTGGTATGCCTTCGGTCGTTTCTATGAAATCACTGGAAGAAACATATACACCGATTTAAAAATATCGGGACACGCAGGTACATGGGCAGCTCAAGCTCAAAAATCACTCGCTTATAAACAAGGTCTTTATACAATTGGAAGCACTCCAAAAGTTGGCGCAATCGGTGTTTTACAACTCGGACGATTCGGCCACGTATTTATTGTTGAAAAAATAGTGAATGGAAAAGTATACATATCAGAAAGTGCTTGGGGACTTGTAAACAATCCTAATAAAGCGTATATTTTCAAATATCGTGAAATGCCATCATCATGGTACAATTCCAATCTCATAAAATACATACACAAATAGCTAGAATTTTGAATACACCATTCTCATACTAATCTTGGTTTAAAATTTCTAACACTCATCTCCTTATTTTTAAGAAAAAATCTATTAGTATCCATTGAACGATTAGAGTTCTTTGCAAATTTCTAAAATTTTTTGCTTACAATCCTAGCTTAAAACATATGAAATATTTTGATTATAAAAATTAAGGGGTCAGAAGATTTAAAACGAGATTAGTATAAAAAAAACCTCTTACCCTCAATTTTTATTGAATTAAGTGGAATCAATACGATAAAAGAACAAATCTAAAATAACTTATTAAAATCTAAAGTAAAGGAATGGGTTATAACTTTGCCCTATCAAAACCGCCATTGACAAGACTAAAAGACCTAAGCTGAATAGTCTCTGCCATTCCTCTTTGATGTACTTTCGGCGAATTATATCGAAAATTGGAGTACACACCAAAATGGAGAGCGCTATCCAGCTGATATTCGCCATGATGGTTGTTCCCAGCGTCGCGTCGACAAATCCGGTGCCCCTAACACCAAACATGGTGAGCGTGAAATACAAAATCTGTCTTGAATTTTCAAAGTAGAAAATTGTACGACCATATACCATAACAATAATTACATAAATGTGCCGAAAAACTGGATGAATGGATTTTAACCATTTCTTCAAGAACAACTTTTCTAAAAGCACAAAAAGCCCAAAATAGAGTCCCCAAATTACGTAGTTCCAGCTTGCACCATGCCAAAGACCAGTCAAGAACCACACAATGATGAGGTTCCGATAAAAATGGCTTCGATTTCCGCCAAGCGGAATGTAAACATAGTCCCTAAAAAAAGAGCCTAGCGAAATATGCCACCTTGTCCAGAATTCACCAATAGAGCGGCTCATATAGGGATAATTAAAGTTTTCTTTAAACTCAAATCCCATCATTTTCCCAAGCCCTATCGCCATATCACTATACCCTGAAAAATCGAGGTAAATCTGAATCGAAAAGAGCGCCATACTAAACCATGCGGCAGGTGTACTAATCATATCCGGATTTCTCATCGCAATAAATCCACAGAGATTTCCCGCTGGATTCGCCAAAAGTACCTTCTTAGCGAGTCCCCTAGAAAAACGCTGCACACCCAGTGAAAAATTATCAAAATTCTCCTCACGGTTTACTATCTGATCCGCAACATCGCGATAACGCACAATTGGTCCAGCAACAAGCTGTGGAAATAGCGAAACATAAAGCAAGAAGTCCAAGAAACTCTCTTGAAGCTCTGTCTTTCCCCGATACATATCAAATGTGTAACTCATCGTCTGGAACGTATAGAACGAAATCCCAATTGGAAGCGCAATATTTAACAGCGTAAGATTCGCACCCGTTATAGAAGCCGCCGTGCTAATCGCCAAATTAGAGTATTTAAAGAATCCAAGAAGCCCTAAATTAATAATAACCGAAAGCCATAGTCCTTGTTTTCGGTAACCCTTATAAATAAGCTTACCTGCAAAAAAATCCGTTGTCGCAGAAATAATTAGCAAGATTACCCATCTAGGCTCTCCCCATGCGTAAAACGCCAAAGAGGAAGCAGTTAAAACGAGGTTTTTCGCCTTTCTTCCAGGTGCAAGATAATATAGAATCAAAAAACAAGGTAGAAAATATAAGAGAAAGCTAACACTGGAGAATACCATTAGTTACCCTCCTCTGACACAACTCTTCGAATGGACTCAACATAACTTTTGTTTTTGGTAACATTCGTAGCATTCAAAAAGAACACCGTGTCAATATTATTTTTCACCATATATTCTTCAATACTTGCATTAAAATATCTCGGATCAATAATATGCGTTTCATCATATATATTAATTAAGAGAGCCGAAAGCGCGTTCCCGTAGGAATCTTTTACAATCAAAATTTTAGAGTCTTTGCTCATATTGGAATCGCCGGTATTTTGATTGCCATTATTATTTTGAGAACTACTACCTGTTTTTGAATTATTCTCAGCACTGCCCTCGCTAGCAGTCTCTAATATTCTACGCTTTACAATAACCAAACCCTTATCTCCACCCAAGTACATTCCATAAGATGGACGCTCTGCTACAAGAGCAGGAGAAACATTTTCATACATAGGAACTGGCAAATTATCCGAATCCTCTATGCTGTTTATTCTCCACCAACTATACATCATATGCGGGGTCAAAGGTTTGTAGACAAGCATTGTATCAGGGTGCTCTAGCATATCCGAATCGCCCGTCTGCGCCAACAAACTCCCCACAAAACCCTCATAGTAATTAAACGTCAAATTGTACTTTTTTAAATAATTTTTATCTAAATAATTCTTAATCAAATCTGAACTATACTCAAATTCAGGATGTTTTTTCGAATAAAAATCACAAAAATTCTGATAGGAAATCAGCGTTCCGTAGCCATTCCAATGGTGATCTGTCATGAAATACATCTTTTGAGGGTCATCTTTCATCATGTCCTCATAAATCGAAATTACATCGACAGAGTTTGCTTTTAATTTTCCTTCAATATCCGCCGTCGTTTTATTCTGGTCATCGCTATAGTTTACCGATGCATCATAAAAAAAAGCCGCCTTATTCGGAATTAACATATTCATAACTTGGTATTCTGGGTGCTTCTGCGCAAATGCAGAAATACTATCGACATACGTCTTTTCATTTTTCGGCGACGAAATATAGGCGTAAATCCACCCCATATCCGTCTTATAATACTGCGCCATTCTAGAATCCATAATATCTGTAACGCCAATATTTCCGCTATACTGCGCCACTTTCATACCGACACCATCAAACGAACGGAGTACACGCACAAACTGTATCATATCATCACGCAAAAAAAACTGGTCTTTGAGTGCCCTCTCAAACTGTGACGCGTAACCATCTTCGAAAAAAGCGCGCAAATTCATCGCAGGAAATTTCGCTAAAACACGCTTTTCACTGCTCGAAATATCTTTGCCGTTATAACTTGCAATATTGGCAATCCCCAAACACAATACTATCCCGACGAAAAGAAGTGATGTCAATACATTCAACGCCTTTTTCATACTTCAAATTATAACATCATACAAGGTCTATTACAAGATAAATAAACACGCAAAGTACAATCTTATACTAATCTCAAATAAATTTAAGAGTGGTATAAAATGTTAAAAAAAGGGCAGAAGGGTTTTAGCAGAATTCTTCATTGGCACCATGACCCAGTGC
>PDWI01006077.1_pt1 | contig 15310 bp, 9 predicted proteins | sample 1430891 | NCBI WGS metagenome assembly PDWI01 (sample SAMN01162508, study PRJNA174530) | Oral metagenome, whole genome shotgun sequencing project. | biome: Marine environment; feature: Marine mammal; material: Swab sample of the gingival sulcus; isolation source: swab sample of gingival sulcus... | reverse complement strand
ATATATTAGAGGTCGTTCTCTTCCAAATCAGTTTATAATTGTTGATGAGGCTCAAAACTTATCTCCTCACGAGATTAAGACTGTGGTAAGTAGGGCAGGAAAGGGAACCAAAATTGTTCTTACTGGAGATCCAGATCAGATTGATAACCCTTATTTAGATGCGAACTCAAATGGTTTAAGCTATTTGGTTGATGCTTTTAAGGGGCAGAAAAATTTCGGACATATTCTATTGGGAAAATCTGAGAGAAGTTATTTGGCAGAGCAGGCTGCCGAACTTTTGTAAGATGAATAAAAATGTAGATTGTAGAAATTGTATTCACTTTAAATTTAGTTATGATGTTGAGTATCCTATGTTATGCACACTCTATAATATTAAAACAAGTATAAAATGGATGCCCTCGTTTACTGTGAAGCAGACTTTAGGTTCTTTTTGTGAGTTTTATTCTCCAAGAAAAAATTTAAAGGGTAAAGCCCTTGAAGATGAAAAAATTAAGCTTCTAGATCCAGCAAAGGATTTAGGTAAAATTTTAGATGAAGAGGCTTGACCGCAAAAGGAGGACGGAAGGTCGGCGTAGCCGAGATCCATTTTGCTTGCTATATCTTGATAAAATTAACTAAACAACAATAGCAAGCAAAATTAGCCGAAGCGATAGCGGAGCCTGTAGTCATCCGTCTCTGGCACTTGTGCCAGAGTTTGCCCAAAAAACTATTTTCCTAAAAATTTTAAAGTTTTTTCAACTATAGAGTCTGTGTCAATTCCATACTCTTTTGCAAGGAAGTCTAATTTGCCGACTTGTCCAAAGCGGTCTTCAACGCCAATTCTTTTTACAGGAACGGGATAGACTTCGCTTAGGTATTCTGCAACGGCAGAGCCAATGCCACCAGATATTTGGTGATTGTCAACGGTAACAACTTTTCCAGTTAATTTTGCATATTTTAAGACTGTTTCTCTGTCGAATGGTTTGATGCAGTAAAGGTCGATAACAGTTGATTTTATGCCTTTTGTTTCTAGGATTTTTGCTGCTTCAAGTGTGAAATTTACCATATTAACTCCAGCTGTGATAAATGTTAAATCTTCACCTTCTTGGAGAACTTTTGAGCCACCAATTTCAAAAACTTCTGATTCGTCGTATCTAGTCAAGCCACCTTTTCTGTGCATTCGGAGGTATGATAATCCATTGTATGAGACTAACTCTTCTACGATTTTTTTTAGAGATGTAAAATCTGATGGTTCGAAAATTACAGATTCTGGGACAGCTCTCATTAGTGCTAAATCTTCAAATGGCATATGTGTTCCACCATTCATTGTAGCATTTATTCCAGGGTCGGATCCGACTAATTTTACATTTTGCTTTGCATAGCCAGCGGAGATAAAAACTTGGTCGTAGGCTCTTCTTGTGATAAATGGTGCAAATGATGCCGCAAATGGTATTTTGCCAGCTGCTGCAAGTCCTGATGCTACTCCAACCATATTGGCTTCTGCAATTCCACAGTCTATAAATCTGTCAGGATAAGCTTCTTTAAATGCCATTGTTCCATGGCAGCCTGCTAAATCTGCTTCCATAACTACTATTCTATCATCGTCTTTACTTAACTCTATTAACTTTTCTGCATAAACTGTTCTCATATCCATTAGTTTTTTCCTTCCTCTAATTTTTTGATTGCTTCTTCCGCCTCTTCTTGAGTGAATGCTACACTGTGGCAGGCTGGCGTCCCCTCTTTGAGGTAAAAGCCTTTGCCCTTTATTGTGTTCATAATTATCATAGTAGGTTTTGAGCTCTCTTTATGGCCTTTTTCAATTGCCTCATCTAGCTCATCAAAATTATGACCATCAACCACTATTGTATTCCAGCCAAAACCTTTCCATTTTGTTTCTATGTCTCCTAAACTTAAAACTTCATCACAATAACCATCAATCTGCATATTGTTTTTGTCAGTAAAAGCTATTAAGTTGCTAAGTTTGTAGTGTGCTGCAAACATTCCAGCTTCCCAGATTTGCCCTTCATCACTTTCACCATCACCTACAATAGCATAAACATATTTATCACTCTCATCAATTTTATTAGCTAAAGCAAGACCAACAGCTGCAGATAAACCTTGCCCCAATGAACCAGCAGTAAAATCTATACCAGGAGTCTTGTTCATATCACAGTGACTAGGCAAAGATGTTCCATTTGCATTTAAAGTCAAAAGTAACTTCTTGTCAAAATAGCCTTTCATTGCCAAAATAGAGTAAACAGCAGGTCCAGCATGCCCCTTTGAACATACTAACTTGTCCCTATCCTCTTTTTGAGGGTCGCTAGAATCAATATCCATCCATTTATAATAGAGAAGAGTTAGAACCTCTACAATTGACATCGATCCCCCAATATGCCCAGAGCCAATACTCGCAATAGTCCTAATAATGTTCTTCCTCAATTCCAGAGCAGTATCACTCAATTTATCCTTAACAAGCTTATCCATAAAAAACTCCTAAAAAAGTATATAAAAATATAACCCATTTTAATTCCAATAACAATGGATATTGTTTATATTTTTTGGGAAATTGGCAAATTTTTCAAATTTGCCACCAGGCTTTCCGCTTGTATCTTTGCTTTTCCTCTTCAATTGTTTGAGCTTGTGGTTATCACCCCAAGCTTCTGAAAATAAAAGAAAAGCAAAGGATATCGCTTCAATCCTTATTTCATTTGGCTACCTTCAAAAACTCCTGTCGGGAGAATTTGAGTTTACTTTGGTTGTTCTGTCGGACTGAAATTTTTGCAAAAAAGTTTAGGTTGTTGTGGGAAAGTTTGTTCTGGTGGCTCAAAAACTCCTGTCGGGAAAATTTGAGTTTAGTATTTACAAGATAATTATATTGTGTTTGTCTTTTAAATTTTTAGAGTAATTTATTTAGTGGAATATGCTTCGTGTTTTTTTATTTTTGCATAAAGGATAGAAGCGGTATCCTTTTCTCGACTTATAATATAGAAGAGATTGTGGCGATAGCCACAATTTTTAATAAGGAAGAGGGCGGGAAAAGATTTAGCGGATAGCCTGGTTTTGTCTAGGGACTAGACAAAATATGCCAATAGTATTCCAAGTTTCCTGTTGGGAGAATTTTTTATAGGAATATTGCCTATTAGTTTTACTAAAGTCTATTTTAGTATGACTGTATTTAAAAGTTTTATTATTTTTATATAATTTTTTGTATGGATATAAAGGATATTGTTGCTGCTAACTTAAAAGAGGCTAGATTGAATAGTGATATTTCTCAAACAAAGCTTGCAGAGTATGTTAATCTTTCTGTTGGGATGATTGCTCAAATTGAAAATGGAGTTACAGCACCATCTTTAAAAACTATAGATAAGTTGGCAAAAGCTTTTAATATGCGTCCTTATGAATTTTTTCTTTCTTTAGAGGATAAAAAACCTTTTAATAAGAAAGAGGTATATAAAATCATTAATAGTGAACTTTTACAAATTTTAGATCATACTAGTGAACAGACTCAAGAATTAATTGAGAGGTATTTTGATCAATAGAATCACTTTAAAAAATAATTTTAGTTTTTGTAAATAAAATTTTTTATAATTTTTATAAAAATTCCATTTTTTTGGTTGCTTTTTAGTTTGTTATATATGAAAATGTTAATTATTATGAAGAGATTTTTTTTGGTTTTTATAACTATTTTTATGGTTTCTTGTTTCAATGTTTCTAATCCTCTTGTTGTTGAGATGGGAGAATCTAAGGCATTTTCTCTTGTTGGTCAGATTAAATCTTTTGATGGAAGTGGGCTTTTTAATATTTCGGTTTCTATAAAAGGAGCTGCTAGTATGACAGTGAAATCAAATGGCGCTGGCTATTATAGGTTTGATAATTTGCAAGCAGGTTTATATTCCTTTGAAGTAGAAAATGAGACTTATTTATTTTATCCAGAAAAAGGGTCTTTTTCTTTGGAGCTTTCTGAAGATATAAATCAAGTTAATTTTGTAGGTATTCCTAAAGAGAGGGTTTATTGGGGTAAGCCTTTTACTACTCCAGCGACTTATTCTGCATCTGAGCCAGTTCCTGTTTTTAATGGAAAGCAGACTTTAATTTCAGATATTCAAGGTGATGGGCATAGTAGCAGGTTTAAGGATAGAGAGGTTGAAAATATTGTTGGTATTGTAACTTTTGCTAGAAAGGGTAATTTCGAAATTTATACAGAGTGGCAAGAGTTATATATTCAATCACTTTATGATGACAATAATAGAGATACATCTGAAGGGATTAGGGTTTTAACTTCTTTTGGTGGTTCAGGTGAGATTTATAATGTTGGAGATTTGGTTTTAATTAGAAAGGCTTCTGTTAGGGAGTCTAAATTAGATGAGATATATGGTAATTCTTATGGGCATTATGACAATAATCTATCAGTTACAGAGTTAGAAGCTCCTCAAAATGATTATGATGAAAATGGTGGAGCACATCCTGTTTTGGGTATTATAAAGTTGGCTACAGATATGCCTTTACCTTCTCCAGTTGCCTTAACACAGATTACTTCAGATAAAGGCTATGTCCCTTCTAGCTTTTTTAAAAAATCTTTTTCTGTTTTTAATAGAAATATAAATTCTGTTGATTTTTTTGAATCTATTGAAGGTATGAGGGTATCAATAAGCAGTGCTTTGGTAGTTGGTGTATCTCAAGAGGATAATTCTATAAAGGTTATTCCAGAGTCTGGGAAATATTCTAATAGTAAATCTTTTAGAGAAGGCTTGTTGGCTGGAGATTTAATATATCATCCAGATGTTATAACTGTGGCAAGAAAATTACTGCCAATTCCTATTGTAAATATTGGAGATGTTTTTTTAGATGATATAGTTGGTATAGTTGATTATTCTTATGGAGAGTATAAAGTTTTTGTTACTGAAATTACAAATAACATAAGAAGAGGTGCTAGAGAAGAGATTACAGAATTGTCTGCAGTTGGGGATAATTTGGTTACAGCTTTTATAAATTGTGATGACTTATCTCCTAAATCTAGTTTGGTTGGTAATTCAGCAAAGGTTAATAAGTTGATAGAAGAGATTGCTTTTAATTTAAAGGGACCAGATATTGTAGCTTTATCAGGATTATTAGATGATTCTGGTGTTGTTGATGATAATACTAGAGATTCTAATGTTTTTATCAATGAAGAGATTTTACAAGGGCTAAATTCTATAGTAAATCCTAAGAAAGATTATAAAGCAATGTATATTAGACCAGAAAATAATAGAGATGGATTAGATGGATATAATCCAAGAATTGTATTTTTGTATAATTCAAAAAGAGTTTCAGTTGATAGACGACCAACTTTAGATGATTTATCTAGTTATCCTAATCTTTTTGATGAGTTAAGTGTTACTAATGTTATTGTTAATAGTGATGGTGAAATAGAGAATAATCCATCTAGGTTGGGTGTGGGAGAAGCTTGTTTTGAGAAAGAAGAAAAACCTTTAGTTGGAGAATTTAAATTTAGAGGGGAAAAAGTTGTTGTAGTCGCTTGTAGTTTTTCTGACCTCTCTACTGATACACCTCTTAGAGGAGCTATTCAACCACCTGAAAGGCCTTCTATAGCTATTAGAGCAGAGCAAAAAAAGGTTGTTAGCCATTTTGTTGAAAATATATTGAGCGAAAACCCTAATGAGAAAATTATTGTTATGGGTGGATTTAATGAAGTTGATGATGATAACTTGTTTTATGAAGAAAATCTTTTTAATCTTATGAATAATATAGAAAAAGAAGATGCTTATACATATTCAAAGGATGGCTCATTGCTTAAATGTGATTCTATTTATATCTCTTCTGAATTAAAAAAGTTGCCTGTAAAATTTGATATTGTTCATACAAATAGTGAGTTTGCTAAAGATATTGTTTTTTCAAATTATGATCCTGTTGTAGCTAGTTTTTCTTTTTCTTCTGTTGGTGGTTCTGGTGAAATTCCAACTTGGGCTAATGGTTTTCCAACTGCTTCTACAACAAAATGTTATTCTGTTTCAACAAGTGTTAACTCTTATTTAGCTAGTAGAGTTTACTATGTTGCTTTAGAAGGTGATGTTCTTGCAATTTCAGGAGATAGTATAAGAAGAGGTGTTAATGAGTTTGGACAACCACTAGATGTATATGGTTTTGATTATTTAGAAAATGGTGTTGAGAAGAGTGTTGAAATAGATGGGCTTTTGCCAAATAAGGAATATACAGTTTTTATGGTTTTAGAAACAGAAAGTTCTGTTTTGTCAGATATTAGTAGATTTGTTGTTACAACTAGAGCTTTGGCAGATAGACCTAATGCTACTGATTTGTTTATATCAGAGTATTTAGAGGGTGGAGGTGATAGAGATTTTTATAATCGTGTTATAGAAATAGCTAATTTCACTGGCGCGGATGTCAATTTAACAGGCTATCATTTAGTAAGAGATATAGATGGAAATGGTGATTTTGATGTAAGTGATGAAGGTAGTGAAACATCTGCAAATTCTCATAAGGCTCGAAGAGTTAATCTGTCTGGTGTTATTAAAGATGGAGAGGTCTTTTTAGTAGTTGCTGAAGGATATAGAAAATATATTACAGAGCCATATCTTGAAAGTATTGCTAATATGTCTCCTTATTCTACAAAAAAAATAAAGGGAGATCCTGTAGAGTTTTACTTTGGGTTTGGGTATTTTAATGGTGATGAGCAAATACTTTTGCAAAAAGAAAATGGTGGTTCGTTTGATACTGTTGATTGGCTCGGAGTTTCTGGAGAGAGTTGGGGTGTAAATGTTGATTTTGTAAGAAATCCTTCTGTTAAGTCTGGTAGAATAGATGCTCAAAATCCTAGAATAAATGGAGAGTGGAAAGTTTTTAGTGGAAATACCTTTAGTAATTTGGGTTTTCATAGGTATGATCCATAAGGTGTAGTAGTATGAGAAGATTTGTTTTGATTTTTATTTCAGTTTTTACTCTTTTTTCTTGTAATGGTAAAGATGAGGAAATAGTTTTTGCAGAAAGAGATAATGGGAGTTTTGAGATTTCTGGAGTTGTTTCTGATGGAGGAAATCCTGTAGAGGGAGTTGTTATTTCCTTAACAGGAAAGACATTTGATTCTGTCTCTAGTGAAGCAGATGGAAGTTTTACTATTTCTAATTTACAAAAAGGGGTTTACTATTTAGAAGCAAATAAAAATGGTTATTTTATTTTTAATGATAATAGAGTAAACAGGTTAGAATTGACTGCGAATAGAGTAGTTAATTTTACAGCTTTAAAATATAGTGATATTTTAGCTTTTGATTCTGATAATAGTGGTGTAGTTGATGATTCTGAAAAGCCTAATGGTCAATTTACAAGAATACATTCAATTCAAGGTAAGGCTCATATTTCACCTAAAAAAGACACTTTGGTTAGAAATGTTGTAGGTATTGTTACAGCTTTTGATGGTGGAACTAGATTAGGTGGTCTTTATCCTTCTATGGGAGCAGATATTGATGGTGATTCTATTGGTGATTTTTTGGATGTTTACATTCAAGATATGATTTGGGATGATGATGATAGGACAAGTGAAGGTATAAAGTTATATGTTCATAAAGATTTTGCTAATGGATTGGCTTTAGGTGATATACTTTATATTAGAGAGGGCTTTGTTGTTGAAAATGATAAAAACCCTGATGATTATGAGACAAATTGGGACTCTATGTTGTCAAGAACACAGATAAATGCTTCCATAGAAAATAATAATATTGTAAGATTATTTTCTGGAGATAATTCAAACCCTATTTTACCAGACCCAGTTTTAATTGGTGCTGGGGGGCGAGAGGTTCCTTATATTATTTGTAATGATGCTTATAATAATGATTTGAATGATCCAAGAACTATATTTGATCCAGAAGAGGATTCTATTGATTTGTTTGAATCTTTAGAGGGGATGAGGGTTCAAATTAATAATGCAGTATCTATTGGACCTTCAGCTTATTCAGAGATTGTTGTATTGCCAGATGAAGGTGTTAAATTTGATTATTTGGCAAATAGGAATGGTCGAGGCGGATATGTAGTTAAGGATTATGAGAATAAGGTCGCTGGAAGAATAAAAGTTAAGGGTATTGAGTGGCCAGTGGCTTTTGATATAGCTACACCAGATGTTTTCCCTGGAACAGTTTTTGAAGGAGCTATAATTGGTGTTTTAGATTACTCTTATGGATTATATCAAATAAGAGCTACAAAAATTCCGGGGGCGACTAATAGATCTAGGGATGCAGAAATTGGGGGGCTTTTAAATCCTTTGGATCCTCCTTTAAGTCCTTATAGAGATTCTACTACTATAGAATCAGATAGTAATACATTGACAGTTGCTTCATTTAATGTTGAAAATTTTGTTGCTTCTGGTTCGGAAGATAATTTTTCAGATAATAAGATTGCTGGTATAGCTCATGCTATTGTTTCAGATCTTAGATCTCCAGATATTATTGGTTTAATTGAGGTTCAAGATAATAGTGGTAATAAAATTGATGGAATTGTTGATTGTGATAACACTATTCAGATTTTGATAGATATAATTAATAATGCAAATAGGATTAGAAGATGGAGAACTAAAAATCAATTGATTACTGATGGATTTACAAATGATTCTGGTCAATGGAATGACCCAATTAATGGTGTATTTGTTAGTGGTCCAGATGATTATAAGTTTGCTCAAGTTAATCCAGTGAATATGTTAGAAGGTGGAGAGCCTGGAGGAAACATTAGGTGTGTATTTTTATATAGAAGTTCTAGAGTTGAATTTGTTGAAAGAGCTGGAGCTACTAGTATAAATGAGACTTATGTTACTGGTGAGAATGGAGAAGCTACAATTTCTTATAGTCCTGGTAGGTTGGGGAATGGAAATCCTGCTTTTAACCACTCTAGAAGATCTTTGGTTGGTGAGTTTAGATTTAAGTATAATGATGAAAAAATATATGTTATAGCAAATCACTTTAAATCTAAAAGAGGAGATTCTTTAGATTTTGGTAATATTCAGCCTCCAATTAAGGGATCAGAGGCTAAAAGAATTGGACAGGCTGAATGTATAAATAGTTTTTGTTCAGAGATTTTATCTTATGAGCCAGATGCAAATATTATAGTATTGGGAGATATGAATGATTATCACTACTCTAAAACTATGAAGGTTTTAGAGGGAAATGAGTTGACTAATCTCTACTATCTGCCTGGGTTTCCAGAAAATGAGAGATATTCCTATATTCATGATGGGTTGTCTCAGACATTAGACCATATTTTTGTTTCGGATAATTTGTTGAAGAAGAACCCTAAATTAGATGTGGTTCATATTCATTCTGAATTTGTATATATAGATTATAATCTTCCTCCATGGAGCGACCATGAGCCTGTATTATCATCATTTGATTTTTAAGGAGTTTTTTATGAATAAAAAATTTTTAGTTTTAGTTTTATTGGTTTCTTCAATTTTTGTTTTTGCACAAGAGGGTGTAGAAACTGAAGTTATTGAAGATGAAGTAGTTAAAAGTGAGGTTGTTAAAGAGCTTTATCCTTGGGATGCAGAGGATAATATTAGTAGTCTTACAAGAATGACAAGAATGAAACAGAATGTTTTAGATTTTAATGTTTCAAGTCCAGAAGATACTAAATCTGCAGCTATTGATTTTAAAATTGGTTTCTTGTTAAAGAATGGTTTTAAGTTAGGAATTGATGGTTATTTTTATAACAGTCAAACTGAAAATGTAAATTATGAGAATAAGTCTTATAGATATGATTCTTCTGGTATTCCTATTAGTGGTGATTTAGCATATTGGCACACTAATAAAGCTAAAACTTGGGATTTTATAAAGAATTCTTTGGATATTTATTTGGGCATTCCTTTGAAAAATGATATTTTCTTGCACGCAATGATTGGAGGTGGTTCTAATTATGATGAGTATGGAAAAGTTTATGATAGAAAAGAGTTATTTTATGATAGTGCAGGTAACTTAAATATAGATTCTGATAGAGATTTTCAAATTAGTAATAGCATTGTTGATGGAAGTTCTTATGTTAATTTAGGATTTGGTTTTAATCTAGGAGATAACTTTTTTAAAAATGATTTTGTTTCTATGATTGCTGGATTTGATAAGTTTAATGTTATTTTAGGTGGAGAAGGGAAGGCCAACAATTTGATGGTATTAAATTCTACAGGACTTACTACTGCTAATTTTGAGGGACAAGGTCAAAGCTTTAATCAAAAGGAGACATATTTTATAAGTGGTACTAAAGATTCAGTTAGAAATATAATAGAGCATACAGAAGATTTTGGTTTTTGGGGCATAGAGAATGAAGCTTTTGTTAAGGCATATATTGATTTTAATAAGGGTATTGATAGTTTGAAAGATTATGCTAGATTCAGATTTTCTCCAGCTTTTGGATTTAGATTTGGAACTGATATAAGAAAAGATAATTTTGATAAAAAAGTTATTCAGTATAAGTCAGCTTATAATGGTCATATTGATGAGGATAGTTTAATTGAGCAAACAGATTATGATTTTTTAAGTGATTTGAATATTGGTTTTTATATTCCTTTGACTTTTGAGGTTAGACCTACAAGTGATGTTCAATTTAAGGCTTATTACACTTTTGATTTTGATGCAGATGTGTCTAAATATACAGCAAGGTATAAGCAAAGACATACGCAAAATGGGACTACTACAAGCTATGTTGACCCTTTAATAACTTTTTCTGAAAACTCTTATACTTTTAATCATATGTTGAAGGTAAGATTTAGATATGAATTTGAAAAGATTGCTAGATTAGCATTAGGAACAGCATATAATATAGAGCATTATTCAAGTGATAATAGTGTTAAGGCTGCTAATAATTCTAGGGTTAATGGAGATGGAACTCAAGGTGTTGCTCCTTACGGATCAGTTTTAGATGCAACTGGATATAATAAGTCTGATCCAACTGAAGCTGGTTCTGCTGGTTTGTTTAAGCAAACTATAGCACCTTTCTTGGAGTTGGATTTTAAAGTTAAGGGAGATAATTCTGTTATTACTTTGGGTTGGAAGCCTACTGTAAATATGGTTGGTTCAACATTAGCTGATACTAATTTGTTAAATCTTGCTAATTGGCAAGTTAAGGTTGTTGTTAAGTTTTAAGGAGTTTTTATGAAGTTTGGAGTTTACAATTTTATTAGTGTTGGGGGGATTTTTGTTCTTTTGGGAATTGCTTTTTTGCTTTCTAATAATAAGAAAAAAGTCTCTCTTAAAACAGTTTTTTGGGGCTTGGCTTTACAGGTAATATTGGGTGTAATAATTTTAAATGACAATTGGGTTTCATTTGTAGCAATTGGTATTTTTATGTATATTTTATGCTTGTATATTTTTGAAGTTGATTGGGTCGGTAGTGTTAAGCTTAATTTGTGGATTTTTAGAGTTATAGCTCTTCCAGTTGTTGCAGGAGTTATTGCAGGTTTTTACTATTTGCAAATATGGAATATTTCAATGTGGGTAGCTTCTATTTCTCTTTTGCTTTTTATTTTATCTCTATTTTTTAAGATGGAAAAGTTTAAGATGAAAGGATTTTTACAAAGGGTTCTTTTTGGATTGATGTTACTATCTTCTGTTGGTTATATTTGGAGAAACGGTATTACAGGCAAAGAAATTTTATCTGGCTTCTCTGATAAGGTTGAGGTGTTTTTAGGTTTAACTACTATAGGCTCTGATTTTGTATTTGGTTCTTTAGCACAAACAGGATTTTCTTTTGCTATTGCTGTTTTACCTACAATTATTTTCTTCTCTGCTTTTATGTCTGTTATGTATTATTTGGGTATTGTTCAAGTAATTATTTCTGCTTTTGCTAAATTTATGAGTTGGAGTTTGGGAACTTCTGGAGCTGAATCTTTATCTTGTTGTTCAAATATTTTTGTTGGTCAGACTGAAGCTCCTTTTATGGTAAAGCCTTATTTGAAGGATATGACTAATTCAGAGTTAAATGCTATAATGGTAGGTGGATTTGCAACTATTGCGGGAGGCGTTTTAGCTGGATATGTTCAGATGGGAGTTAGTGCTGGTCATTTGATTGCTGCAAGTATTATGTCTGCTCCAGCTGCTTTGGTTGTTGCGAAAGTTATTTATCCAGAGGTTGAGGAGTCTAAAACAGCTGGAAATGTTGAGATGCCTACTATTGATAAGCCTTCAAATATTATTGAGGCTATTACAAATGGTGCTAGTGATGGGTTGAAGTTGGCAGTAAATGTTGCTGCTATGCTTATTGCTTTTATGGCTTTAATTGGGTTTGTAAACTTGATTTTAGGTAAATTAGATGTTTTAATAGATGGTAAGCTTTTAGGACATTCTATTGTAGAAGGTGAAGAGATTAAGGGAATTTTCCCAGGTAGTTTGGCAACTCTGTTTGGATTTGTTTTTAGACCTATTGCTTTTGTTATGGGTGTTCCTTGGGCTGATAGTGCAGCTGTTGGAAATTTATTAGGATTGAAGATTACTGCAAATGAGTTTGTAGCTTATGGTGGGCTTTCACAATTGATAAAAAGTGGAGAGGTTTCTCAAAGGGCAATCATTATCTCTACTTATGCTTTGTGTGGGTTTGCTAATTTTTCTTCAATAGGAATACAAATTGGGGGATTAAGTGCTATTGCTCCAGGTAGAAGATCTGATTTAGCTAAATTGGGTCTTAAGGCTATGATTGGTGGTGCAATTGCATCTTGGATAACTGCATGTATTGCAGGTATATTTATTGTTTAAATCTAGTAAGATTTAATATAAAAAAAAATCATTTTAGGAGGTATAAAATGAATAAAGGTTTTAAGGTTTTGTTGGTTGCATTAGCTTTGATTTTAGCTTCTTGTGGAGGAGTTAAAGTTGGAGATATATCAACAATAGTTTCTGGAAATGGAGTAGAAGTTTCTATTTCAGCAGATTTTAATGGAGAATATTATATTCTTGTAAAGAAAGAGGGCGAAGCAGAGCCTAGTGTAGATGATGTTTTAGCATCTAGCGTAAAGGGTAGCTTGGTTGCTTCATTAAAAGTTAGAAAACAAGTTGCAGTTACTGAAAGTGGTAAGTATATTGCTTATGTTGTAGTTAAGAATACTGATACGAATAAGACTTCAAAGGTTAAGAAGTCTGATTCTATTGAGGTTACTCTTGACAGCGAAGCTCCTGTTTTATCTGATTTAGCTTCTGCAGATATTGAATATAATGCTTTTAATATTACTGGTAGTGTTGATGAAGATTGTAGTGCTTATGTTCAAGCTGTTCTTAAGGATTCTCCTGCTGTAACTGAGGAGGTTTTAGAGAATTTAACTCCACAAAGTATTTCAGCTGGAAATATAGCTTTAAATGTAAGCGGATTGGGTGCTTCAATTTCTTATGATGTTTATATTTTGGTTAAAGATGCAGTTGGGAACACGGATATATTTAGTGTTAAAAATGTAACAACTGTTGCTTTTGATGGACCAGATGTTAAGATTAGCCGAATTTTTAATAATGATGGAGACTGGGATGATGAGCATAAAAAAGGAAGAAAGTATATTGAGTTGTATAATGCAGGAACTCAAGCTGAAAATTTAACTGGTTGGAGTATTCAAACTAACGGGAATAAAGGTTTTTTGAAACACTTAAAAGCTTTGACTATAACCTCTGGTCAGATAGAGCCTAAAGGATATTTTTTGATAGCTCCTGTTGAGCTTATTCCAGGTGATAATGTAGTTGTAGATTATGTTATTGATGAGTTAAAATATATGTCTAATAATGGTTATAGTGTAGCTTTAGTTAATGATAATGAGAAAGTTACAGGTGCTGATGATGAAAATATAGTTGATCAAGTTGGAGTGAAAAAAACAAAAGAAGTTCTTTTTAAAGAAGGGCAGGTTATTGAAGTTACTGAAAGTCCAAATGCAAAAAGAAAATTTCAAGGAGAAAATATAGTAGATACAAATAATAATGCTACAGACTTTGAACAAATTACTTCTAATAATTATACACCACCTAGAAATAAAGTTGGAAATGTTCCTTATATAAAAGTTTCTGGAGGAGCTTTTAATCCTAATTTTGCAGTTGAGGGTAGCGAAGGGGCTTCTTTCCCATTGCATTGTAATGTTGTTGTTGCTAATGATACTGTGGCAAGTGTTGTGTATAGTTGTGAGGCTTTGAATATTTCAGATGGAGCTATGACTTACGATGAGGATAACGGTGTCTATAAAGCTTCTGTTGCATTGACAACTGAACAATTAGCAAATGTTATAGATTACTCTTTTAGTATTACAGCAACTTGTGCTACAGATACAAATGTTTCCGATACTGAAAGTGGAGTTATTTTTAGTGTTAGAGCAGCTAGTGCTATTCCTGAAGGTGTTTTTGTTGATGATATTAATATTGTTTTCAATGATACTGCAGCGACTACTATTTTACTTGATTTTGAAGATACTTCTCAACCTTTTAATAATCCAGCTGGTTGGGAGGTTTTTGCACCAAATGCATCAACAGTATATACGGCAGTATCTTTATATTCTGGAACTACTCCTTCACAACAATCAGGTGGAAGTAATAATATGTTAATTGGAATTACTTCACCAGTTTCTGGTGCAGGAAAAGGCAAGAATTATATTCAAACTCCAAATGATGGTCCATTTATTAATGTTCCTGATGGTGCAACTTCAGCTACTATTACTGCTAAACTTTTTGATAATAATAATACGGTTAAAGTAAGACTTTGGGCAAATATGAATGATGCAACAAAGCCAAAGAATAAAAATAATAGCTATTCTTCTAATAGTGCTGATTGGCAAGATATAAATTTAACTGCAACTTGGGAAGGAAGTGCTTCAGGTATGAAGCTTAGTGTTAGACTTTATAAAGAACAATAGATTTAATTGTTTGTAATTTATTACCCCACGAAAGTGGGGTAATTTTTTTGGGATAGGGATTGGACGGAAACCCCGCAAGTCAACTTTAATTTGCACTTGGCTTGTCCAAGTGTGCAAGAGCGATAGCTCCTTGCTTTTCTAATAGAAGAGTTGGCGAGGAGTTGGAGGGAAAGCCCGACCCAGAGAAAATTTATTTTCTCTGGGTATCCCCCAGATTGTTATTTAACTGAAATTTATAAATACTGCAAACATTAGGATGCTAATTGAGAGGGCAAAGGTTATTATTTGCAGTAATTTGATGTTTTAGAAGTTTAAATCTTTTGAAGTCAAAATAAAATTCTGAAGTATTATTTTAATTAAATTTCCAAATAAAAACTTCAATGGGAATTTAATAGAGATGGTACCCCCTCTAATTAGAAAGAATTCTAAATTCATCCTTGTATGAATCAAAAAAATTGTCAACAATAACAGGCTTAA
>PDWI01006075.1_pt1 | contig 15314 bp, 13 predicted proteins | sample 1430891 | NCBI WGS metagenome assembly PDWI01 (sample SAMN01162508, study PRJNA174530) | Oral metagenome, whole genome shotgun sequencing project. | biome: Marine environment; feature: Marine mammal; material: Swab sample of the gingival sulcus; isolation source: swab sample of gingival sulcus... | reverse complement strand
CCGTCAACCTCAATGGTCACGGCTCTCTCAAGCTGCTCAATGCGACAGCGCAGGCGCCGCAGTTTGTCGAGGGTCGACGGGATGAAACTCTGCCCGCCAAAACCGGGATTAACCGACATCAGCATCACAATCTCCACCTCGTCAAGGATATGATCGAGTGCGGAGAGAGGGGTCGCCGGGTTCAGCACCACCCCGGCCCGACACCCCAGTTCGCGGATATGGGTGACCGTCCGGTGCAGGTGGGTACAGGCCTCGACATGCACCGTAATCCAGTCGGCTCCGGCGGCGGCGAAATCGTCAAGATAGCGATCCGGCTCAACAATCATCAGATGCACATCAAGCGGTTTTTCGGCCACTTTTTTTGCCGCCTTCACCACCAGCGGACCGATGGTGATATTGGGGACAAAACGACCATCCATCACATCGACATGGATAAGATCGGCTCCGGCCGCCTCGACAGCGGTAATCTCGTCGCCAAGACGGGAAAAATCGGCTGACAGAATCGAGGGGGCAATCTTCACACTTCTGTTCATAGTGACTCCTTACAAAACTCTTTTCGCCGGCCGCTTCGGGCTTTTCGTTACCTCACCCTGCGCACCTGATCTCCGGGCAGACTCTCGATAATGCCGTCAAGTTCGAGCAGCAAAAGCAGTTCATTCACCTCGCCGACAGAGAGGCCGCTGCGCTCAACAAGCACATCTTTTGCAACACCATAGCTGTCAATAAAGACGAGCAGCCGCGCCGCCTGCGGTGAGATCTGCGCCAGCGGCGAGGCCTGTGACACCACCGTTGCGCTGTCATCGGAATTGATGCCGACCTCACTCAGAATCGTTTCGACCCCCATCACCAGCGACGCCCCGTCACGCAGCAGCAGATGGCAGCCTTCACTCCTGTCAGAGTCGAACTGTCCCGGCACCGCAAAGACCTCGCGCCCGAAGTCGATACCCATCTGGGCGGTAATCAGCGAGCCGGAGTTGCGTGCCGCCTCGACGACGACAACACCACGGCTGCTCCCGGCAATGATCCGATTCCGCGCCGGAAAACGCCACGAGTCGGGGGTGGTGCCGAGCGGATATTCGCTGATCAGCAGTCCCCGCTCGCCGATCTGGCGATACAGGGCGGCATTGCTGCGCGGGTAGATAACATCAAGACCGCACCCGAGCACCGCCGCCGTTGCTCCGGAGGCCTCGAGCGCACCGCGGTGCGCCTCGGCATCGACCCCCATCGCAAGCCCGGAGACAACCAGCACCCCTGCCGCGGCAAGTCCTTTGCCGAGATCGAACGCGGCATGGCGACCATAGCTCGACGCCGCCCGCGAACCGACAACGGCCACCGCCGGCAGCCGCAACAGTGACAGATCTCCGACCACCCGGAGCAGCGGCGGCGGATCGCTGATCTCGCGCAACAGCTGCGGGTACTCCCGGTCACAGAACACGACCGCCCGCGCCCCGAACTGCGCCAGCCGCTCACATTCGTCAGCAACCGCCTGCGACGGCACCGGCCGCTGCACCAGCCCGTCGAGATGGCGCCGCTGCACCCCGGCGATCGCCGCCAGTCGCCTGCTGTCGGCGGTGATCACCGCCTGCGGCGAACCAAGGGCGCGCACCAGCCTCCACAGTGTCACCACCCCGAGTCCCGGGGTCAGCGCCAGTCTCAGCCACGCCTCTCTCTCGTCCACCACCGCCTCCCCGACCATTTCACTGCCGCCGCTGACGGCGATTCGCCAGCGCCGCTGCAACCCTGTGCTGCTCACCGAGCAGCCGCCTGACCTCTGCATGATCTCCGCTCTCTTCTGCGGCCCGGATCTGCTCGTTGAGGCTGTGCAGATTCTCTTTCTCCTGAACCACCCCGAGGGTGTTCAGCACCTCGGCGAGTTCGGCATCGCGACACTCTCCACCCTCTTCGGCCGGTTGCGGCGGATTGAGGAGGATGTCGGCGGCAAAATTTCGCTCATCACCCTCTGCAAGCACATTGAGCAGCTCCTCCGGCTCGGCAAAGGCGTTCTCCCTGAGCAGTTCGCCAAGGCGGAGAAAAATCACCTCTCCCGGGGTGCCGCGCAGAAACCTCTGCACCCCCGCCTCGGCGAGCCGCGGGTACCAGTCAGGGTTGAGGAGCAGAGAGGCGGTCACCTGCTGCTGCTGCCGGCTCATCCGCTCTGCCTGCGGCAGCAACCGGCCGGCAGCAGCGCCGCTTTCGTGACCAAAAGCCGGCGGTCCGCCTGAAGGCGGCGTCTCTGCTGCCCGGCCCTGCTGCGGTGAACGCCTGATCTCCTCCTCAAGTGCCGCCAGTCCTCCGTTCTCCATCCCCAGCTGCTGCTCAAAATGACGGAGGAAAAGCTCCCTTTTCACCCTGCTGCCGGTCGCCGCCAGCAACGGCTTCAGCTCCTCGACGATCTTTATCTTACCATCAAAGGTAAGACCATGCTCTTCGACGAGGCGCTCGACGGTAAATTCGGGCAGTTCCTTCGCCTCCTCAAGCAGGCCGCGCAGTGCCTCAACTCCGAATTGACGTACATAGCTGTCCGGATCACAACCGTCGGGAAGCAGTGCCACCCGACCGCTCATCCCCTCCCGGAAAAAGAGAGGGGTCGCCCGCGCCGCCGCCCTGCGTCCGGCGGCATCACCGTCAAAAAGGAGAACGGCATTGCTGGTGAATTTTTTCAGCAGGCGGAGCTGCTCACGGGTCAGCGCCGTTCCGAGGGGTGCCACCACATTCTCACAACCGGCGGCAAAAAGGCTGATCATGTCAAAATTGCCCTCGACCAGCACCGCCCGGTCACTTTTCCGGATCGCCTCTTTTGCCTGGTAGAGCCCGAACAGCAGTCGACTCTTGGTATAGATCGGACTCTCCGGTGAGTTGAGATATTTTGGCTGCCCGTCACCGAGGATCCGCCCGCTGAACCCGCAGACCTGCCCGGCCGGAGTAAAAATAGGGAAAACGATGCGGTCACGAAAGCGGTCATAGGTCCCGCCCTTCTCTTTTTTCACCAGCAGACCGGCATCGATGGCCGCAGCGAGCATCTCTCCGCTGAATCTGCTGCCGAGAAAATTCCACCCCTCGGCCTCGACAGCGGGAGCGAAGCCGAGTCTGAACCGGGCGGCCACCTCAGCGTCGACACCACGTTTTTTGAGATAGGCGTGGGCGCGGTCGGCACTGCGCCCTTTGCGAAGGCAACTCTCCCAGAGCGCGGCCGCCCGGTCGCTGACCGTATAGAGTCGGCGGCGGCGCTCCCCGGCCGTGCGGTCGCCGCCACCCGGCCGGTGCCCGGGGACCGGAATGCCGAGTTTTGCCCCGAGCAGACGCAGCGCCTCAGAAAACTCGACATGCTGATATTTCATCACGAAGCTGATCACATCACCGGCTTCGCCGCAACCGAAACAGTAGTAAAACTGGCGTACCGGATTAACGGAGAACGAAGGCGTCTTCTCACCGTGGAACGGACAGAGGCCGAGATAGCTCGAACCGCTCTTCTTCAGCTCGACCTGCTCGCCGATCACCTGAACGATGTCGGCAGCCTCTTTTATCCGGGTGACAATATCGTCGCTGTCTGTCATACGCTGCTCCGGGGCCGGCGGCAGAGATCCACAGCGGATCTCTGCTCTCTGTTGTTGCTGCGGACTGTTAAAAGAAGATACTCCACTGGCTTCTTTTTGTCGCTCTTCTCTCCCGGAAAAGGTTGCCCGATCCCGGGCAGCGTCGAGTTCAATGGCCGTTCAGGATTTTTCAAAAGGGGCAGCATACCGCACTTTTCGGAAAAACACCAAAGACGGGACTCTCCGCCGCCGGAGAGCTTCGGAATCTTTCCGCCGGCACTGCTGACCCAAGTTTTTTGGTTTTGTCTTTTCCAGTATGCTATTGTGACCGCTGTGCAAACCCGTCAAAAAACAGGCTGTTTTTTGCCGGGGGATCAGAAGACCCGCGCTCTCCGCAGGCAGGCGGCCTGCGTTCACCCTGTTTTCGAAACCACCCTCTTTTCGGCGGTGCCATGAAAATTCCTTCACTGAAACGAACCATCACCAACACCCGTCGACTGGCCGAGATCACCGCGGTTCTGTCCCGTTTTGGTTTTCGCCAGCTGCTTCTCGACACCGGAATCCACCGCCTGCTCGGCAGCGCAAAGGAGGAGGTCGAGGCCGACAGCGGTGAGGGAGAGACACTGCCCAATGCGGTGCGGGTACGGCGGGTCTTTGAAGAGCTCGGCCCCTCGTTCATTAAACTGGGGCAGGTTCTCTCGACCAGACCGGACCTTATTCCGGCCGACTGGGCGCAGGAGTTGAAAAAGCTGCAGGATGACTGCCCCCACGTCGCCTGGCCGGAGATCAAACTGGTGCTCGAAACCGAATTCCCGGGAGGAACCGACCAGATTTTTGCCGCAATTGACGAAGAGCCGCTGGCGGCGGCATCGATAGCCCAGGTGCACTCCGCGCGGCTGCTCGACGGCACTGAGATGGTGATCAAGGTCCTTCGCCCCGGTGTCCGCCGGGTGCTCGAGGAGGATATGAGCCTGCTCGGGATTCTCGCCAATTTTGCAGAGCAGTACTTCTCCAATCTCGGCTACAGTCCGACAGCGGTGGTCAAAGAGTTCTCCCGCGAGATTTTAAAAGAGATTGATCTGGTCGTTGAAGGGCAGTCCGCCGACCGGATGCGCAACGATTTTGACGATGATCCCAACGTCAGTTTTCCGAAAATCTACTGGGAAGCGACCACCCGCAACGTGCTGACAATGGAGCGGGTCGACGGCCAGCCGCTGAGTGCAACAGACGTCGAGAAGATGAGTGCCGCCGACAGGCGCAGGGTGGTCTCGATCGGGACCGATGCGGTCTTCAAGCAGTGCCTGCGTTTTGGTTTTTTCCACGCCGACCCCCATCCGGGCAACATCTTTCTCCTCGAAGACGGCGGGATCTGCCTGATCGACTGCGGGATGGTCGGTCAGCTCGACAAAGGGACCACCGATCAGCTGGTCAGCCTGGTCAACGGCGTGATCCAGGGCGATGAAAACCAGCTCTGCCGGGTGGTGCTGGCGTTGACAAACGCCGACCCGGAAATGCTCGACAGCCGCGAGTTCCGCCTTGAACTGCGCCACCTCGCCGCAAGTTTTCAGGGAACCGGCCTGCAACATCTCGATATCACCGGACTGCTCTCGAGTTTTTTCTCGATGCTCCAGCGCTATCATATTCAGTGTCCCGGTGATCTGATGCTGCTCACCAAGGCGCTGACCACCATTGAAGGGGTCGCCGAGTGGCTCGACCCCGGGTTTGATGTGCTCGCCCATGTCGAGCCGCAGATTCGCGAGGTGGTGATGAACCGCTACTCCTTCCGGGCGATCCGCAGGCGGGTGGTCGATGTGCTGCTGCACAGTTTTGAGCTGATGGAAGAGCTCCCCCAGGATCTGCAGCGTTTTCTTGATCAGGCACGGCACAGCCGCTTCACCCTCAATCTGGAGATGAAGCGGCTTGACAAGCTCTCAAAACAGGTCGATTCGGCGAGCCGGCTGATGGGGCTGGCGATGATTATCGCCGCGCTGATTGTCGGCTCATCAATCCTGATTCTTGCCGACAGGATCTCACAGTCACCCGGATTTGTCGGCACCCTCGGAGTGATCGGTCTGGTGCTGGCCGCAACCTTTACAACCGGCTTTGTGATCTCATTTCTGCTCCCGAAAAAAAGAAAGAAATAAGCGCACGAGCGGCAGTCAGCGCGGTCCGGCAAGGTCACAAATGGCCGCAAAGAGCGCAGCATCACGACTTGCCGCGCCGACAAAGAGGCCGCTGATCCCGTTGATCTCAAGCAGTCCGCCGGCATTGTCCGCCGTCACCGCACCGCCGTAGAGGATCGGCGCACCGGGAACAGCGACCGCGAGCCGTGCCGCCATCTCCTCAATCTCGGCAGCGGCCGGCGGCTGGCCCGAAATCGCCGGATCCTTCGGGGTATAGGCGAGCATCACCTCGCCATCAAGGTCGGCAAGAGCTCCAAGGCGTGACACCTCGGCGGCCCCGGCAGCACAGACAAGCGGGATCAGCCCGGCCTCGACTGCTTCGGTGGCACAGTTGAGAATCGTATCACCATCTTCAGCAAACCACTTTCGGCGCTCGTTATGGCCGACAATCACATAGCGGACACTCCCCTTGAGCAGGTCAGCAGCAACCGCTCCGGTATAGTTGCCCCGCGGCCACGGCGAGACGGTCTGGGCAGCGAGTGCAAAGCTGCCCGTCTGGATCTCCGTCGCCGCCGCAGCAACCGCCTCAAGACTGAGAAAGGTTGGAGCCACCGCCACCATCACCTCCGGCGACGGATGCCACACTCCGGCAAACTCCTTCAGCCATTTCAGGGCCTCTGTCGTTGTCCCGTTACTCTTCCAGTTGCCGATGATATATCTCATCCTGTCCCCCGTCACCACTGCTCATCCAAGCCGCCTGCGCACCTCCTGCTCTTCAATCCCCTCAACCTCAACACTCTTTTGCCGGGAAGAGAGTCCGGCGACCACCGTTACCCTGCCGGCCGCAAGCCCGAGACACCCGGCGAGAAACGTCACCACCGCCCTGTTCGCCCTGCCGTCAACCGGCGGGGCTGCAACCGCAAGTTTCAACCGCCCGCCGTAGAGCCCGGCGACCCGACTCTGTTTCGCCCCCGGCTGGACGTGCAGCTGGAGCAGCAGCGTTCCGCCGCGTTTCTGCTTCAGCCACGGCATCAGGCGGAATCATCCTGTTGAGGATGGCCCGTTTCCGGAGGAGCCTCTGCAGACTCATCGTCAAGGGCGGCAAGGTAGCGTTCAAGAACACTGCGAACGTCTCGGCGCGCCTGCTCTTTGCGCTGGATCAACTCTTCAATCTCCCGGGGCAGACTGTCCGCACGCGCGGCCAGTTCCAGCTGCAGTTTTCCGGCACTTTCACGCGCCTCTTCGAGGATGCGTGCCGCCTCTTTTTCGGCATTCTCCTTACTGTTTTCGGCAAAGGTCTGGGCCGCAGCCAGTGCTTTTTTCACCGAGGCCTCTTCGTCGCGGAAATTACGGTTCTCGGTTTCAAGGGTCGAGATCCGGCGTTGCAGTTCGTCAACCTCACCCTTGTCAACAGCACGTTGCAGACTCTTTTTGAGATCGCTGTTCTCAGCGGTCAACAGGGTCACCTTATCCTCAAGATGGCCGTTTTCGGCAGTCAACATCTTCACCTTCTCGTCGAGCTCACTGTTGTCGGCGGTGAGCAGCGTCACCTTCTCTCCAAGAGCCGCGAGCTGCTGCTGCCCCTGCGCCACCTCCGCCTCGACCATCTCAAGCTGCTGGCTCAACTCTCCGACCTGAGAGAGGTACCCCATGTTCTCGGTGCCCGCCCGCTCCATCATCCCCTCGGCGTGCTTGAGCCGCATCGACAACTCACGGATCCGCTCTTCAAATTTTTTCCGCTCGTCATCATCAAGGCCAAACTGCATCCCCTCAACCTCATCAAGAGAGTCGAGGTCGAGATCCATGCTGATATCACCGCTGTTAAACTCAAGGGTATCAATCTGCTCCTTCAGCTCCTGGTTCTGCTCGAGCAGTTCAAAAAAGTCTTCGGCGAGAAGTTCGAGAAAGTTACGGACTTCAACCGGATCATAACCGCGGAATTTAACTTGAAATTCCTGATCTTTAATCGCCTGAGGTTTCAACATTGTTTACTCCACTGCATTGTTATCACCGTAAAAAACAGAGTCCCGTCAAAAAATCGCACCCTTCAGCGCGGCGCCATATCGGGAGCGCCGCCGATCTGCATCAGAGTCGGGACGAGAAAGCTCTGCAGAAAGATGATCCCGAGAATAAGGATAAGAGGAGAGAGATCAACCCCCTGCATATACGGAAGAAAGCGGCGAATTCTGCCCAGAACCGGCTCCGTTATCCGGTAGAGGAACTGCACCGCGGCATTGTACGGATCGGGATTGACCCAGGAGAGCACCGCCCGGGCAATGACCGCCCACATGTAAAGCTGCAGCGCCAGGTTGAGCACCTTGGCGAGTGCAACAAAAAAGTTTCCAAAAAGATTCATTGCGTTCCCTTTTGATCCTGAATTTGGCTGCAGATCATCCAATCCTGCTGCCGGCGGCAATGTCACCGGCAACCGCAGAGAGGAGAAGCCGCTTTTTGCCGTTCACCTTCTCTTCAGCGACCAGCACCATCCCCTCGCTCTCGACCCCCATGAGCTTCACCGGCCTGAGGTTGGCAACGATAATCACCTTTCTGCCAACCACCGCTTCCGGGCTGTAGTGCCGGGCAATTCCGGCGACAATGGTCCGTTCTTCGGGGGCCCTGACCCTGAGACGAAGCAGACGATCAGAGCCTGGTATCGGCTCGGCACTGATAATTTCGGCCACCCGCAGATCGACTTTGGTAAAGTCGTCAACGGAGAGCAGCCCCTCGTTTCCTCTCTTTTGTAAACTCTTTTTACCAGATTTTTTCGGTTTGTCTGCCGGTGCCTCTCTTTTTTTCACGTCAAGGCGGGGAAAAAGCGGCGACGGCGCGGCAACTGTCCGCCCTGCGGCAAGCCCGCCCCAGAGCCCGTCCCGGTCAAGAGCGAGCGCCTTTTCGCCGCTGCCAAGTGCGGCGGCCATCTTTGCCGCAGCAGATGGCATCACCGGCTGGAGCACAACACTCAGCAGCCGCAGACTCTCAAGAGTGGTGTAGAGGACGGTATCAAGACGGCGGTCGTCGCCCTCCGCAGCCAGCGTCCACGGTTCACAGCTGACGATATATTTATTGACCAGCGAGACAAATTCCCACACCGCAGCAAGCGCAATGTGGAAGCGGAAGGCGTTCATCTCCTGCTGATACGTCTCGACCATGGCCGCAGCCGCTGCGCTGAGGTCTCTTTCGAGCTCACCCGGCTGCTGCGACTCCGGCACGACACCGTGACGATACTTCTGTACCATCGCCAGCGTACGGCTGAAGAGGTTGCCAAGATCGTTGGCAAGATCGGAGTTATGGCGGGTGGAGATCAACTCGGCACTGAACGAGGAGTCGAGCCCAAAGCTCATGTCACGCAGGCAGAAGTAGCGCAGGGTATCGACCCCGTACTCGGCGGCCAGCTCACGCGGACGGACGACATTGCCGAGGGATTTGCTCATCTTGGTGTCGTCGACATTCCAGAAACCGTGGACATGGAGTTTTTTGTACAACGGCAGCCCGATCGCAAAAAGCATCGTCGGCCAGTAGATGGCATGGGGTTTGAGGATATCTTTTGCGATCAGATGCTCTGTCTCGCTCCAGAACCGGACAAAGTCCTCTCCATCCGGGTAGGCAATACCGGAGATATAGTTGATCAGCGCATCAAACCAGACGTAGGTGACAAAGCGGTCGTCAAAGGGCAGTTCAATGCCCCAGGTAAGACGGGTCTTCGGGCGGGAGATACAGAGATCCTCAAGAGGTGCGGAGAGGAAAGAGAGCACCTCGTTACGGTAACGCTCCGGGGTGATAAACTCCGGATTGGCGGTTATATGGTCAATCAGCTGCTGCTGATACTTCGACATCCGGAAGAAATAGTTCTCCTCGGCGATCTCCTCAGGGGCCGCTCTGTGATCCGGACAGAGGCCGTCAACCAGCTCTTTTTCGGTCAGATAGCGCTCACAGCCACGGCAGTAGAGGCCGGTATAGCGGCTGAAGTAGATATCACCACTGGCGTGCACCTGCTGCAGAATACGCTGAACGGTGGCGATATGGTCGGTATCCGTCGTGCGAATACAACGATCCGGAGTGATGTCGAGAAGCGGCCAGGTGGTGCGAAACATGTCACTGATGCTGTCGACATACTCTTCAGGGGTCGCGCCCTGTTTCGCCGCCGCCTCAACGATCTTCTCGCCGTGCTCATCGGTGCCGGTCTGAAAGCGTACCGGAGCGTCACAGAGCCTGCGAAAACGGCTGTAGGTATCGGCAACAATCGTTGTGTAAGCGTGGCCGAGATGAGGCTGGGCATTCACGTAATAGATCGGTGTTGTTATATAGGTGGCCATTTTTATCCCTGCTTTTTTGTGGTGCCGTTACTCTGCCGCCGCTGTTTTCTCTGTCCACCCCGGCCACGGCCGCGGTTATGACGTCTGCCGTCGCCCTCGGCCCCGGGCGGCCGACTCGCAGACTTTACCGGCTGCGCCCGTTCCCACTGGCTGCGGTCGAGAACGACCTCTTCTCCTGCCGGGTTTTCGGCGATCACAGTGCCGCGCAGCACACTCTGTCGTCGAACCAGATACTGCTCATCGTCGAGCAGTATCCGGCGACCGGGAGCAGGCATCTTCCGCCGCTCTTTCCTGTAGATACCGTATTCATTGGCAAGGCAGCACAAAAGACGGTTGCAGACCCCGCTGATCTTGTTCGGGTTGAGGGGCAGATCCTGCTCCTTGGCCATCTTGATTGAGACCGAGGAGAAGCTGTCAAGGTGACCGCTGCAACAGAACTCACGGCCGCAGATACCGACCCCGCCAAGCATTCGCGTCTCGTTACGGACACCAATCTGACGCATCTCAATGCGGGTACGGAACTCCTTTACCAGATCTTTGACCAGCCCGCGAAAATCGACCCGGTTTTCTGCGGTGAAGTAGAAGATCATTTTGCCACCGCCGTAAAATTTCTCCACCCGCACCAGCTTCATCACCAGACTGCGTTTTGTGACCAGACGGCTGCAGATGGCGAAGGCCGCCGCCTCCTCAGCGGGCAGCGCCGCAAAAGCTTCGCTCTCTTTTCTGCCGGCAATCGAGATCAGTTCCATCACCGTCTGCGGCGAGTGATGCCGGCACAGCGAGATCGGGGCGAGCTGCATCACGGTTGCAGGTTCAGGACCGTGATCGGTTCTGAGCATCACCACCGTTCCCGGAGGCAGTCCAAAGAGCCGGCTTTTGACGGTAATCCACGGGATATCGGCGCGCTGCTGCACCCGATAGTACATCAGTTGCGGCCCGCCACTGTTGTCGTTTCGCGTACTGTCCATTCTTCTATTGTCTCAGAGGCAGGCTCTGTTTTCTGGCTGTTTTGAAGACACCTGTCGACTGCTCAGAAAGGGCGTTCAGGCCTGGAGATGAAACAGAAGCACCTCGCAGACCAGCGCCCGGTTGCAGTTCCGCCCGAGGGCCGACTCCGCCCGTTCAAGCGCCTGCAGTTTAGCAGACAACCTCTCAGAATCCCACCTTTTTCCCGGCGGCAGCAGAACCTTGCCAGCGTAGAGAGAGAGAGACTCGGCATCCTTGAGCAACAGATCTCTCAACCACCGCCGGAGCAGAGCCAGCAGCGCCGGAAGCTCACTCTTCATCTCCGCCATTTTATCGGCAAAGTCAAGGAGCTCAAGCAGGTGACGGTCGTTGCTTTTGTCGTCATCGGAGAGAAAGGCGACCAGCCGGCGCCACAGAGGGACAATGTCAAATTTACGCAGTGCCAGCGCCTGTCCCGGACTGCCCCCGGCAAGACGGGCGAGAAGCGCCGCCTCTTCACGAGCCACCCCGTGCCCTGCAAGGATCTCGGCCACATCGCGGTGCGCAAGCGGCGCAAAGGCGATGCACTGACACCGGGAGATGATCGTCGGCAGCAGCTCACCGGCGGCAGCTGCGGTCAGGATAAAAAGGTTTCCCGGACGCGGCTCTTCGAGTGTCTTGAGCAGAGCGTTGGCCGCCTGGGTGGTCATTGCATGGACATCTTCGAGCACCACCACCCGGGTCGCCGCCTCGCTCGGAGCAAACTCAAGCGCGCGGATCAGTTCGCGAATCTGTCCGACCCTGATACCGGCTCCCTCCGGCGAAACCAGCAGAAAATCGGGGTGGTTGCCACCGGCATAGCGGCGACAGGGAGCACAGCTGCCGCAGGCGAAAAGCGGATCATCAGCACCACCTTTTCCGGCACAGTTGAGAGCTGCGGCAACAGTCCGGGCAAACAGCGTCTTTCCCACCCCGTCCGGACCTCGAAAGAGACAGGCGTGGGGCAGACGACCGCTGCTGATGCTGCGGCGCAACAGCTTTTTCGCACGCTCCTGCCCTTTCAGGCCGCTGCGGAAGATCGCATCATCCCACATCAGAGCAGCTCCCGGTCAAAAAGGGTAGGCTGACTGGGCGGCGGCGGCAGGTCGCGACCGGGCGGATCCTGATAGCCGCTGAGGTAGAGACAGCGCTCGAGCAGCCGCTGATACTCGGTTATCGTATATTTGCCGCTGTCAAGGTTGACCCGCAGATTCTCGATCATATTCATCTTTGCATCAAGATCATCGGCCATACTGAGGAGAAAGGCCTCCGGGGTCATCGGCACCACCGGCGAGCCGAAATCTGTCCGCCCGTGATGACTGAGAATCAGATGCAGTAACTGATCAAGGGTCTGGCGCGGAAAATCGGCAACCTCTGCCGCCGCCGCGGTCACCATCTCGACACCGATGACGATATGCCCCTTGAGTCGTCCCTCGGCGGTGTAGGTGATCACCGCCCCTTCAAAACCGAGCTCGCGCATCTTGCCGATATCATGAAGCAGAGCTCCGGCAAGAACCAGATCCCGGTTGATCCCGGGGTAGTGAGCGGCAAGATTTTCAACCACCTGCGCCACCGACACCGTGTGCTCAAGCAGACCACCGACACAGGCGTGGTGAGCCCCTTTGGCTGCAGGCGCCGACTTAAAGGCGTCGTACAGAGAACCCGGTCCAAAAAAATATGTAAGCAGCTCGACAAGAGAGCGGTCCTCAATACCGGCGAGCAGTTTTTGCAGCTGACGTGCCAGCTGCCGCCGGCAGGCACGGGTGGTGGGGAGAAAGTCAGAGAGCTCAACTTCACTTTCAGCAACAGGCTGGTACCTGTTCAGATCAAACCGGAGACTCTGCTGCCACGAGCCGATACGCCCCCGGCAACGAAGTGTTGTTCCCACCCGGCAGATCGCAGCTGCGGCCTCGGCATCATCCCATACCGGAGCGGCAATCTCACCGCTTTTGTCCATCAGTTCGAGGCGCAGCCACGGTTTACCGGCCCGGGTGGTACTGAGCCGGGCCGATTTGACCATAAAAAGGTCATCGACCTGGTCGCCTTCGCTCAGTGATTCTATATATTTGCGCTTTTTCATCCCTCGTTGACTCTTGCTGCAGACGTTACCTCTTTTTCGCCAGTGGAGTATAGCAACTCCTCTTGAGAACTCTACAAATAAATATCCGTAAGCGTTCAAGCTGACCGTGACCGCCTGCAGATTGTCGATTTTAGCTGTTGCCCAAATCGGTTCCCGGTGTCAGAATAGAGGGTTTCCATGCAGCGTACCGTCAGCTTCAAAGGTACTGTCCCCTGAGGTTTTCGGCAGCAGTTTTTTTAACAACAGGAGCAGAAATGAACAACCGGATCGTTGTCTCGATCATGGCAAAGGATCGTCCCGGGATCATCAGTGACGTAACCGGTGTACTGTACAGCTTCGACGGCGACCTTGCCGATCTCCAGCAGACAGTACTCTGCGGCTATTTAAGCATGATCCTCGGAGTAACCCTGCCGGCAACGGTGAGTTGCCTTGATATCATTGAGAAAATCGCCGCTCTTGAAGGCGGAAAAGAGTTTGAGATCTCGGTCAAACAGCTCGCTGCAGGCGAAGACTTCACCCCGCCTTCGCAGCCTGATGAGACCTATGTCGTTACCGCCCGGGGGGCAAACTGCCGGGGTATTGTCCACAGTGTCAGCACGATCTGCGGCCGTCACAACGTTAACATTCTCGATCTCAGTACCAGTCTGCACCAGAACCGCTACACAATGGCCCTCCAGCTCGATCTGAGCAGGGCGACCTGCAGCCATGATCAGCTCTGCCGCGAATTTGAAGCCTATGGCGCAGAGGCCGGCCAGACCATCAAGATGCAACACTACGATATCTTCCGGGCCACCAACGAGGTGACCCTGCACTGACAGCAGGTGGTGTCGCTGCCGGCGGCACCACCTCTTTTCAAAAAAAAGATCACCTGGCAGGGATGCCATGAGGAGAAAACATGCTGCGATCAGATCAGATCCTCTCGACCGTCGAGATGATTCAAAAAGAGAACCTTGATGTCCGAACCGTCACCCTCGGCATCAATCTGCTCGACTGTCATACTGCAGACGTCGGCACAACCTGTGCGCGGATTGAGGAGAAGATCCGCGACTGCGCCGGAAATTTTGTCTCCGTCTGCGATCAGGCGGGCGCAAAATACGGTATTCCGGTGGTCAACAAACGAATCTCGGTCACCCCTGCGGCCCACGTGGGAGCGGGTTTTGACCGCACCGAATTTGTGGCGATCGCACAAGCTCTCGACCGGGCGGCAACAGCTGTCGGAGTCGATATCCTCGGCGGTTTTTCTGCCCAGGTCGAAAAGGGGATGACCCCGACAGACCGTGAATTTATTGCCGCCATCCCCGAAGCACTCGCAGGCACCGACCGGCTCTGCGCATCGATCAATATCGCCACCACCGCAAACGGGATCAATATGGATGCGCTGGCGATGATGGGCCATACGATCAGAGCGACTGCACAAAAAACGGCCGACAACGGCGGCTTCGGGGCCGCAAAGTTCGTCGTCTTCTGCAACCAGCCGGGCGATAATCCGTTTATGGCCGGGGCCATCCACGGTCTGAGCGAATCGGATGCGGTGCTCAACGTCGGAGTCTCCGGCCCCGGCGTTATCGCCCGGGCGCTCGAACGGCTGATCGCCGCTCAGAAGAGGCCTGCACAGCTGCGTTTTGACGAGCTCGCCGAAGAGATCAAACAGACCACGTTCCGGGTGACCCGCTGCGGAGAGTTGATCGGACGAGCGGTGTCACACGCTCTGGGCATTGAGTTCGGGGTCGTTGATCTCAGCCTCGCTCCGACCCCCGCAATCGGCGACAGTGTCGGCGAGATTTTCAAGATCCTCGGAGTCGATTCGATCGGAGCTCCCGGTTCCACCGCGATTCTTGCGATGCTCAACGACGCGGTGAAAAAGGGAGGCATTTTCGCCAGCAAGACCGTCGGCGGGCTGAGCGGAGCCTTTATTCCGGTAATGGAGGATTCTCTGCTTGCCGAGGCGGTCGGCGAAGGTTCGCTCTGCCTCGAAAAACTGGAGGCGATGACCTGTGTCTGCTCAGTCGGACTGGACATGGTCGCGATCCCCGGCGATACCGATGCCGACACCATTTCAGCGATCATCGCCGATGAGATGGCCATTGGGGTCGTCAACGCGAAGACCACCGCAGCCCGGCTTATTCCGGCACCCGGCAAAGGTGTCGGCGACTCGGTACGTTTTGGCGGACTCTTTGGTGCGGCACCGATCCTGCCGATCCGCAATGCGGGAAAGTCGAGCCGGTTTATCGCCTGGGGCGGACGGATGCCGGCGCCGATTCACAGTTTTAAAAACTGAGGG
>PDWI01016715.1_pt1 | contig 15315 bp, 13 predicted proteins | sample 1430891 | NCBI WGS metagenome assembly PDWI01 (sample SAMN01162508, study PRJNA174530) | Oral metagenome, whole genome shotgun sequencing project. | biome: Marine environment; feature: Marine mammal; material: Swab sample of the gingival sulcus; isolation source: swab sample of gingival sulcus... | reverse complement strand
AGCGATAGGGCACAAAGACGAAAAGCGTCTTTTTATCGCTGAGGTAAAGGTTGCATCAATAGCTGAGCTGACTTAAGTCAGCGGGTGTGTGCACAGCACGCATGCTGTTCGGGTCAGAGCGATAGGCCACAAAGACGTAAAGCGTTTTTCTAGGTGCCGGGTTCAAAAAAGTAATTTCATTCATGCTACATTATTGCGTGCTATTTTTTTATATTGCAATCTTTTTATTGCCTGCTTTGCTTTTATTAAATATAATATCTATAGGAAAACTTAAAAGATCTACAGTACTTTTGATTTGGAGAAATATCACGATTAAAAATAGAATATAAATATTAAAGTTAAATTGATGAGGTGAAACATGCGAAAAGATTATATTAGCTGGCAAGACTACTTTATGGGCATTGCTAAATTATCAGCTATGCGCAGCAAAGACCCATCGACGCAAGTTGGTGCTTGTATTGTCGATGAAAACAATAAAATTGTATCAGTTGGCTATAATGGTATGCCTTATGGTACAGATGACAGTACAGCTAAATGGGGTAAACAAGGTGAATGGGAAGATACCAAGTATCCCTATGTTTGTCATGCTGAATTAAATGCAATTTTGAATAGTCCGCGTTCGGTTGCAAATTGTCGAATTTTTGTTACCCATCACCCTTGTAATGAATGTGCCAAGGCCATTGTTCAATCTGGCATTAAAGAAGTAATTTATCAAGACGCTCGGCTTGGTAAAATATCTGATGTGGCGAAAATTATATTTGATAATGCGGGTGTTGCACTTACGCCTTATCAAACACAGTTAAATCAAATTATTGTCGATTTTAATTAACTTGTTAAATTTGGAATGACATAATATTTTTAGAAATGTCAATAATGACACTAATAAAGCTTTAAAAGTGATTGAAAAATTTACGAAATTCATTTATAATCACTTTTGTAATAAAAATAAGGGACATTATAGTTGTTGCAATACCAATAATTGCAGACTGAAAGGAGCAAATGATGTTAAAGAAAATTTCAATTCTAACTCTGATTTTAGCCTTAGTTTTGTCTGGTTGTGCAGGTAAACCTAATTTAACGGCTAAAGAAACGCTGGTAAAAATAATGGAAAAAGAAGTTGAATTAAATGAAATCGGCGCAAGCATGGACGTATTGATGAACGTTGACTTTGATGAAGAAAAACTTGGCCAAGACCCAGAAGCTGGTGCGATGTTAGGCATGTTTAAAGATCTTAAAATGAAGCTTAACTTTACAGCACTTGATATAAAATCTGACTTTAAAATTGGTTTTGATGGCAGTGTTGATTTAAATGGCCTTAATGTCAACGTCGATGGCTATATTGATAAAGACATGGCAGCTGTCAATTACCCGATGATGGGAAAATACATTACAGTTGATTTTAAAGAGCTCATTAAAATGGCAAATGAAAGTGGCGAAGCCAATATATCGGAAGACATCATCGAACGCGTTGTCAAAGATTTTAATACAGTGTTGATGCCTAAAATAATAGCGTATACGACAGAGTCTTTAGCAGAAGAAGATGTCAAATTTGTTGAAGATTACGCATTTATGGTCAATGGTGAAGAAGTAAAAGAAAAGGCAATTGTCTATACAATCGCCCCTGATAAAATGATGGACTTTTCAATGGACTTTTATAAAAAATTAGCCTATGATGAAGAAGTTTACAACATGCTTAAAGCTTACAATATTCCTGATTTTCCAGCTGACTTTGAAACATTTAAATCTGAATTTGATAAAGCATTCGCAGAAATCGATAAAGAAGAAGCACAAACAGAAATACAAGAAATGTTTAAGGATATGAACTACGATATCGCAATGGCTTATAATGATGATTATACGCCAAAGTATGCCAAAATGAAAATGAATATGACAATCGATACACAAGAGGAAGAAGTTGGCAAAATTGGTTATAAATATGATGTTGATGTCGTTTACAATTACAAAGATCTCAAAGTTGAAAAGCCTGAACTTACTGAAGAAAACAGCATGGATTTCATGATGTTAATTCAAGGCATGCTTATGACCCCTTAATTAAGTACGTAAATTTAATAGTGACATTTCAAGGAGCTCAATTGAGCTCCTTAATTTTTATGAGTTTGTTGCTTTTTATTTAGAATGGGTAAATAGTACATACAAAAATACAGTTGAATTGAAGGAGGCATGGCGTGAAAAAATTCTTGCGTGAAAGGACTTTAATAGTGTTAATGGCGTTAATAGTCATTGCACATCAATATGGTGAATATAGCGCTTTTGCCGAAGTGGGAGAATTGCAACTTAATATTACACAAAGTGTATTTCCAAGTGTGCGTAGCTATACGATTAAAGATGGCGTGTTTGCAAAAACTGATATTAAACGCTTTTATATCGTTGCACCTCAACAAGTTGACAAGGCATCTAGACTAAAAGAGGTTGTATCGCTAGTCAGTCGCGAATTTATCGCAAACGGCCTAATAAGTGCGCGAACGGTAGATATTGTTTATGGTGATGGCACAAATATCAAAGTTGGTGATATCATCGTTAAACTTGCCGATGATCATTTCGCAATAAAGCAAGCTGAAGGCTATATTATAGATATAACTAATAAGGTCGTTGTTACAGCAAATAGTGCCAATGGTGTCATGTATGGTCTGCGCACTGTAATGGCATATTTGTTTACTCAAAACACACTGCCGCAGGGCACAATTGTCGACTATCCCGAAGTAGCAGAGCGCGGGTTGCATATTGACATTGGCAGAAAATACTTTACAGCTAATTGGTTGAAAAGTCTTATTAAAGAGATGTCGTTTTGCAAATTAAATAGTTTGCAATTACACTTTTCAGAAAATCAGGGCTTTCGTTTAGAGTGTTCAACTTATCCCGAAATCGTGTCTAAACAACATCTGGCAAAAGCCGAAATGCGTCAAATCATTGAAACTGCTCGGCAATATGGAATATCGATTATTCCCTCGTTAGATAGTCCAGGTCACTTAAGGTCGGTACTCGCTCAGAAAAGAGAATTTCGCTTGGTCAATCGATGGGGTGATCAGAAAAAAAGAGCGCTTGATATCAACAATGATGAAGCTAGGCAATTTATAAAAAATATACTTTCAGAATATGCTGAATTATTTTCTGAAAGCAGTTATTTTCATATTGGTGGCGATGAATTTATTGATTTTAACGATTTTGACGACTATCCTTCTCTAGCTGAATTTGGGCAGAAAAAAGTTGCTGAAGGAGTAATCGCCAATGGTTTAGATGGTTATACGGCTTACATAAACGAAATCGCTGAACACGTCCAATCATTGGGGTTTACCCCCAGAATTTGGAACGATGGCGTATATCGTCGCAATATGACATCTCATGTTTCATTAAACGATGATATTCAAATATGTTATTGGAGCCGTTGGGATAAAAATATTGCTACTGTCGATGAGCTAATGGCCAAAGGGCATCAATTGATAAATACCAGCGAAATGATGTACTATGTATTAGAAGATGGTGTCGAAGATGTTTCTGAATACGACTTTGAAGTTATTTACAATACTTGGCATGCTGGCGTTTTTCAAGGCGGTTATAACAAAACTCAAACTTATCAAACGCCGCATAGTAATATTTTGGGTGCGTGTTATGCAATATGGTGTGATCACCCTAATGCGCAAACTGAAAGAGAGGTCGCTGAAGGCATTTATTATCCACTACGGGCAATGGCTGAAAAAAGTTGGGCTGGTCAGCGCGCTGACGGTACACCTGAAACATTTAAAGCGCTATTAGATGAAAGTGGCAGAATAACGGTTAGTATCGATCATTTAGCGGCAGAATCAGTGTTGCGATCGCAAGAAGATTTTGCTACAGTTGAGTCGTCGTTTGAAGATGAATTTGATAAAAAAACGGCTTGGCTAATACAAGTACTACAAAAAATGCTAATGCAATTGTTTTTTGATAAATAATAAATCGGCAAACGGCTTATAAAAATATAAACGAAATACTTACTTTATCATACTTATATGTTAAAATAAGTGTAGTGAATAAAACGATAAGGAAAAACTATGAATAAAAAATTATTGCGCGAACTGCCCAAAGTTGATGATATGTTAAGCGATGTACGAATCAACAATGCAGCTCAAAATATAAGTCGTCATATGTTACTAAAGGCAATTCGTCATGTTATCGATGAAACCAGGCAAGCCATCTTAACGGGCCAGATAACAGATGAACGGCTAGATATTGATCAACTAGTGGTGCGCATACTGGAATTGGCCACTGATGACAGTACAATGAACTTAAAGCCAGTGATCAACGCCACTGGTATCGTATTACACACCAATTTAGGTAGGGCGCCGCTGGCGCCAAGCATTATCGAAGCGCTTACCGATATTGCCGGGCAGTATAATACACTAGAATACAATGTTGAAACGGGTGGTCGGGGATCGCGCTATAGCCATGTTGAGGCGCTAATCAGCGAAATAACAGGTGCACCTGCGGCGCTCGTCGTCAATAATAATGCAGCGGCAATGATGCTGATATTGAGTGCACTCGCCAAAGAAAAAGAAGTCATCGTTTCGCGCGGTGAATTAGTTGAAATTGGCGGTTCATTCCGCGTTCCTGAGATTATGCAACAAAGTGGTGCAATATTACGCGAAATTGGCACGACCAATAAAACGCATCCGGCTGATTACGAAAATGCTATTTGCCAACAAGAAACGGCAATGCTATTAAAAGTACACACTAGTAATTATCGCATCGTTGGCTTTACTGAAGACGTTAATTTAGAACAAATGGTTGAAATCGGCAAAAAACACGATATTAAAGTTGTTTACGATTTGGGTAGTGGATTAATTGACGACTTTTCAAATGCGAACTTAACAACAGAAGAAACGGTACGTGGTAGTCTAAAAAGCGGCGTTGATATTGTCAGTTTTAGCGGTGACAAACTATTAGGTGGCCCACAAGCAGGCATTATTGTCGGCAGCAAAACGCTAATTGAAAAAATGAAGCGGCATCCTCTAACACGTGCGTTGCGCATTGATAAATTAACACTTGTAGCACTTGAAGCAACATTGCGACTCTATTTAGATGATCAGTCCGCGCTGGCCAATATCCCGGTTTTGAATATGCTTACACTTAAGTCAGAAGTGTTAACCATTCGTGCAGAACATTTATACAGTAAACTAAAACCGGCATTGGATTGGTGTGAAATATCACTTAAAGATGGCAAGTCTCAAGTTGGCGGTGGCGCTATGCCGACAGTCGAATTGGCAACAAAGTTAGTTGTGTTAAAACCGAAAGCTATATCGGTTGGCACGTTGCAAACTAAACTGCGCACTTGCGCAAAACCAATCATCGTACGTGTCAACAACGACTGTCTTTACTTAGACGTTAGAACCATAAAACAGGAAGATTACGATTATATTGCAGAAACTATTATAGACATATTAGGTGAGGAATAACTTTGAATCATTTTATCATTGGAACAGCAGGTCATATTGATCACGGGAAAACAGCTTTAATTCGCGCATTGAGCGGCATTGAAACTGACCGCTTGAAAGAAGAGCAAAAGCGCGGCATTACCATTGAACTAGGTTTTGCCTATATCGATTTAGACAATGGTAGACGGGCGGGCATTATTGACGTGCCAGGTCACGAAAAATTTATTAAAAACATGCTAGCTGGTGTCGGTGGCATTGATATCGTCTTACTTGTCATTGCGGCAGACGAAGGCGTCATGCCTCAAACTACTGAGCATCTCAATATTCTATCGCTGTTAGCTGTTAAACGCGGAATCATTGTGTTGACAAAAATTGATTTGGTAGATGAAGAGTGGTTAGAACTAGTTGAAGAGGATATCCGCAGTCAAGTTGCCGATACATTTTTAGCTGAATCACCAATTGTAAAAGTGTCAGCACACCAAAATATTGGTATCGATCAATTGCGTACATTGCTGACAACCGAATCGCTCAGTGCTGTCGCAAAAAAAACTGATACAGCGGCGCGGCTGCCAATTGATCGCGTCTTTGTAATGGAAGGTTTTGGCACGGTTATTACCGGCACATTGCTTGAAGGTGCTATTAAGGTCGGTGATAAAATGACTTTGTATCCGCAGCAAGAACCTACTAAAATTAAGCAAATACAAGTGCATCAAGAGGTGGCCGAACAAGCGTTTGCAGGCCAACGGGTTGCGCTCAACTTAGCCAATATCGCCAAGCGTGATCTGCCGCGTGGCAGTGTTTTAGCGGCTGAAGATTCTTTGCATACGACGATGATTCTCGACGTTAAGTTGAAATTATTAAATGACATTTCACGCCCAATCGAACAACGTACGCGCATTCGCTTTTACGCAGGGGCGGCTGAAGTGTTTGGCCGTGTCGTATTATTACAGGGCGACAAGTTAGAAGCTGGTCAAACTTGTTATGCACAATTGCGACTCGAAGAGACAATTGCCTTAAAAGTTGATGATCGTTTTGTCATACGTTTTTATTCGCCACTAGAAACCGTAGGTGGCGGCGTTGTATTAGATGTCGATCCACCCAAACATCGTAAAAAAGACAAAGATATTATTGAATTTTTGGACGTGCGTGACGGTGATGACACACTTCTCAAAGTTGAACAAACTATTAAGCGCTATAGTTTCGATTTACCAACGCAAGCTTTTATCGCTAAGTTATTGAGTTTGAATAAAGCTGTCATTGAAGATACCGTACAAAAGTTAATAGCTAAAGAAACTGTAATCTTAATAAAAGAAGCCATTTTGTTACACATAACTGCGTATCAAGTTTTTTCAGAACGCGCCAGACAAGTTTTAGAAACTTATCATGCGAGGTATCCGTTGCGCCGCGGCATGCCAGTTGAAGAATTCCGTAGTCGCGTCTTTAATAAAGACAAGGCTGTTTTGAGTGATGCTTTAATCGAGCGCATGCAACACGACATACTTGCCGTAGACGATGGCGTCATTCGTCAAAAAACATTTACAGTCGAACTAACTGAAATGCAAATAAAGTGTAAAGATGCGATCATTGCTGCCTTTCAATCAGGTGGCTTCAAACCACCGCTAGTTGACGATATAGATGTGATAACTTGCACGAATTTACCGATAGATGCTATGGTTGAATTGTTAATCGATGAAGGCGAATTGGTGCGTGTTGATGGTGCAATCATCTTTCATGCCGATATTATTAGTCAGGCTAAGCAGCAAGTGAAAACATTAATCGAACGCGATGGTGGGTTTAGTTTAGGCGATTTTAGAGACGCCGTACAGACATCGCGCAAGTTTGCCGTAGCATTATTAGAATACTTTGACAGCATACACTTTACTAAAATGCAAGGCGACAAACGCCAATTGGGAAAAATCCATAATTAAGTTTGACTAAATGACGGATATTGATTATAATAGTGTAGATAAAAATTGGGAGTGGATGGGTTCTGGTGTTCCCTCTGGTCTTCAAAACCAGTTTGAGGCGTTAAGAGCGTCTTAGGTAGGTTCGATTCCTACACACTCTCGCCAATCTTCTAAAGCCGTTGAAAAATGCTAACTTTCAGCGGTTTCTATTTATTTATCGCCACTTTATCGCCACTAAGTTATAGCTGACTTTTTTTCGAGAAATCGACAAACTAACCTACGGTTGGCGCATTTTTTTGAATCTGGCACCAAAACAAAATGGCTCAACTACAAAATTTTTACAATAAAAATATAGAAAAACTACTTATTTGTTTTAAATGCATTACTAATGCGAAAAGTACTATTTTTTAACTGATTATTTTGTGTTATAATGCCGATAGTTAATTAAATAAATACTATCTAAAAAAGGCAAAGCTGGCGAAAGCCAGCGACGCAAAGCTTGAGGGTCTAAGGGAAACTAAGACAGCCAGCTACTAGAGAAAAACGCTGTTACAGGATGTATCAAAGCTTTTCTCGACAAGGCAAACCTATTGAAAGGTAGGGGCGCAAAACTACAGGGCCTAAGTTGTTCCAACAATATGGCAGCCAGTCACCGAAAGAAGAGTTTTTTGCTTTTCTTTCCCCAAAAACTATCGTAAAATGAGTTCGCGAAGGGAGAAAAATGATGAAAAGGATTTCAATTGTTTTAACATTGCTATTGGCAGTTGTCGTATTAACGACACCGGCTGATGCCAGTAGTGCAATTCAGTTTAACGAGGCCGACGGTACAGTTACCATAAATTATCAAACATCAGATTTTAGTAACATTAAGGTGCTTATTCAAAAGGGCAGCAGTAAATACGTTTACGATGTATTTTCAAATCATAGCAAGTTTCCCTTACAGATGGGTGATGGTACTTATAAGGTAGCGATTTGTAAGAGAACATCGGGTAAAAAGTTTAAAGTTTTACAAACTGCTAGTAAAACAGTAAAAATTGACGAATTGGCTTTGTATAAAACAAGTGTACAAAATATTGCATGGGATCTCAACTCAAAGTCAACTAAATTAGCGGCTGAGTTGTCACTTGACAAATTGAATAAGGAAGAGCAGTTTGAAGCTGTTTATGGTTATGTCGTCGAGCAAATTTCATACGATATTATGAAAGCACAAAAATTGCGCACAGCCACCCGTTATCTACCGTCAAATGACGAGACGCTTCAAAACAAAAAGGGTATTTGTTACGATTATTCGTCTTTGACTGCATCAATGTTACGTAGTCTCGATATACCAACTAAACTGGTTGAGGGCAAATCTTCTTATACCAGCGATTACCACGCTTGGAACGAAGTATACTTAAACAATCAGTGGCAAATTATCGATACGACAATCGATGCCCAATACTTTAGAAACAGTGAAAAAGTCGATTCTAAAAAGTCAATCGATAATTACGCAGCTGTAAAAAATTATTAAATATGACTAAAATGCTTTAGTAACTGGTCTTAATTGTCAGTAAACAAATAAGACCAGTTATTTTTTTGTATTATACTTATTTAGTGGGTATATAGTTATAGTTAGTAGTTATCTAAAAGTAACCTGGCACCTAGAAATAACTTTTAGTGGCAAGTAAAACACAGGGGGCTATTCAATTGTCTAATATTTATATCAATCGAGAAATCAGTTGGTTAGATTTTAATCAGCGCGTTTTACACGAAGCGCTCGACACGTCGAAAGACCCAATTAGTCGCTTATCTTTTAGCGCAATTTTTAGCAATAATTTAGACGAGTTTTTTATGATACGCGTCGGTGGTTTGGTTGAACAATTGCGTTCTGGTTATAATAAGCGTGACATTGCAGGTTTAACGCCCGCTCAACAGCTTGCCAAGATTCGTCAAAAGGTACTAGAGCTGACGCAATTGCAAGCCGATATTAGCAAACAAATCATAGTAAACGATTTGGCAGCTTATGGCGTCAGCATTGTAAGAGTGAAAGATTTGACAGCACAGCAATTAAAAGAAGTCGGCATTTATTTTGAAGAAAATATTTATCCCGTTTTAACGCCAATTGCAATTGATCCCAATCGTTCGTTTCCATTTGTGCTCAATAAAAGTCTAAATATTCTATTTAAATTTGCTGGTGAAACAGAAAAATACGCCACATTACAAGTGCCATCGGTATTGTCACGACTATTGCCAATTGACTTAAAGCAGCGCGTGTTCGTGCCGCTAGAAGATGTTATTATGTATTTTTCAAGTAGTTTTTTCAAAGGCATGACCATCGTCGAAAAGGGTTTCTATCGGCCAACTAGAAACGCCGATATCACGCTAAATCAAGAAGTTGCTGAGGATCTTTTAAGTGTCATTGAAGAATCGTTAAAGAGGCGTAAACATGGTGAAGTGGTGCGCATTGAAGTTGACTCTGATATGCCAATAACGCTAATCAATTATCTTAAGCAGGCTTTTGATTGTACTAATGATATGGTCTATTTTAGCAAGCCGCTAATTGATTTAACTTTTCTATTTGATTTGGGTACATTTAGAAATAGCGAGGATGTGTATAAGGTTAAACCAGTTGATATTGGTTTTTTAGAACCCGATTTATTTAAGGCGATTGAAGCGCGCGATTACTTGTTGCATCATCCGTTTAACAGCTTTGATACCATTATTGAGCTAGTTGACAAGGCATCAAAAGATCCCGACGTGTTAGCCATTAAACAAGTGCTCTATCGTGTAAGTGGTGATTCGCCAATTGTTAAGGCGCTGTCACGCGCTGCTAAGCGTGGCAAGCAAGTGACTGTTGTGCTCGAACTAATGGCCCGTTTTGACGAAGCCAAAAATATACTATGGGCTAAAGAACTTGAAAAAAGTGGCTGTCATGTGGTGTTTGGCTTTGCCGATAAAAAGACTCATGCTAAAATAACACTGATCGTACGTCGCGAGGAACGACAAATAAAGCGCTATGTGCACATTAGCTCGGGCAATTATAATGATAAAACAGCAAAACTTTACACAGATATTGGCATGCTGACCTGTGATGAACAAATTGCCACCGATGCCTCAACAATATTTAACATGCTATCGGGTTTCTCATTGCAAGCTGATTTAAACCAGTTAATTATCGCGCCAACTGCACTAAAAAGAGAAATAATAGCCAGATTAGAACGTGAAATCAGTTGGGCAAAGCAGGGTTTTAAGGCAAAATTTGTCGGCAAGTTTAATGCTTTAGTTGATAAAGAGGTCATCGACACACTGTATCGCGCATCGCGCGCCGGTGTTGAAATAATTCTAATTGTCAGAGGCATTTGTTGTTTAGTAGCAGGATTAGAAAATTACAGCGATAATATTAGGGTAATCAGTGTAGTCGACGACTTACTAGAACACAGCCGTCTTTATTGGTTTCACAATAATGGATCAGATGATCTCTTCATTAGTAGTGCCGACTGTATGCCGCGCAATCTGATTAGACGCGTTGAACTGATGACACCCGTGCGACAAGCTGATTTAAAAGCCGAGTTAATCGATATTTTAACGATTTACATTAACAGCACTAAAAAGGCACGTTATATGACACCAACTGGTTATTATGTAAGTGCTATCCATGAAAAAGACGCGTTATCTGCCCAAAAATCGCTTGTTGAATATTACCAAGACAAAAATAAGACAACCTTTTCACAATAATTTTATAAGAATTATTGCTCTTTTTGAAAGAAATAGTATATAATGGTATTGTTATCATAATTTAGATTATTCATTTATAACTATGACGGAGGCACTGATGAGAGTGAAAAATAATTTATTTGATCAATTAGAAAGTGTTAAAGACGGCAAACTATATGCTGTCAATATTCACTTAAAAAGTGGTCAGATTATTCATTTAGAGCATTTAGAAAAAGGAGAAAAAGACGCATATATTAATTATGTGCGCAGTGGTAGAGATAAAATGCTAATTGAAACCAATAAGCTGGTCTGGCGCATACTGCCCGATGATATCGAACGCGTTGAGGTCAAATCATATAATAAACAACAAGCCAATGGCATCTATCCGCTAATGCGCGTTGCCATGACAAAGAGCCGGCTCGATACCGAGATGTTTACACGTTTTATTTTTTATTTCATCTTGCTGCTAATTGCGTCAGTTGTGTTTAATATTTTCAGAGCAATGCTCATTGAAGATCCAATGGCAATATTGACAGATTTTACGCTATTAGCACCGTTTATGGCCGATGCCAGTAAAATGTTCGTTCAGTTTTCATGGTTGCTCGTCGTCGTTATGTTAGCCTTAAATGTGCTCGACTTAATTCTCAGTTCAGCCGAAAAGTTTTATATTTTAGATGATGAACGCACATTATTAGAGGGCACTAAAGTGTTTCACCTAATGATCACCATCGGTTGCATTATCGGTTTTAAAGTTGTTAATTGGGGATTTTTCTCGATGTTAGATCGATTTATGCAATAACAATAAGGTAGTGATTTATTAAATTAAACCCATGCAAGGGCATTTTGCTAGACTTGCGTGGGTTTTTAAGTGCTATTTAAAAAAAGTCCAAATAATATCACTTGTAAAGCAAAAACACTTGACAAGTTGATATGTGGGCATTATAATCAATTGGTGACATAAGGTGGTGTTATGGTAGAAAAGGTTGTTGAACTGACGCAATTATATGATTTTTACGGTGAATTATTGACTGCAAAACAAAAAGATGTCTTGTCGCTATATTTAATGGAAGACCTCAGCTTGGTTGAAATTGCCGAGCAATTAGCGGTTAGTAGGCAAGCTGTTTACGACCACATTGCCAAGTCTACAAAAATCTTACGTGATTACGAAGACAAGTTAGGCTTATTGGGTAGGTTTATTAAACGAGAAGCTGCGCTCAATAAAATAGCAGATGATTTAGCTAAAATAGACAAGTCAAATAATAAGCAAGATCTATTGAGAATTATCGAAGAAATAAAAGAACTGGCAAAGGTGTAAATATGGCATTTGAAAATTTATCAGATAAACTACAAAGTGCATTTAAAAATTTAACGGGCAAGGGTAAGCTGTCAGAAAAAGACGTCAAAGCAGGTATGCGCGAGGTTAAATTAGCGCTACTCGAAGCCGATGTCAACTTTAAGCTCGTCAAGGACTTTGTCAAAACCGTAACCGAAAAGGCAATTGGTGACGAGGTGATGAAAAGTTTAACACCTGGTCAGCAAGTCATTAAGATCGTCAATCAAGAGTTGACCAAATTAATGGGTGAGACAGCTGAAAAACTAACCTTTTCATCACAGCCGCCAACTGTTATTATGTTGGTTGGTTTACAGGGTGCTGGTAAGACAACAGCCGCTGGTAAACTCTCTTCATTTTTGAGAAAACAAGGCAAAAAACCATTAATGGTCGCTTGTGATATTTACCGTCCAGCAGCAATTAAACAATTGCAAGTGTTGGGCAAGAGCTTGGATATTCCCGTTTTTTCAATGGGCGATCAGATTAGTCCGGTTGAAATTGCCAAAGCAGCAGTTGCAGAAGCGCGCCGCAAGTTTTTAGATGTCGTCATTATTGATACAGCCGGTCGCTTGCACATTGACGAGGCGTTAATGAACGAGCTATCGGCGATTAAAACCGAAACTAAACCGCATGAAATTCTATTAGTGCTCGACGCCATGACGGGTCAAGATGCAGTCAATGTGGCAGAAAACTTTAATCGACAACTAGAAGTTGACGGCGTTATTTTATCAAAATTAGACGGCGATACACGTGGTGGTGCTGCGTTATCGATTAGGGCAATTACCAATAAGCCGATTAAATTTGCCAGTGTCGGTGAAAAGTTATCCGATTTTGAAGTCTTTCACCCCGATCGCATGACAAGCCGTATACTTGGCATGGGCGATGTGCTTAGTTTAATCGAAAAAGCGCAAGATGCAATCGACCAAGAAAAGGCTGAAAAGTTAGCTGATAAGTTAAAAAAACAGTCCTTTGACTTAGAAGACTTTTTAGATCAACTACAGCAAATGAAAAAGATGGGTCCGCTTGGTGAACTCATTAAAATGATACCAGGTATTAATAAAAACGCCCTCAAAGACGTTGATATCGATGAAAAACAGTTTGTTAAAACCGAAGCAATTATTCAAAGTATGACAATTGAAGAACGGCGCAAACCGTCGCTGTTAAATGCCAGCCGTCGTAAGCGTATTGCAGCCGGTAGTGGCACAACTGTAACCGATGTCAATCGCTTAATTAAGCAGTTTTCTGACATGAAAAAAATGATGAAAAAAATGACTAAAAAAGGCAATAGACGAGGCGGTATGAAGTTTATGAGGAGGAAGTATTATGGCAGTTAAAATTAGAATGAAAAGAATGGGCGCGAAGAAAAAACCGTTTTATAGATTTGTAGTGGCAGATTCTCGCTCGCCTAGAGATGGTCGTTTTATTGAAGAACTTGGTTACTATAACCCAGTATCTGAACCAGTTGAATTAAAAATTGATGCCGAAAAAGCCGAAAAATGGTTAAAAAATGGCGCGCAACCGACTGACACAGTTAGAGCACTATTTAAAAAACAAGGTATTATTAAGTAGGCGAGGAGGCTATCATGGGTGAACTCGTCAAGACAATAGCAGTTGAATTGGTTGATTACCCCGATCAAGTTGTCGTCACTGAAACTGAAACTGAACATGCCATTAACGTAGAGTTAAGAGTTGCCGACGATGATATGGGTAAAGTAATTGGCAAGCAAGGGCGTATTGCCAAGGCGATACGCAGTGTTGTCAAAGCTGCATCAACTGGTTTAGACAAGCGCGTCAACGTAGAAATAGTAAACGATTAATGTGTCGGCACAGGAGCGAACTTTGCAAGCCTTACAAGTCGGTAAAATAGTCAACACGCATGGATTAAAGGGCATGTTAAAGGTGTATCCTTACACCAATACGGCGCAAGATTTTGAAAATTTCAAAAAGCTTTATGCTGATAGTGCGCTAACGTTAGAACTGACTATTGCACAGCTAAAATATCAAAAAAATATGGTGCTGGTTAAGTTTAAAGAATTTGACCATATTAATGATGTACTGCATTTGAAAAATACAACGCTATATGCCAAAAAGTGCGATGTCGACCAACAACTTGCCGACGGTGAATACTATGTTGATGATTTAATCGGTTTAGCAGTGGTTGATACGAATGGTAGGTTACTTGGTAGTGTCAAAGCATTTCGTGATGGTGCCAAGCAAATCGTGCTAGAAATTGATCACGATGGCAATATCTGGTACTTACCTTTTGTCGACGCATTTATTAAAGAAGTCGATCAAGTAAATCGGCAATTGCATGTCAGCTTAATAGAGGGTATTTACAATGAAGATTAACATATTGACATTGTTTCCCGAAATGATAGCAGGTGGATTGTCGCAATCGATTATCAAGCGCGCCATCGACGAGGGGCGCTTAATACTAAACACCTACAATTATCGCGATTTTACGCATAATAAAAGGCGCGATGTCGACGACTCGCCCTATGGTGGTGGCGCGGGTTTAGTCATGCAGGTTGAGCCAGTTAAAAATGCACTGTTTTCGATTGACCCAACCCACCAGTCGCATATTATTTGTATGACGCCAAAGGGTAGAAAGTTGACACAACAACGCGTTAAAGCGCTATCTGAGTCAGAACATCTGACTATTTTATGCGGTCATTACGAGGGCTTTGATCAGAGAATTCTCGACACATATGTCGACGAAGAAATATCAATTGGCGATTACATTTTAACCGGTGGCGAACTGGCGGCAATGGTCTTAGTCGATGCTGTTGTGCGCTTAAAACCAGGTGTTTTAAATAAGCCAGAATCGCATGAAGTCGAATCATTTGAAGATGATTTACTTGAATACCCGCAGTACACGCGGCCCGAATGCTACGGTGGTTTAAGAGTACCAGACGTACTACTCAGTGGCAATCACCGCGAAATTGACGACTGGCGCTAT
>PDWI01013517.1_pt1 | contig 15315 bp, 6 predicted proteins | sample 1430891 | NCBI WGS metagenome assembly PDWI01 (sample SAMN01162508, study PRJNA174530) | Oral metagenome, whole genome shotgun sequencing project. | biome: Marine environment; feature: Marine mammal; material: Swab sample of the gingival sulcus; isolation source: swab sample of gingival sulcus... | reverse complement strand
CATAATTTGTAATGTCTTCCAATGTCTTTTTGCCGAGTCCTCTTTTCGGATAGTTTATAATCCTTTTGAATGCTTCGTCATCGTTGGGATTTACCGTCAATCTCATATATGCCAAAACATCTTTTATCTCTTTCCTCTGATAGAACGAAAGTCCGCCGTAAACCCTGTACCGGATATTTGCCCTTCTGAGATACTCCTCGAAAAGCCTTGATTGTGCGTTGGTACGGTACAGTATCACTATTTCGGAATTGGTCAGATGATGCCTCGTTTTGTGTTCCATGATCTGATCGACAACCTTTCTGCTTTCCTCTCGATCTGTCAAGGCTCTTATCAGTTTTATTTTGGTGCCGCTTATTTGTTCCGTCCAAATTCTTTTTTGTATTTGCTTAGTATTATTGGTGATAAGTTTGTTTGCAGCCTGTACTATGTATGGAGATGAGCGGTAGTTCTGCTCCAGCTTGAATGTCTTCAAATCAGGAAAATCATTAGAAAATTGCAAAATGTTTTCTATGGTAGCTCCTCTAAATGAGTAAATACTTTGAGCGTCATCGCCCACGATGCAAAGATTGCGAGGACTGCCGTCATAGTTGGTAAAAAGTTTTACAATCTCATATTGCAGATAGTTGGTGTCTTGAAACTCATCTACCAAAATATAGCTAAATGCATTTTGATATTTTTCTCTGACATTTTCGGGATTTACGTACAGTAGTCTGAACATTTGTAGCAGTAAATCATCAAAATCCATAGCACCGGCTCTAAAACATCTGTCGTAGTACATCTGATAAATTTGGTATATCAAAGGCATTCTACTCATTTTATCGTAGCTCAACAGCTCTTCATTAGAAGCGTAGGCTTTTGGCGTGATAAGATTGCTTTTTGCCCTGGATATTCTCGCTCTGACGGCATTCGGATTATATGTTTTGGGATCTAACTTTAGACCTTTTATTATTTCCGTTATCAGATTTTTGGTATCGTCGGAGTCGTATATGGTGAAATCTCCGGGATAGCCTATTTTGCTTGCTTCTACTCTCAATATACGTGCGAATATAGAGTGAAATGTTCCCATCCAAACCTTCTTTGCCTCGGGACCAACCTTGTCTTCTATTCTTTCTTTCATTTCACTAGCTGCTTTGTTGGTGAAGGTAAGTGCCAAGATATTCCAAGGTGCAATACCGACATTGATAAGGTGGGCAATGCGATAGGTTAAAACTCGTATGAAAAGTCTTTTTGCCCCATTATATATTACTGTTTTGCTAAAAAATGATTTTCGGGGTGGCAAATATACTTTAGATTTTTTTATACTATGACAATTATCTCAATTTTACCTTAAAATCTTACGCTAAAAAATGCTATTTTTTAATCATATTATTCAAAGAGCTTTTACGAAATAAAAAAAGATAAACATTTTTTTTAATTTTTTTTCCGGCTGAAAATATGTTTAAAATTATTTATCAAATCCAAATAGATTATCAAAAAATATAATTTGAAAACACATTAAATTAATGCTTAATACCAATCGGTTTTTGGCATGTTTATTGGCACTATGTCAGTAACGAAATGAGTGCGATGACTAGAAATCGTTGCACCGCTGTCGTGTATATTTAAAATATAGATATGAAATTAAATTTTAAGCTGATGAAAAAAGAATTACGATTTTCAGAACAAAGTGTGTTGAAAGTATTTTCAATGCCACTGCTTACATTACTGGCAGTTTTGCTGTCTTTCAGTGTAAGTGCTCAAACTAAGGCTCCGGTTGGTAGTGTTGTTAAGCCTTGTACCTGTATGAGCAATCATACAGAGCAGGGAAACGGGCAGTTTGAGGCTACTATAGTAGTTGAGAACGGAGGGTTAGGTCCTTGGAAAATAACTAGTGTCTCAGGGTTTTATACCCCTTCGAGTCCGCCACCTCCTGCCGCCCCCAACTTGGATGGTATTCATGTTGATAGCTTGGGCTTTGAGGTAGAAGTTTCTGACGGAAAAGATACTGTTGCATTTTTGGTGCCACCCGGTAAATGTCAATATCCTAGAACTAAGATATATGGAGATACATTGGTTTGTCCGGAGCAAAGATCTATTTATTGGACACACAAAAATAACGGCAGTACCTACAACTGGTCTCTTGTTAACGGTTTTGGACAATTTGTGTCAAATTCTCTGGTTAGTAGTAGAGAGGAGATACAGTGGAGTGGCACTGTTGGCAGTACCGATACCATAGTAGTTGAGGAAACGTCTGTAAATGGTTGTGTCGTCGTAGATAGTCTGCCTATTCAATTTGTTACTTCCGCAGATATTGAGGATGGTGTTACCATTGCTTGTAACGATTTGGTGCAAGTGGCGGTAGATGCTGATTGTGGAGGAAAATTGGAAGCGGATATGTTTTTGGAAGGTCAGGTTTACGAAGACGAATCGTTTTCTTTTATCATTGAGGATTCGGATGGTGATTTTGTGGAGTATATCAGCTTAGCAGATACAATGATCGGTAATTCGTATACAGTTACTGTTGTTCACGATTGTTCGGGGATGATGTGTTGGTCTAAATTGATGGTTATAGATAAGCAAGCTCCCGAGATTAAGTGTAAAGCAGATACTATAAAATGTGACGAATCTATAGATCCTTTTGATTTGACGTTCGGTTTTCCTGTTCTTGATAAGGATGGGGATACGTTGCCCAAATCAAAAATTACGCAAATAGAGGATAATCCACCTGTATATTTAGCGGTTGGATCTTCAAGTTGTAGTGATCTTACGTTGAGGTACTACGATAAAAAGGAAAAAGTAGAATGTGGAAAAGACAGAGAGTTTTCATACATAATATATAGAAATTGGGTAGTCACTGATGAGTCCGGCAATCTAAGTACTTGTCAAGATACCATAATGATGGATACCGTTTCTATAAAAGATATAAATTATCCTCCACACTTTGATGGTTTGACGGGTGACGGACACGAGCCTTTCCTTTTGGCTTGCGATGATTATAAAAAAGATCATAACGGAAACCCTCATCCCGATGTAACCGGTAGTCCGGCAGGAGATTTGTGTGGTGATTTTATGATAAATTATAGTGATCACAAGAGAATACCTTTGTGTGGTGTTGGAGACAATAAATCTTATAAGGTACTTAGAGAGTGGACTGTGATGGACAATTGCGATCCTGATAAATTCTTTGATACCATTCAGGTAATTGCCGTTATGGACACAGTAAAACCATTGGTGAATATTCCGGGATTAATCAACGATTCTCTATTGGTGGTAGAAGCAGAATATTATGATTGTGGTGCCAACATTCGACTGCCATCACCGAAGATGAAAGATTGTAGTAAAGTAGGTTATAATATTTATTATCAGTTTGCAGATGAAAATGGAGATTTTGTTGCTGGTGCTCCCTATATCAAGTTGGATAAAACCGGATTTCATTATGTTTTGCCAAATATTGACGGGGTAAGAACAAGAGTTAAATATGTTGTTTTCGATGCTTGTGGAAATACGACCGAGAGAATATTCTATGTTGAGGTTGTAGACAAGTTGCTACCACAAGCCATTTGCGACAGACATACCTCTGTTACTCTTGATGAGTTTGGTGAATCTTATATGAGTAAGAATTCACTAGATGATGATTCTTATGATAATTGCTCGGATGTTACCTTGCTTATTAGGCGTGATAATAGTTGCGATACCAGCGATGTTAATTGGGGAGAGCGCGTACATTTTTGTTGTGAGGATTCTCAAAAAGATTCCGTAATGGTAGAGCTTCAAGTAAAAGATGCAGAAGGAAATACAAACACCTGTATGGGCTGGGTTATAGTTTTGGACTTGGATAAGCCTCGAATAGAATGTCCTACCAGTGATTCCGTAAGTTGTAAATTTGATTATTCCGACTTATCGGTGTTTGGTACTGTAAGAAAAACTGAAGAAGAAGTTGAAGATATTTATATCACAGACCCGGAACACGGCAACTATCATTATTTTGGTAAAGACGGATTTGCAAGTGATAATTGCATATTTAAAGTAGGGGAGTTAGAGCCTGTTATAAATATAAACAACTGTGGAACGGGATATATATTGAGATCATTTCAGGCTGTAGACGGATATGGCAATTATTCTAACATTTGTTCTCAAAGAATAGAGGTGGTAGATTTTAAGAAATTTGGATACTATAATGATATACTTTGGCCCAAAGATACTACTATACTTGGATGTTTGAGTGATGAATTGATACATCCGGATAGTCTTGCGGTCGGTTACGGATGGCCTCTGTTGCCGGGCGAAGATCAGTGTAGTATGGTTGCTATGGATTACGAAGATCTTGTATTTAATCATGTTGATGATGAAAATATTTGCCATAAAATTCTTAGGACTTGGAGAGTATTAGATGAATGTACTTACAAGGCAAATGGAACAGCGGGATATTGGGAAAAGGTACAGGTGATAATGTTGAACGAAACAGAACCACCGGTTATCGAATCAGGATGTACACCTGCGGATACTATAGCGTTAGGCGATTGTGAATACAGGTATGTTTTCCGAGCAAAAGGACACGACAATTGTAGCTCGGAGAGTCGTTTGAGATGGTACTATAAGGTCAACGTAAATGACTCTCAGACCGATACTGTCGCCGGAAAAGGTGGAGAGTTCGATGTCGTTCTTTCTAAGGGAACACATAGGATTACCTGGACAGCAATAGACGAGTGCGACAATATAAGTACGTGTACCGGTTTATTTACGGTAGAAGATACTAAGAAGCCTACACCTCTTTGTATAACAACTCTTGTTACTGTCCTTTTAGAGGATACGGGCGAAGTATCTATCAGTGCAGCTGATTTTAATCATTACAGTTTCGACGATTGTACGCGTAGCAATTACGGCTCATGTAATTGCCTTACAGATTTGTTGTTCTCATTTTCTAATGATGTTGACGACAAAGAAATGTTATTGGATTGCTCAGATATAGAAAGTGGAGACAGCGATACCATAGAGCTTAAGATATATGTAACTGACGAATCGGGTAATCAAGATTTTTGTAATACCAATATAATATTGCAGGATAATGGTAATTTCTGTAACGATTCAGTTCCTGAAGAGGAAGAAATATTGTATCACCGCATATCGGGAATAGTTACTATGCCAAATGCAGCACCGATGCCCGGTGTGAAAGTGGAGGTCGTTTCTGCTGAAACAGAGCTTGCTTATGAGAGTATTAGCGATGATAATGGTGCATTTGAATTTGGCGACATAAAAGATAATAGCGATTATACGATGAGTGTTGATCACGAAGGTGATTATCTAAATGGCTTGACGACATTGGACTTGGTGCTGATTCAGAAGCATATATTGGGTATTAAGAAGTTTGATTCTCCATACAAGTTAATAGCTGCCGATGCCAATAGCTCAGGCTCTGTTACCGCTGCTGATATTTTGGTGCTTAGAAAATTGATTCTTGGAGTGAGTCAAAACTTAAATTCCAATAAGCCTTGGGTATTTATCGATAAAGATTTCGTATTCCAGAATAATAACCATCCTTTTGACTTCGAAACAACTATGCAGTTGAATAATATCACGTCGGATGTCGAGAAGAATATTATAGGAATAAAAATAGGAGATGTTAATATATCTGCGGATAATGCGCTGGAGGCAAGGAGCGATGAGGTCGTTTATCTAATGGCAGATGAGCAGCAATTCAGTAAAGACCAAAATGTGAGAGTGCCTGTTTATCTGGAAAATAACGATGATTTGGTAGGTATACAGTTTACCATCAAATACGATCCGTTTAAGTTGATTTTTAATAGCATATCAAATGGAGAGCTATCTATAAATGAAAGCAATGTAAACATAGAAAGACAAGATGAAGGAATAGTAACTTTTTCTTGGAACTTGGCTTCCTCTCAAAATATTGATGCCGGCAAGGAGATGTTTGCTATCAATTTCAGTTCAAAAGAAGCCGGAAAATTGAGTAATAGTTTAACGGTGAACTCTGAATTGACAAGAGCGGAAATATATACTACAGAAAACTTGGATATAACAGAAAATCCGGTTCAATTACAGTACAGAGGCGTAGATGATAACGTGAGTTTTGAATTGTTCCAAAACAGACCAAATCCGTTTAGCAACAAGACAACTATTGAGTTTACGATACCGAAAACACAGAGCGCTACGCTTACAGTTTACGATGTTTCAGGTAGAGTGCTGTATTCTGTTGAAAAAGAATTCCCAAAGGGTAGGAATAGCATAAGTTTAACACGTAAGGACTTGAATGATGTGCAAGGAGTGATGTATTTTAGGTTGGAAACCGATACAAATTCCGCTTCAAGAAAAATGATATTAATAAGATAGAACCGATTTTATCCGGGCAATGAACCCTTAGTGATTTGTTGCCCAGGATTTTTAATGATTTCGACTATTAAGAAAAAATATAAAGCAATTAAAATGAAAAATATTTTACAAAACTTTTTAACAAACAGGTACTTCAGCGCACTATGTGTCCTCATATTTGTTTCGTTTGCGAGCAATGTCAAGGCTCAGTGCGACATAATCAATTATGATGATGATGTGGACTATGTGTGTCCGGGAAGTACAAAAATTTATGAAGTGTCAGGTTCGTCTAAAGCTTATATTTGGACGTGGGAATTGTTTAGTCCAAGCGGAGTATCACTTTATACTACCAATATAGTTAATGAGGATACGGTTGCTATTGATTGGAGTAGTTTTGCTCTTGCTGCCGGTACAGGTCCATATGTTTTGCAAGCGACAAGAGGATCTTGTACTACTTCTATTGATGTATACGTCCAAAAAACAAGTTTGAATATGGCTTGTAATGATCTTGTTATAGCGTCTTTGGATAACAATTGTAGAGATACTTTGTCGGCAGATGAGATTGCAGAGGCGATGTTGTATCAAAATGAAGATTATGATGTGACGTTATTTAACACAGATTTTACCCCGAGAGACGAGCCGATAGGTACGCTTCAAGATATTGGAGATACACTGATGGTTATGGTTACTCATAAGTGTTCAGGCTTAGCTTGTATGGGAAATGTTGCATTTGTAGATAAGTTGTCAGTGATGTTGGCATGCGGTTCCGATACCATTCCTTGTGGTGTGTCAGTTGTTCCCGATACTGTTGGTGATATTCTCTTTCCTTTAGATCTTTCGGCTTTGGATTCTATAAAGCCGGTAGAAGGAGAAGAGCAAAAATATGAGGTTTATCTATCAGGAGATTGTGGCGGTCAGTTTACATTGTCATACGAAGATGATATTGTGCCATACGATTGTGATAGTGAGTACAATCATAGGGTAGAGAGAACTTGGGTAGCTGTTGATGGTTCAGGCAATGAGTGGTCTTGTACCGATACTATCGTATCACTAAAGATAAAGCTAAAGGACGTTTGTTCTCCTACTTATTTTGATGGTATGGATGGAAGACCGTTTTTGCAGTGCAATGATTCTACTTCTGCTGCCGGAGTATATTGGCCCTACGCTGATTCTATCCCATCACCTGAACTTACGGGGTATCCTGTTCAAATTATATTTGATGCAGCGGGAAACCCTAAAGATACAATACCTGCCGATTGTTCGCATATCCAATATTTGTATGAGGATTTAACTATACCCGGTTGTGGGTATAACAGAAAGGTTATCAGAACTTGGATAATACTTGATTGGTGTACTAGTAAGACGAAAACTTGTGAGCAGGTTTTGGTATTTATCGATGATACTCCACCTGAGTTTGAAATGACAGAAGATACTTTGGTATTTAATTCAAGTAAATATGATTGTTTTGGTAACGCGTTTCCTCTTCCCGACCCAAATGTGATTCACGAATGTTCGGATTGGACTTATAAGGTTGTAGGATACCATATTGCAGGTAAAGAGGGGTGTGATGCATCAGCTACCTTTGTTGATGATAATTTGTTTAAAAGGAAAACAGGTGAATGGGGAATAGAAAAACTACCTGTAGATTCTTTGGTTTGTGTGAAATATGAGGTCAAAGATGAGTGTGGACTAAAGAGTTTTGATACTATTAAGGTGATCGTTAGGGATAATATAAAACCTCACGCTGTTTGCGAAGAGCATACCGTAGTTACGTTGTTAGGAACAGGAGGATTGCTAAAAGCGATATCTCTGGATGATCGTAGTTCTGATAATTGCGAAATTGTAGATTATGAAATAAGGAGAAATGGACCTGCCTGCGGAGATCTCAGTAATCCGATATGGGGAGAAGCCGTAACATTTTGTTGTGATGATTTGGGTAAAAATGTAGAGGTGCATTTAAGAGTTACAGACAGTAGTGGTAATGTCGACGAATGTGTAGGATATGTAAAAGTTCAAGATGATGAAAAGCCTGTTATGACTTATTGTCCCCCTGATTTTAGTGTGGATTGTGGCGATGGTTACTCCGATGTTTTTGTAGGGGGAAAACCGACGGCTACTGATAATTGTGGACCTGATTATATCAAAACAACTTATAAAGATGTACCTCATGTCAATGATTGTGGTATGGGATACGTGATCAGAACTTGGAAAATAGTCGATAAAGCAGAAAATGAAACCGTTGGTAAGTGTGTGCAGAGGATAACAATAGAAGCTAATGATCCTTTGACTTATGATGATATTATTTGGCCCCCCGATGTTACTATCAATGGTTGTTGGCCCTCTTTGGATTATAGTGAGTATACAACAGGTATTCCCGAGTTCAATAATACACCTTGTTCTCAATTTGGAATAGCTTATATCGATGATGAGATAGATTTTGATACCGATGAGATAGAAAATGTATGTGTTATTGTTCATAGAGAATTCTTTATAGCAGATTGGTGTAATGAAGACCAGCCATATATCACTTATACTCAAGAGATACGTATAAATGATAATGGAGCACCTGAGTTTCAAAATTGTGGAACAGATGTTCAGTTGGTCGAAGATTGTAGTGTGCTTGATACAGTAATTGTTTATGCAACCGATGATTGTACTCCTTCTGATGAACTGATTTACACATATAAGTGGTACAATGATGCAGGAGAGCTTGTAGGTTCCGGTGTCGGTAATAAAGTTATTGAGGTTTTCGAAAGAGGATTAAATAAAATTGTATTTACAGCCGAAGATTTTTGTGGAAATATTTCTACTTGTGAGAAATACCTGAAAGTTCAAGATATTAAGCCACCGACTCCGATATGTTTAAATAAATTAAGTACGTCTCTTGGCGATATGGGAATGGTAACTCTAAACGCCAAAGATTTTGATCACGGAAGTACAGATAATTGTACGCCAAACAATTTGGGAGATTGTGGTTGTATCACTGAATTGAGATTTGCTTACAGTACTGATTTGACGGATACCTTAGTGACTTATAATTGTGATAGTTTGGTTAATGGAATTGGACAAACCTTCAATTTACAAGTTTACGTATTTGACTTGGATGGCAATAAAGATTTTTGCAATGTTGTAGTAGATATAATCGATAGTAAAAATGTATGTCCTGACAATTTGGAAGTAGGTGTAAAGGTGACCGGTACTGTATTTGACGAAAACCTAAACGGTATTCAGGGCTTTAAAGTAAGCGGAATGACTATGGATGATCACTCGGTAGAGGATCAAGCGGAGTCTAATGTTGATGGAGATTATGTACTTTCCAGTTTGAGACCTTATGAGAAATATCAGATAGTTCCCGATAAGGGTGGTGATCCGTTGGATGGTCTAACAACATTGGATTTAGTATTGATACAAAAGCACATATTGGGTATTAAAAAGCTGGATTCTCCTTATAAGTTAATTGCCGCAGATGCCAATAATTCAAGTTCTGTAACTGCATCGGATATTTTGGTGCTAAGGAAATTGATATTGGGTGTTACAAATCAGTTGCCATCTGCAAAATCTTGGAAGTTTGTAAATGCTTACACGGAATTTGATAACCCAAATCAACCTTGGTATTTCGATGATAGGTACATTACAGAAGAATTGTATCTGGATTTGGATAGTCTGGATTTTATAGCGGTTAAACTTGGTGATGTAAACAGTTCTGCCCAGATACTTAACGGTTTGGAGGCAAGGAGTGCTCAAACTAAATATTTCGAGACAGATAATAGTGTATTTGGTTCAGACCAAAGCGTTCAAGTAGATTTTTCAATTGGTGAGCTAGAGGATCTTATTACAGGTTTCCAATTTACAATAGAATATGATTATAATACTTTGGAGTTTGTCGGTATAGAGAACAGTGGTAAAATCAATATGTCATCTGCCAATTTCAATGAGTTGGAGATGCAAAAAGGTAAGATTAACGTGAGTTGGAATAGCGCTTCTCAATTGGAGTGTGCTAAAGAGGACTTATTGTTCCGATTGAATTTTAGATCGAAAACAAAAGGTGTTTTGAAAGATGTTTTGACCATTAATTCTAGTGCGATCAAGTCTGAGATCTATGATGAAAATATGGAAGTATCAGATTTAGAATTGAAATTTAGAGGCGGTAGTAACGATAGCGCAAATTCTACAAAAATAATATTTGATCTTCCTCAAGACTCAGAGGTCAGTATTAAGATATTTGACAACACAGGAAAAACCATCTCAACAACTCAAGGGCATTACTCAAAAGGACAAAACTCAATTACTGTAAACAATGAAGACTTAGGTAAGTCAGGAATATATTTTTATGAAATTACTACTGACGAAAACTCAATTACCAAAAGAATGGTCTTCCTAAAATAAACAGCACATTAATTTCATAAGTATTTAAAGCCGGGCATTTAGCAAAATGTCCGGTTTTTATATGTACTCAATGCCGTATCTTCCCAGATTAAAAACTAAATCCAAAATTGATGGATTACTAAAATAACCTATTCTATCCTCAAATACTTGTGAGTATTTCTTGCGTTCGTGATTGTTGGAGGCTAATGAAGCTTTTGGCAAAATCTTGTCCCTCAAATCAATAATATCGTTATCGTGGTTTTTGACATACTCTGTGCTGTATTCGATTGGGGTGTCAATTTCCAGAATGTCAAATATATATTCTCTCAATTTTGTATTCAATTCGTATAAAAATCGATACTTGCTACCGAAAATTGATATGAGGTCATCGTAGTAGTAATCGAAATAAGGAGAAGAACCGTAACAATTTCTAAGTGTCTTAGTCAGGAGAGATACCCAGTCTGTATCGTAGGATATCTCTACTTGTGAAAACGGAATATTATTATTCTTTCCTTTCTTTAGAGGGATTGAAACGAGTTGCCTCCCTGATGATGACAATATGTAAAATCTGTTTCTATACGTTCGTTTATTATAATTGTCGAAGCGTTCTATAATTATTTTACTACTATTTTTATAATAACTATAAACCTCTATCGGCGATAATATTTGATTCTCAATAATTACTAGCACACTTAATTAATTTATTCTTTGAATTAACAGATAAAGATGATTTTTATTTTAAAATCTAATTGTATTTTTTTTTCATTAAATTAATATAAATGCGTTATATTTGCAATGAAGCCTAAAAAAGTTAATAAATGCGAACTCTTATCCCTTTACTGAAATTAGATAGTTTTTTCCCTGAAGAAATGTACCTTGAGGGGGAGACCATGTATGATGAAAAAAGAATAAATCTTGTTAGTGAATTATATAGGGGCAAGGCTTTGGTTGTAATGAGTGATGAAAGCAAGGTTGAGATTAGGTTCAACAAAGACAATATAGTTGATGTTAATTGCAATTGCGATGTTTTTAAAATAAAAAAACTGTGTCCACATTTGGTAGCCGGAGCGCTTGAAGTAAGAAAACTCGCTTCCAAAATGCAAGAGAAAAAAGTGAAAAGGAAGCCCCGCACCGTAAAGAAAACAGGGGATAGGCTAAAGATGATATTGAATAATTTGAGTAAAGCAGAGTTGGAAAGTTTTGTTAGCTCATACGCACAAAAAGATAAAAATTTCAGATTGTTTTTCGAGGCATTCTTTATGAATAAGCTAAAAAGCAATGTCTCCAAAAATAATTATGGCAATCTATTGGATGAAATATTGCCCCCTTCTTCTGATGTCGAAACGAAATTTTCGAGGCAACAAATAAAACTCCTTTGTGATATAGCTTCCGATTTGACAAATCAGTATAAGGACTCTATCAGCTTAAAAAAATATACCGATGCCTTTCAAATTATAAAAAGCTTGTTGAATAAACTGTCTTATGCCTATAACAGCAACAAAAACGAAAAGCTCGAAGAAATATTGATGGAAACTCACGACCTGTTTTTCTTGTTGTTCGACGATGAAATAGCACCGGAACTAAAGGAAAATGCTTACGAGTTTGTGTATGAGATGATTCAGAAGTCGTATTATTTTTATCAAAAAGATAACGACTTGATCCATCTCTTGCTATCTACCTCGCCATTGAAAGAGAATATCGTGAAACTGATAGAGGTATTGAACAATAAGATACAGATATTGAGAGATAAAGAAGCTAAGAGTTACCTTATTACCTTTTATATTGGATTGGAAAAACGATATGATCTACTCGACGAAAATTGGTTCGATGTTTATTTCAATGACATGACCGATTTTATGGATACTTCTGTAGTGATGATAAAAGAGGGGTTTTCTAAGGAATTGGAGGAGCTTCTGAAAGATTTGTACGCCAAGGATAAAATGAGTAAAAGATTGTATCTTGATAGTCAATTGAAGATAGCCCTGTCTGCTGACAATTGTGAAAGGGTAGGGTTTCTGGCAAAAGATATTTATGAGAATACCTCTGACTTCAAATATATAAAGAGGACAAGACATTGTATTTCTGATTTTTCTGATATTGTAAAGAAAAAACTTACGGACTTAATACGAGAAAAGGGAAGCAAGAGAGATTTGTTGAATTGGTATCAATTTACAGAACAACAAGATGATTTGATAAATTTTTTAAAGGAGAAGAATGATATTTATCTGATAAAAGAATTTGAAAATTATCTTTTAGAAAATTCTCCGGAGAAACTTCAAAAGCTTTACTACGATTATATGAAGAGTTATCTTGAAAATCATTTTGGAAAGAAAAGTTCGGAGGAGATAAAACAATTGCTATTTCATCTCAGACAAATAGGAGCTAAGAAAGTTGCTTTCAATATAGAGAAAGACTTATTTGAGGACTTTGGTCACAGGAAGAGATTGCTGAAAGATCTGATGGGATTTTAATTTTTTTTTAATTTTTTCTCAATTTATTTTTTTTTATAAAAATGAGTCGTATCTTTGCATCGCATTTGTAAAAATGGCCCGTTCGTCTAGGGGTTAGGACGCCAGGTTTTCATCCTGGTAACAGGGGTTCGATTCCCCTACGGGCTACTTTAAAGGCAACAAAAACGCTTCTAACGATTGTTACGAAGCGTTTTTTTATCTGTGTACCTCAGGTGAAATTACTTGAGGGGACTTCTAAAAATCCAAATTTCTGCATTATGCTCAATCGGTAAAATGAGACAGGTAGAGGCATAAAACGCAGGAATAGTCGCAGCTATGGCGAGGCTTTCTGATGAGGATATGACTCGTTTTACTCCATATTATATGCGATAGTTTATAGTTCATGAGGGATTAAAGTCTATAAAATGAAAAAAATTGTATATTTGCTGTCAATACTTTAATATTATGGACAGTATAGTTGATTTTTTTTTAGAGCCGTATCGTAGTGCCTCTCTTATAAGCATATCCTTAGAATTAATTGCGGCGGTATTTGGTGTTTTGAGTGTTTTTTATGCTAAAAAAGAAAATATTTTAGTATTCCCAACAGGTATAATAAGTACAGGAATATATGTTTATTTACTTTCCCGTTGGAATTTGTACGGGGATCTTATAATCAATATATACTATACTCTGATGAGTATATACGGGTGGTATATGTGGAACAAAATCGTAGATGATACCTCTAGTCATATATCAATCACAAAATCAAAAACAAGTGATAAATTAAAAGCATTTGGTATATTTTCCTTTACATCGGTTTTTGTTATATTTGTTTACAGATATTACAATGTCATGCCTAATGACTTGGGTTTTGCAGATTCTTTTAGATATGCTGTTTCCAAGATATTTTCGGGATCTCTTTCTGAGTTTAGAAAATCTACGCCTTTCTTAGATACTTTTACTACAGGAGCAGCATTTGCAGGAATGTGGCTGATGGCTAATAAGAAAATTGAAAATTGGATATTTTGGATAGCCGTAAATATAGTTTCCGTGCCTCTCTACTTCGTAAAGGGATACGGCTTTACAGGTATTCAGTATTCTATTTTTTTGACACTGGCTTTTCTAGGCTATAGAGAATGGAAAGTGAGAATGAGAGAAGAGCTAGATAATTCCTAAGTTGTAATTCTTATATTATTTTTCTTCTAGTTTTTCTTCATTTCTAATAACTCCCCATTTCCGTATTTGCCTTTTTCCACTACACTTCCGTTTCTGTTATATATCGTATATTCACCGTCAAGTTTGCCTTCGGAATAGTTACTTTCTTTATACAATCCGCCATCATCATAGTAATATTTCCACTTCCCTTCTTCTTTTCCCAATACGAACTTGCCTTCACGTTCAATAACACCATTGGGGTAGAAGTAGACAAAGTTACTATCAGCAACATTGTCTTTCATGAAACCTTTCCAATGAGTTGTTTTATCTTTATAGAAATATTCTATAGTTCCTTTCCCTGCATCCAAAATCCCGGAAGACCAAATATTGCCATCATCATACCACTCGTTGTGATGTCCTTGCATTTTTCCATCTACCCAAAACGTTTTTTGCTTTAACTGACCGTTTTTGTACCATCTTTTCAATGTGTCAACCACAATTCCATCTTTGTAGAAAATCCTTGAACCCATTTGCCCATTGTCGTAATATGTTACCGAAAGCCCATTCCTCAAGGAATCTGTCATTTCTATTTCTGATAAAAGTTTTCCATTTTCATAATAATTTCTAATCAAATACTTTCCTTTACGGTCTTTCCTATTTCCTTTATATACTTCTTCGGTTTGTGTCGTTCCGTCTTTATATTTTTTAACAGTAATAACTCGCTCTTTTTCCCTGCAAGCAAAAAATATTAGACCTATGATAACTACAAAAAAATATTTTTTCATATTATATATTTTTATTATATTTAAATTCCCCGCAAAGGTAGTGAATTTTTTAAAAATAAATAATTAGTCTCTTAGTCTTGGTAAGAAAAGAATCTTTAAATCTCCAACTTACTAATATACGGCATTTTTCCCACAAACACAATTGGTATTTTTAGTATATTTTCAGGGGCTATTTTGTGTTCCAGTAATTCTTTGAAATACCTGTTTTTTTCAATCTGATTCAAAGCTAAATCAAGTTCTTTGTTTATGCGTTC